>JAEEGL013969093.1_pt1 | contig 25570 bp, 11 predicted proteins | sample 9134231 | NCBI WGS metagenome assembly JAEEGL01 (sample SAMN16246548, study PRJNA631951) | gut metagenome | biome: gut microbiome; feature: rumen; material: fiber-attached | host: Bos | place: Iran: Karaj | collected 2018-10
AACCCCACTGTTCCTTCAGTAGTTACAGGTGTTGTTGAAGACTTCAAGCCTGCAACGACCAATCAGGGTGGCAAACAGTACCCGATGGTGAACTCACAACGCATGGTGCGTGCACAGATTAAGGCACCGAAGGCTACCTTCGTAGGCCTCGACATCGCTGGCAAGATCTATGAAATGACTAAGGATGAGAATGGTGTATGGACTGGAACGTCGGAACCTCAGGACGAGGGTTTCCACTACTATCAGTTGAACATCGACGGTGCTTCGGTGCCCGATCCAGGCAGCTTGTATTATTATGGTGCCAGCCGTTGGGGTAGCGGCATTGATGTCCCCGCTGCTGATGAGGAGTTCTATACGGTGAAGAACGTGCCACAGGGCTCTATCAATGAGGTCTATTACTGGTCGGATGTGACGGAGAAGATGCGTCACGGATACATCTATCTGCCCGCAGAGTATTATAAAAATCCCACGAAGAAATTCCCCGTGCTCTATCTGCAGCATGGCATGGGTGAGAACGAGACGGGGTGGAGCGCTCAGGGTAAGACGGGCATCATCATGGATAACCTGATTGCCGCAGGCAAAGCAGTGCCGTTCATTATCTTCATGGATAATGGTCTCGATGTTCGTCGCCCAGGAGATCCGGCTTCAGGACAAGGTGGCTTTGGCGGTCCACGTCCACAAGGACAACGTCCACAGGGTGGTCCTCGCCAAGGAGGTCCACGTCGTGGCTTCGGCTTCAATGCCTTCCAGGACGTACTCATTAAGGATATCATCCCGATGGTTGAGAAGAACTACCGCGTGATAGCAGACGCAGAGCACCGCGCAATGGCCGGTCTTTCGATGGGTGGTATGCAGACACATGGCATTACGCTGGCAAATCCCACGACGTTTGGTTATGTAGGCATGTTCAGTGGTGGCACCTTCAATACAGAGGAACTGAAAGACGCGGCTGACTTCAAGAAGACCAACAAGGTGCTCTTCATGAGTGCTGGTGGCAAGGAAACCAGAATGGCAGAAGGAGAGAACAGCGTAGGTGCAGCAGCTAACAATCTGAAAGCTATCGGCATCAATGCTCATAGCTATGTATCGCCTGGCACTGCTCATGAGTGGCAGACATGGCGTCGCAGCCTCTATCAGTTTGCCCAATTACTATTTAAATAATCATCGATTATGAAAAGAACCCTTTTTATAGCCTGTGCGATACTCTTTGGGAGTGTCAGCACTATGACTGCGCAGGTGAAACTACAAGCGAACAATGTTGATGAAGTGCTCAAAGCCATGACGCTTGAGGAGAAAGCCATGCTCGTTGTAGGTGGCAACCGCCAGATAGCTACAGGCGACAACAATGGCATGATTGGCGGACATGCCCAACGGGTGCCAGGTGCTGCCGGTGCCACGCAAGCCATTCCCAGACTCGGTATTCCCTCAACGGTTCTCACCGACGGTCCTGCTGGCGTGAGAATCAGTCCTCGTCGCGACAATGACCAGAATACTTACTTCTGTACGGGCTTCCCAGTGGGTACCGCACTCGCCTGTACTTGGAACACACAACTCGTTGAGGAGGTGGGTAAGTGCATTGGAAACGAGGTACTGGAATATGGTTGCGACGTGTTGCTTGCCCCTGGCATGAACATTCACCGTTCACCTCTTTGTGGCCGTAACTTCGAATATTATTCGGAAGACCCCCTTGTGACGGGAAAGATTGCCGCCGCTTACGTACGAGGTGTGCAGAGTCAGGGTGTGGGAACCTCTGTCAAGCACTTCGCCGCCAACTCCCAAGAGACAAACCGAATGGGCGTTGACGAGGTGATGTCACAACGTGCGCTCCGTGAGATATATCTGAAAGGCTTTGAGATTGCCGTACGCGAGGCTGCACCTTGGACGGTGATGTCGTCCTATAACCGACTGAACGGTCCTTTCACACAGGAGAACCGTGAGTTGCTCACCACCATCTTGCGCGATGAATGGGGCTTCAACGGAATCGTCATGACCGACTGGACAGGGTTGCGCAATACGGCTGCCCAGATTCAGGCAGGTAATGATTTGATGGAACCAGGCAACGACTCCCAAATCAAAGACATTATAGAAAAGGTGAAGAGTGGCGTGTTGAAGGAAGCCGACCTTGACATTTGCGTGAAACGCATCCTGCAATATCTCGTCAAGACTCCAGCCTTCCGTGCCTACAATTACTCCAATAAGCCCGACTTGAAAGCCCATGCCGACGTGACACGTCGTAGTGCCACTGAGGGTATGGTGCTACTGAAGAATGAGGGACAGGCATTGCCGATGGACGGCACGAAAACCATTTCAGTCTTTGGTGTCACATCTTACGACTTCATTGCCGGCGGCACTGGCTCTGGCGACGTGAACAAAGCCTACACCATAGACCTGATGCAAGGACTCACGGAAGCAGGATTGAAAGTAAATCAGAAACTTGCTGATGTTTATAAGAACTACCAAACCTATCAACGGAGTCTGACTGCTGCTGGACCTGCACGAGGCGGTTGGTTCTGGGGCAAGGCACTTCTTCCTGAGATGGCCGTCAGTCGTCCTATCATCAACGCACAAGCACAGGAGTCTGACCTTGCCATTATCACCTTAGGTCGTCAAGCAGGCGAAGGTTCTGACCGTCATGAAGATGGTGATTTCACCCTCACAGACGTTGAGCGCCAACTCATTACCGACGTATGCAATGCTTTCCATTTGGCCAACAAGCCAGTGGTTGTCGTGCTCAACATGGGTAATGTCATCGAGACAGCCTCTTGGAAGTCGATGCCTGATGCTATCCTTCTCGCTTGGCAACCAGGACAAGAGGGTGGCTATTCTGTAGCTGATGTACTGACAGGCAAGGCTTATCCTTCAGGCAAGCTCACCATGACCTGGCCTAACAGTCTTATCGACCTGCCATCAAGTGCCAACTACCCCAACGTACGTCCTACGACTACAGGTCGCAGACGTGGAAACGAAAAGGTGGAATTTCAGGATTACACAAAGCACGTGGAAGGCATTAATGTGGGCTATCGTTACTTCACCACCTCCAAGAAATCCGTCTCTTATCCCTTCGGTTTCGGTCTGAGCTATACAACCTTCTCCTATAGCAAGCCCGTCGTCAAAGCCACCAAGGATGGTCTTACGGCTTCTATCACCGTTACCAACACAGGCAAGAGAGTAGGCAAAGAGGTCGTAGAACTCTATGTCAGTGCTCCTGCTGGTGGTCTGGAGAAACCAGCTCGCGAACTGAAAGCCTTTGCCAAGACACGTGAACTGCAACCCAACCAGAGTGAGACGCTCACCATGAAACTCTCGTTCTATGACTTGGCTTCCTATAACGAGGCTACCCAAGCATGGGAGACCGCTCCTGGCAAATACACCATCGGTTTTGGAGCTAACGTAGAGGACATCCGCGCCACCGCATCATACAATCTCTCGAAACAACATACGGTGAAGTGTCATGATGTGATGAAACCAGACATGTAGAACAAGCATATAGCCTACAACTCGTAACCAAATCCGTGTAGCTCATCGAACTACACGGATTTTTCATTATTGCGACAGGTTTCAATTTCGTATAACAGCCATGTACGTTTCGTATAAGGGGCATGTACCATTCGTACATTAGCCATGTACGATTCGTACATGCCCCTTATACGAAATGAAAACGAGTGTTTTATACCGTCTTTTTATATAGAAACCACGTAATAGAGACATGGGTGATATTTGCCTTTGTTGACTTATTCCACAAAGAAAGAAACAGAAAAGCAGAAAAACATGAGGTTAGATAATAGAAAAGATGTACCTTTGTGCCATAAGATATCAGTATACATTACAAAAAACATAGAATTATGGAAATAACATACAAAGACATTCACGAATTCAAGAAAGAGGAATTGGAAGATTTGTTCCTGTCCGTTGAATGGTCATCAGGGCATTTTCCCGATAAGTTGGTTGTTGCCATGCGAAATTTCGACACGGTTTATTCGGCTTGGGATGGCGACAAACTTATTGGTATGGTGTGCGCCATGGACGATGGAATCATGACAGCGTATCTCCATTACATGTTAGTTCGTCCTGAATATCATCACCAAGGCATTGGACACCAGTTGCTTGACATGATGAAAGAACATTACAAGTCGTACCTTCGCATTGGCTTGATAGCATACAACGAAGAGTTGGGTTTCTATGAGTCATGTGGATTCAAGAGGTCAGAAAATGCAAGTCCAATGTTCATCACAAGTCTATGGACATAAGTGACAATTTTTATAACTTGCAACTTATCGCATCATTCATACGTCTAACTGACAGAAACTTGTAAAAGGAATAAAACAAATGAAAACATTAGGAAACATTATTTGGGTCATTTTTGGTGGTCTACAGATTGCCATTGAGTATCTCTTGAGCGGTTTAGCCTTGATGATAACCATCATCGGCATACCATTCGGATTGCAATGCATGAAGTTGGGTTTGCTCGCCTTGTGGCCATTCGGTTCAAAAATAAACAGGAAAGAGTCACAGCCAGGATGCTTGAATATGTTCATGAATGTGCTCTGGTTCTTCATCGGAGGAATCTGGATTTGGCTCACACATATATTTTTCGGTGTCATATTCTTCATCACCATTATCGGTATTCCTTTTGGAAAGATGCACTTCCGATTGGCAAAGTTGGCATTGTCACCATTTGGCAAAGAGGTTGTTTAAATTGACTTATTCATATTCCACATGAAATCCGCGTAAGGCATTGGCTTTACGCGGATTTTATTATTACATATTTTCATTTCACTTCCTCAATATCTCTAAGCAAATCTCTCACTTCTCACACCTCACTTCTAACTGGAGCTTGCGAAGTTGAAATCTATTGAGCAGTAATAAGAAGACCTCCATTACATGGAATTGTCACCATGATTTGTTGTTTCTTGTTTTGCTTTACCGTCTTCACGCTACCATTCAATTGGGCATCATCAGCATAGACTTGTAGGGATGTGCCTTTTGTAAACATAGGTAAGGTGATGGTTTCTTTCAATGGTTGACTCTCTGCATTGACACCTGCCACATACCACTTATCACCCGAACGGCGAGCAAGAATAACATACTTACCAGGATAGCCATCGATAAATTTCACTTCATCCCAAGTTGTTGGCACTCGTTTCATGAAGTCGATAGCCCAATCAGGAGCATCGGTCAAGTTATTGGGTGCAAGGGCGAAATGCTGCACGGCACTTTGGAAGAGCACTGCCGTTGCAAGGGCATAGACATCAGAAGTCTTTCGTAAGGTACCACGACGATTGTCAGAACTATAATGCTTGTTCAGAGCCGAACCGCCAAAATCCATCGAACCCACCGTATTGCGAACAAAAGTATGGATAGTGGCATTGCGAGCCTCTGCATCACAGGCACCTTGTCCGAAGTGTAAGTTCTCTGATGCCAATACAGCCTCAGACGCAGCATAATTGGGATACATACGCTCCCACCCTCTCGGCAACGTACATCCGTGGAAGATGACAAGCAGACCGAAGTCATTGGCATCAGCAAGAATATCCTCATAGAGTTGCATCATCGGTTGTTTGTCACCACCGAAGAAATCCACCTTGATGCCACGAATGCCACACGACTGCATCCATTTCATTTCCTCCCTGCGAATTCGGGCATTGTTCATCTTACCGATAGGAGTTTGCGGAGCATCATTCCACGAACCGTTAGAGTTGTACCAAAGGAAGAGTCCTACGCCCTTTTCCTTGCCATAGCGAGCGAGTTCTGCTATTTTCTCATAGCCAATCTGCCTATCCCAAAAAGCATCAATGAGCACACTCTGGTATCCCATGGCAGCAGAGAAATCAATGTAACGTTTTTGCTCATCGAAATTACAACTGCCATCCATACCAATAATCCATGACCAAGAACCTTTGCCATATATATATTCGCGTGATGGTTTGTACTTCTGTTGTACGAGGTCGAAAGCAACCGTCGTCTCAACGATATTCGCTAATGGTCCTACGGTAATGGTGCGCCATGGGGTATTGCCAGGCAAAGCCATGGAAGCAGTCGTCGTACCTGCACCATTCATCTCTCCTTGTTGTGGAAAACCGATACGGTAACATCCAGCTCCTTCGTTCAACAATCTACATCCCACATAATTGCCATCGGTGCCCGTCTCACTAATCAACACCCAATTCTGGTCTGTTGTCTTGAAGAGGCAAGGGAAAGAATATCCTTCTCCCCAACCATTCTTTCCCATTTCATCGTCACATGTATAAGATGTTTCATAACTGGGTGAAGTGCGAGCAAAGCCACCCATGGGTTTCGATTGCGGACAAAGAAACGTGGTGGAGCCATTGGGCAGGACAAAACTACTCATTTCATTTTCTACCACACAAACAAGTCTATTCTTTTGCGGTTGGATAGTGTATCTAAAAGCTACGTCGCGATTGCTGACGCGGAAGGTTATATCCATAACCGATTTGCCATCTTGCTCAAAACTGGCAATTGCCTCATTCGCCACATAGTCTATATGACTTTGCTTGATGTTGCGAACATCGTATGAATCTTTCACTTCTTTCTCCGTCACGCCTTTCAGCGTCAGTCTCTGACGGAAATCTCCGATATTTGTTATGATACCAAGTGGAGATTCACCGATAACGATTTTACCATCATAGTTTACTTGATAGAATGGTTGTCCATCCCTTATGTCTAAAGTCACTTGAATGCGTCCGTCAGGACTCTTAATCACATTTGCTTTCACCGCCAGGCACACCAATGCCATCAACAATACAGTTATCTTTTTCATATCTTTAGTTTTTCGTATATTTAAATTCGTCAACATCTACATATCCACCATTCTTCTTCGTGGCATAACAGAAGATGCCAAACTTCGTACCCATGAAGAAACGACGGTAATCGAATCGCATCTTAAAGTCGCTACCAATCTTCACCCATTGCTCACCATCAAGACTATAATAGAAGGTTGCCATATCGCCACCGATTTTCACACCGTCATTGTCTTTGAACGGACGGAAATCGCCATCTACACGAAGCCATATCTTCTTCTGTTTCAATTCAATGGTTTCTTTCTCGGTGATTTTCACGTCAGTTACTCGTTTTTCTCTATCCGTCAAACTCACCGATTGTTCGGTCATGGAGAGAATCCAACGTTTTCCTTCCTTCTTAATGGTCAGTACACCTGAATCTCCATTGAATGCAGAAAGACCTGCACAATCTCCATCTTTCATCTTAGACAAATCCATCACGATAGCACCGCTACACGTAGGACCTTCCATTCGTTGCGTTATGGTATTGGGAGCCTCAAAGAGATTGGGCACTATGCGATTGGTCTTCAGGCGCAACCATCCTGGACGTTCGGTAAGCGACCATGCCTCATCGATGGGATTATGGTTCCATTGCCAATGCAAACCGAGTTTTGCATCAGAGAAATCATCGCTATTCACGATGGATTTCGTGGGTTGTCCACTTACCAATGGGCGCATAGTATCGGGTACCTTTCCGTTCTCGTCGCCCAACATTGGCCAACCATTAATCCAACGACAGGGCATTAATGTCAACACGCGCCCTACTCCACCGCGATCTTGGAAAATCACTCCATACCAATCGCCATCTTGGGTATCAACGATAGTGCCTTGTGCCTCGTATGAGAAGCCACCGAACTCACTTTCCAGAATCACCTGTTTCTCGTATGGTCCGTGAATGTCGTCGGCACGATAGCACACTTCACGACGATGGCGACCAGGCGCATAAACATGAGAAATCATCAACAGATAGTATTTACCGTTGTGCTTAATCATTCGCGAGCCTTCCAGCAATCCACGTTCGTCTTCCTCACGTTGGAATATCTTTTGGTGAGTACCTTCTATGACATCCGATAAGTCTTTTTTCAATTCCATCATCTCTCCCGTTCCGTAAACCACATAGACACGGTCGTCATCGTCGAAGAACAATGAACAATCATGGAAATGACGCATCCTTGACACCAACGTCCACGGTCCTTCCGCTTTTTCTGCCGAGAAGATATAAGTCTTTCCCATATCTCCTGGTTCGTTGGGAGCCAACAAAGCATAAAACTTTCCATTGTGATATTTCAATGAGGTTGCCCATTGGCCACGTCCATAGACAGTACCTTCCTGCAAATCGTACTTAGGTGAATCGGTCAATCGGTCGAAGATATAACTCACCGTTTCCCAATTCTTCAAGTCTTTCGAACGCATGACAGGTGCCCCAGGCATCAAGTGCATCGTTGTTGAAACCAAATAGAATGTATCCCCTACCCTAATAATGTCTGGATCGGGAACGTCAGCCCACAACATTGGGTTTTGGATTTTCCCTGTTCGCAATGTTTCGTAATCGTCAGCCATCACTTTTGTGGCCATGGCAACGATGCAAAGAAATGCCAATAGAATAACTCTTTTTGTCATAATAATAGTGTTTTTTTGTTTTCCTTTTGCAAAATTACATCAAAAATAATAAACTAACCGTCTTTAATGTAACTTAAATTTTTGATATAGTATCAAGGGAATACATATACAACGAATAAAAGTATGATTGTGACATATACCGCATTTTTTCTTTCTTTTTTTAGGATTTTCAAAAAACATTTTCTATCTTTGTACCGATTATGCCTTCTAAACATTTTTAACTAACAAGAATAAATAAATAATAACTAATACGTAAATCTATGAAACCAAAAAGTATGTTTTTAATGCTGCTCCTCATGATAATGGGAGTAGTGGGAGTAAAAGCACAAGTTGCTGTCACGGTAGGTGAGCAAGTGACAGATGTCAACAATATCGTTAGCGGTAAGGCGTATGTTTTGCAAAGCCAAGCAACTGGTACTGGTACGCTCCCTTATATCAATGACAATGGAACCAACTACGACATCCCGATGAGCAACGCCTGTAATGAAAGTAGCGTATATTATCTCATCAGCAATGGCGATGGCACGTGGAAGATTAAGAACTACTACACAAATCACTTCTGGGGTGTTCCCGTTTATAATCAAGCCATCTCTTCTGTAGCAGACGAAGCATCAGCTGGTGCTTGGTCACTGAATTTTTCTAATGGTATAGCTTATCCTTCTGCTCCTGACGCAGAAAACACCGTTCGTGGTCTTGATCGCAGCAGCAATAAGCTTATGGGCTATACCACAGGAACCGGCGTCACCAAGCAAGTTAAGATTTACGAAGTCGGCCCTACTGAGAAAGGCCTGTCGAAGCCTGTCGATATTGTATCAGGGTGGTATTTAATAAAATGGGTTGATACCAATAGCGATACCAATACCAACTATACGGATGCTGATGTAAATGGGAAATATGTAAAGAATTACGCACAAGAGGTAACTATTAATAGCAATAACTACCCGTTGTACCTTGACAATGCTCCCACGGGAACAGATGGAATAGCTCTTTCATTAATCTACTTTGAAAAGGAAGGAAGTGAAAGTGGGAGAGGTGTTGATGGTTATCTGCGCAGTGCAAATGGACATTATGTAACACAAACAGGAGCAGCAAGCAGTTCCAAGGCAAATAAGAACTACATTATATATAGAAGTTCAAGCACTCCTAATTATTCTGTGATAACCTCTGGTTACACAGACGCAACTCGGTATAGTCTTATTCCCTGTGGTAAAGATGCAACGCCGTATATAGGACAAACTGCCCAAAATAAATTCCCTGTGGCTCAAATCTATTCCGTAGATTTTTCATTATATGGTATTCAACCATGGTCTGTTGAATTTGAAGGTGAAGAAAATGCTCAAGTAACTTACACGGGAAGTAATATCTATGGCCTTAAGAGCGTATACAATGGTGGTACTCTTTTCTTCGCTAAAGGTGTAACACCATCTGCCAGTGATTTCTCTGCTCCAACTCAGTGGGGATTATCTCCAAATATAGAGGTGGACGTAGCAAACCATACCGTCAAGGTAACATACATAGACATACATAACGTCTATACTATCAACAACACGAACGCCTACCGTGGTGCTCTTATATACAATCCCGATGCCAGCACAAAGTTTGTCTGGTCTAGTGGCAAAAGCGGCACATTTGATGCTACCAATGCCAACAGCCAATGGGTTATCATTCCCACTGGAACAACAGGTCAATTCTATCTCTACAATGTTGGTGCCAACAAATTTGCCATTCCCACAGGCATTGAACAAAGTGCCAGCAATTCATGGGTGTTTAGTGACAATGCTGTAGCAGTAATCTTTGAGAACCAAAACGACGGAACAAAAAAGATTAAAATGGCCAATAATCCTGTCAGTGGAACCAATGCTGCTTACTTGGCTGTCTCAAACAACTATATGGGACCTATCATCAATTATAATGATGAAGGTGGCAACTTCACCATTACGAAAGTTGATGGTGATGCCAGCGCTGCTGCCAACGCTGCTGTGGCCAAACTCGTTAAGAACCAGACGGCGCTCACTACTGTGCCCCAAACGAGTGGATGGTATGCTTTACAAATCAAGACTGCTGGAAATGCCAGCTATGTGAACCGCTATGTTAAGGCAGCAGATAGTGAATACAATTACAATGGCACATATTATCCACTTACCTTTACGGGAGCCGTGGATATCCAACCTTCTATCAAGGATGCCACTTTCTTTACATATATTGATGTGAGCAGTGGCAACAAGTGGCAGATGCCAAACGGAAAATACCTTGTGCTGAACGGCACCAAATTCCCGAATAGTTCATCCACAGCCAGCAACATTACAGCAGGCTCAGACAATAACGGCAATTATTTCAAAGGTGGAAGCTACTATGCTGTGCCATACAATAGCAGCCAGGACTATTTCATCGGTGAGACATCTCAGGCAGCCAAATACTACAACGTCTATCCCATCGACCTCGAAGCTGCCGGCCTCGTGGCTTGGCAGATGGTTTGCGATGCGGCACCCGAGTCTGCAAATATAACTTGCTCGCGTGGCGATGTCAGTGGCTTGACAGTTGTCTATAAGAACGGCTTCTTCTTCCTGCCTACAGGCGTGACTCCTGAGAGCACAGACTTCAACTTGGATGGAGCCTATGATGTCGAAATAGATGCATCAGCTCATACTGTTACCTTTGCTTACGACCCCAACTTGGCAATGGTCGAAAGCAGCGTGACCGTGGAGCAGGGCTGGCAGACAGCTGGACGCAATAGTGAGGTAATGTTGCTGCGCGTAACAGCCAAGCCCTTCAAGGATGCAACCAACGTTTCGCTTACCGTTAATCTCAAGGACGGCTCGGAGGCCAACATCTCCACCTTGAAGCTCTACGAAGCTAACTCCAGTTCGCCAGAAATCTATTCCACAGGCGACGGCGCTCCGACAAAGACGGAGGTTGCCACGGCATCCATCTCTGGTGCTACGGCTACTTTTACTATCGGCAACCTCTCCACTGGCACACACTACTATTGGATTGGTGCTACGGTGAGCAGCACAGCTACGCTAGGCGCTGTTCTCGATGCTGCCGTGACGGGTATCGCCTATCAGGTGGCTGGCCAGACTGCTCAAACCCTCGACTTAACAAATGTCGGTGATCCTGCTGACCGTGGTGCTATGGTCTTCAATGCACAAAGCTATCCATACCTGCCACGCGACAACGGTAGCCGCGTCTATCGCATTCCTGCAATGATTGTAGCTGATGACGGCAGCATCGTCGTAGCCGCCGACAAGCGCTATGAAAGTTATACCGATATCGGTGGCGGTCACGTTATCGACATCGTGGTGCGTCGCTCTACTGATGGCGGTAAGACCTGGAGCGAACCCGTCACCATTGCAAAGGGTGTCGGTACTGCCGATAATAATAGGTGTGGCTTTGGCGACCCCAGCCTCGTGAAGGGTAAGGACGGAAAGCTTTACTGCCTCTTCGCTGCGGGCAATCTCGGTTTTTGGTATGGCCAAAAGCATGTATGTATGTCCACCAGCACGGACAATGGCGTAACGTGGAGCAGTAGCGAGAGTAATCCTCCCGTGGATCTCTACTCTACAGGTGCCATTCAGAACGCTACGGGCGTTGGTGCTGCCGGTGGCTATGGTCTCTATGACTACTTCGTCACTTCCGGTAAAGGTCTTTACACATCCGACGGCATACTGATGTACCTCATCCCGGCACAAACTCTGACTGCCGACAACTACACCATCACCGAAGGTACCTACTGGAGCGCTGCTGCTGACGACTACCTGTTCTACTCCACGGATGACGGTGCCACATGGCATTTCAGCCAGACACCTATGATTGTGGGAGGCGACGAAGCCAAAATAATCGAGATGAACGACGGCTCCCTGTTCGGTTCTATCCGCAAGGGAGGCGCCCGCCGCTTCAACACCGCCACCTATACAAGGAACAACGACGGCACGCTCAGCTTCAACTTTGGCACACAATGGGATAATAACCAACTCCATCAGGATAGTCAGAACAACCAGGACATCCTCTATTACCAGCGTGAGACAACTGAGGGCAAGACCGATGTCATTTTCCACTCCATCACCACTGGCAACCACGTCAACTTCAAGCTCTACTATAGCACTGATCAAGGTGCCAATTGGACGGAATTCCTGAACGTGCAGACCAAGGGTACACGTTATGTGACAATGGACAAAAATCCAACCAATGGAAGTCTCTACCTCTTCTTCGAGGACCAGTCGCTCAACAGCGCAGGCGGCTATACCGACTACAACCACTACGCACTGAACTTCCTCGAGATCACACGTGACCAGCTTGTGAGCCTCGTCCCAGCTCTGGATGAATATAATTTGCCCGATTACTTGGAGCCACAAGTTGTCAAGAACACTGTTTATCAAACCGGCATAGGTCCTGACTCTTACGGTACATACTCTGGTACTGGCACTGGACACTGGGCACGCACTTGGACTTCCAATGCCTCATCAGGAATGGCTGGGCTGACGGTTTCTACAGAAAGTGGCTATGGTTTCGATAAGGCAAGCTTACTCGGTACTCGTGTCATGACTTTAAGACCAAGTGCCAATGGTGCAACAGACACTTATACCATCACCGCACCTGAAGGTTATCTCATTTCAAGTTACACCATAGGTGGTGCAGTATATACGGGTGGCACATATCGTATTACCGCAGCAGACGGAACCACTACTGGTGACATTACTTCCACCACTACGCCAACGAATATCACCGTTAACGACGTAAATGCCGCCTCAACGACCTTCACGTTCTATGGTGAATCTCAAAACAATTGGTTCGCCATCACCAACTTCATTGTCACCCTCGTCAAGCCTCTTAAGCTTAATAAGGTTGGCGACAAGTCGTATGCAACACTCTACTTGCCTGTTGATGTACAGACAGATGCAGATACGAAGGCTTATTACATATCGAGCGTTGCCAATAATATTGCGGAACTTACTGAAGTGGACGATGGAATGATTCCCGCTTTCACTGCCGTTGTTCTTGTCAATGAAGAAGCATCTACTCAAATAACGCTCAAAGTGACAAGTGAACTGTCTCAAATTGTATCAGAGGAAGATAATTTGTTAAAGGGAACACTTGTTCCAATGTCCCTTGACTTGAGCAACGAGACAACTAATTACTCTCTTGGAGTAGTGAACGGTAATGTTGGATTCTATAAGTATAAGAACAATGGAACTTCTACCATCACTCTCGGTGCTAACAAGGCCTATCTACAAATTCCTGTACCTTCGAGCAATTCAGTTCGAGGATTCAAGTTTGCTTTCGCTGGTGATGAATCTTTCGTAAGCGAAGATGGTGGATTCGTAGATGGTATCAATGAAATACAAGCCATAGAAGATAACGTAATTTATGACCTCAACGGTTTGCGTGTCAACACACTCCGCAAAGGTATTTACGTCGTAAATGGCAAGAAGGTTGTGGTTAAGTGAGAGAAGAATTAATATTATAAAAAAATGTATAGGCAATTATTGCTTGTTTGTATACTGTTCTTCACAAGCGTGAGTGGCATAAGAGCATCAGAGGCGACTTCGCTTCTGATGCCTAAGCCTCATCAACTGACGGAGAATGGGGCAAGTTTTGACCTCAATCGTACGGTTAGTCTCACTGACCCCACGAGTTCAAGCCTATTGGCATCGTTGTTCACAACGGGCAATGGTTCGGCCACCGTGACGGTCAACATTGTTGATGCTTCCACTCTTGGCACTTTCGACTATACGTTGGCTGGCTTCGACAATGAGGGATATAAACTTCTGGTCACAGATAATGCCATTACCATCACCGCTGCTACCAAGACGGGGGTCATCCGTGCTGCACAGACGCTGATGCAGTTAAAGGCTGCCACTAACGGAGCCAGCATTCCTGGCGTGAACATCACAGACTATCCCGCCTTTAAACTGCGTGGCTTCATGCATGACGTGGGCCGTTCATTTATCTCATTCGATGAACTAAAGAAAGAGATTGACCTACTCTCTCGCTTCAAGGTCAACGTCTTCCATTGGCACCTGACCGACAACCAAGGCTTCCGCTTTGAGTCGAATGCTTATCCACAGCTCAACCAGGCTGCCAACATGACACGTTTCGCTGGCAACTATTACACACAAGCACAATGTACTGAGTTGGAGGCTTACGCCGCCGAACGCGGTGTCATCGTCATCCCTGAGATTGATATGCCTGGTCACTCTACGGCTTTCACTAATGCCATGGGCTACACGATGAGTAGCACCCAAGGTAAAGAGGCATTGAAGGTTTTGCTAAGAGAATTAGCTGACGCATTCCCACTGGCACCTTACATCCACATGGGAGCTGACGAGGCTGGTACGACGGCAGAGTTTGTAAACGAGATGTCTCAGTACATTAAGGAGACATTAGGTCGAAAGTGCATCGTATGGAATCCTATTAGCGGTGTAACTATCAATAAAAGCAACTTACCCTATATAGACATGACGGAGATGTGGAGTACCAGTGGTCGCAAGATTGACGGTCTCCCGAACATTGATTGTCGTTATAACTACATCAATCATTTCGATGTCTTTGCTGACCTTGTGGGTATTTATAAGAGTAACGTTTATTATGCCCAACAGGGAAGCAGTGAGGTAGCTGGTGCTATCACTGCAATCTGGAACGACCGTAAGACTCCCACAGAGACTGAAATCATTAGTCAGAATGGTCTTTATGCCCATGCACTCGCTACGGCAGAGCGTGGTTGGTTAGGTGGTGGCAATGCCTACATCGAAGTGGGCGGTACCACATTGCCAAACAGTGGAAGTGAGTTCGAAGAGTTCTCCGACTGGGAGCGCCGCTTTCTGCACTACAAGGACACATGGCTTGCCAACGAACCTATTCCGTATGTCAAGCAGACTAACGTGAAGTGGCGTATCACACAGCCCTTCCCCAACGGAGGCACAGCTTCAACAGTATTCCCGCCTGAAACGGCAACGGATGATGTGCTACCTGATCAGTTCACTTACAACGGTCAGACCTATACGACAAGCATGGCTACAGGTGCAGGCATCTATCTGCGACATGTATGGGGAACCACTGTGCCAGCCTTCTTCTCTAATCCGACATTGAACACCACTGCCTACGCTTGGACGTATGTATATTCCCCGACAGCACAAACGGCGGGCGCACTCATCGAATTCCAGAATTATAGCCGCTCTGAGAACGACAAAGCTCCAGATGCTGGTAATTGGGACCGCAAGGGCTCACATATTTGGGTAAACGATAATGAGGTGGCTCCACCCACATGGACCAATAGTGGTGTGAGTATCAATAGTGAAGTAGATTTGGGCAATGAGAACTTCCCTGCAAGAAATCCCATCAGTATCAACTTGCGTGAAGGATGGAACAAGATATTGTTGAAGCTACCATACGTCAACGCCAGCAATATCCGACTTAACAAGTGGATGTTCACCTTTGTGCTTACAGATGTCAGTGGTCGACATGCCCTTGACAATATCACCTATTCGCCCATACAGAGTTTTGATGCCAATGCAGAAAACGTTGTAGCGAAGATTAGCGAAATCAAGACCTACATCAATAGTGTGTGCAACGATAAAGTGGGATACTATTCTACAAGTGCAGCTGCTACGTTAAATGACAAGGTTGCAGAAGTGGAAGCCACATTGCAAAGCACATTGACAGCGGATGAGCGTGAGGCTCAAATGCCAGAACTACAGAATGCTTTTGAGGCTTTCAAGAATAGTCTGTCTTCACAGGCCATCAACCAACCTATGGCAACTACAACGGGTGAGACACACTATTACACACTTTGTACACCCCTTCGCGGTTCACGCTATGCTACATCGTCTAACGTTGGAGGTGAACTTGCCGGTGTAACCACTGTGACCGCAGCTTCGTGTTGGAAGTTTGTTAGTCGCACTGATGGTACCTGGGACATGATCAATGCTCTCGACGGCTCGTTTGTCTCGCCAAATAGCGCTAACAATACTGTCCTCAAGACGCAGGCTACACAACCGACGGCAGGTTGGACTATCTCCAAAGCTGATGCTACGGGCTATGTCATCATTACCTCTGGCTCGTGCCAGTTCAACCAGACTAACATCAGTAGTTCAGCTATTTCTGGCGGTTACAAAGTCTATAACTGGGGAAGTGGCACGACTCTTACAGATACAGGCTGCAAGTACGTCATCGAAGAGATTGCTGAGGATGACATCCCGTTCCCCCTCTCAACTGCTGCACTCGACGAACTGAACAACTATGACATCAACGTTTCATCGACAGCTGCAACCAGTCTCACCACGGGACAATGGTATGTCATGCGCAGTGTTGGTCGCAATGGCTACTTGTATGAAAAGACTGCGGACCACAAACTATACACTCAGGCTACAAAACCATCGGGCAATGCTTCCAACAATGCCCAGTCTCTCGTTCGTCTTGTAGAAGATGGAAATGGCAAGTACTACTTGCAGACTGGTTTCGGCAACTATTTCTACACGCTCATCGATGGCAACGACGGTAGTGGAGTTGGTGGCAACAATAACGGGACTACGTCTTTGAAGAAAGCAGCCTACACCATCGGCAACATCTCCTCTGGGTATTTCTATCTTCAAGACATCAACAATGTCATCATGGATGCCAACACTGTTGGTGGTACAGTGGCTGGATGGGGTACTACGATTCCTACCAGCAACAATTCCAATGCCTCTTGGCAGTTCTATCCTGTTACTTTGACAGAATCTATAGGTACTGCTTTCGAAGTGTACACCATCAACAATACAAACACCAGTCGTGGAGCCTTGATTTACAATCCATCGGCAAGCGAGAAGTGGGTATGGAGCAGTGGTAAGAGCGGAACATTCAATAGCACAGATGTAAATAGCCAATGGGTGCTCTATCCCACAGACAATGCAGGAGAATACTATCTTTATAATATTGGTGCCCAAAAGTTTGCCATCCCCACTATGGGCGGTAGTTTTAATGGATATAGTTGGATGTTCTCACATGATGCCGTTGCTGTGAAACTCAATGAGCAAAGCGATGGAACGTATAAGATTTTCACTTGCACTGGTAACATTTGCCTCTCTGTAAGCAACAATTACACTGGTCCTATTATCAACTACAACGACATAGGCGCACAGTTTACAATGACCAAACTTTCTGGAATCACCGAGGCACAAAGCCAGGAGATAGAGGCAGCTATTGGAAGACTGATTCATAACAGTACACCATTGGCTGCAGTTCCTACAAGCGATGGTTGGTACGCCATTCAAATAAAAACGGGTGATCATGCTGACCGTTTTGTATATGCGCCAGAGAATGAAGTGGAATATCAAACAAATCGCAATTATCCTTTAACATTCAACACACCTCTCAACATTCGACCTGCACAAGACGACCCATTCTTCTACACTCGTATCGAGAAAACTAACAATGGTTATTCATGGATATTGCCTAATGGTAAATACTTGAGAAAAAACTCCAGCAACTACTTCCCGACAAGTACCTCTGAAGTCATTAAAAATGTCAATATTACCTATAGTGCCAATGGTATGCAGTTCGCTCATGGCGGATATAAAGCTGCGGCTTATCTGTTGAGTAATAAATACTTTATCGGTGAAACATCTGGCACGGGAGGTTATTTTGATGTTTATCCCATCAACCTCACTACAGCAGGCTTGACTGCTTGGCAGATGGTTTGCGGTGATGCACCAGAAACTCAAATTATTTCTTGCACACGTAATGATGTACACGGATTGACGAGAGTTTATAAGAATGGCTATTTCTTCCTGCCAAGCAATGTGACACCTAACGGTACGGATTTCAACCTTGATGGAGCCACTGAGGTAGTAGTTGATGCCACGAATCATACAGTTACGTTCACTTACAACCCAAATCTTGCAATGGTTGAAGGAGGAGTCAACGTAGCACAAGGTTGGCAGACTGCAGGAAGAGACGGCGAGGTTATGTTGCTGAAAGTAACCGTTGCACCATTTAAGGCAGCTACCGACGTTACCATGAATGTCAACCTCAAGGACGGCTCAGAAGCCAATATTTCTGCTCTGACGCTATACGAGGCTTCAACCAACTCACCTGAAATCTATTCAACAGGTAGTGGTGCTCCGACAAAGACAACAATTGCCAATGCAAATATCTCTGGTTCAACAGCGACATTCAGTATTGAAAACCTCTCTGCTGGTACACATTATTATTGGATTGGTGCAACAGTAAAGGACGACGCTACACTTGGAGCCATTATTGATGCAGCGGTAACAGGTATTACTTACACCTGCAATGACAATGTGACAAACCTCGACCTCACAGCCGTAGGCGATCCTGCAGATAGAGGAGCAATGATTTTCAATGCTCATTCTTATCCGTTCTTGCCACGCGACAATGGTAGTCGTGTCTATCGCATCCCAGCAATGGTTGTTGCTGATGACGGTAGCATCATAGTTGCCGCTGACAAGCGTTATGAGAGCTACACTGATATTGGTGGCGGTCACGTTATTGACATCGTGGTGCGTCGCTCTACCGATGGCGGTAAGACCTGGAGCGCCCCTATTACCATTGCTAAAGGCGTTGGTACTGTCGATAATAATAGGTGTGGTTATGGTGACCCGAGTCTCGTCAAGGGTAAGAATGGTAAACTCTACTGCCTCTTTGCTGCGGGAAATCTCGGTTACTTCTATGGTCAGAAACATGTATGTATGTCCACCAGTACGGACAATGGTGTAACGTGGAGCAGTAGCCAGAGTAACCCTCCCGTGGATCTCTACTCCACAGGCGCTATTCAGAATGCCACGGGTGTTGGTGCTGCTGGTGGCTACGGTCTCTATGACTACTTCGTCACTTCCGGTAAGGGCCTTTATACATCCGACGGCATACTGATGTACCTTATCCCAGCACAAACCCTGACAGCCAATAACTATACCATCACCGAAGATACCTACTGGGGTGCTGCTTCAGACGACTATCTGTTCTATTCTACTGATGACGGTGCTACGTGGTATTTCAGTCCTGCACCTATGATTATAGGAGGCGATGAAGCCAAAGTGATAGAGATGAACGACGGCTCGCTGTTCGGCTCCATCCGTAAGGGAGGACCACGTCGTTTCAACACCGCCACTTATACCAAGAAGAACGATGGTACGCTCAGCTTCACGTACGGTACGCAATGGGATAACAACCAACTTCATCAGGATAGTCAAAACAACCAGGACATCCTCTATTACCAGCGTGAGACAGAGACAGGTAAGACCGATGTTATCATCCACTCTATGACTACAGGTCAGCACGCTAATCTGAAGCTTTATTATAGTACAGACCAAGGTGCCAACTGGACAGAGTTTTTGAACGTACAAACTAAGGGTGCACGTTATGTGACGATGGAACGTAGTGGCACAGAGGGAAATCCTGGTAGTCTCTACCTCCTCTACGAGGATCAGTCGCTTAATTCTGCAGGTGGCTACACAGACTACAATCACTATCCTTTGAACTTCCTCGAGATCACTCGCGAACAACTTGAGAGTCTTATCCCAACACTGAATGACTATGCTGTTCCCGATTTCTTGGATTCAAAGGATGTGAAGATTGTCAATGGTTTGACTGGCGAAGCAAATAACGGCTCATGGAACGGCCTTACTTGGACATCTAATGCTGCCAGTGGAGTTGCCGGGCTGAAGATGACACTGAGTGATGGTTCTTATAATAGATTCTCTAATTATAACTCCCGATACAATTTGGCTTACCATCCTGACGCAGCCAATACGAATTCTACGTTAACGCTGACGGCTCCCGAGGGTTATGTCATTACAGGCTACTCAGTACAGACGGGTGTTTATCAAGGTCAAACTTACACGTTGACTCCTGAGAATGGTACGGCAATTACGCCTGCTAACCTTGGCAACGAATACACTCCGCTTACGGTCTCGGGCTTGAATACAACTTCTACGACGATTACCATCACCACGACTGATGCTTCCAAGTGGCTGTCTTTGGCTAACTTTACCGTCACTCTCGCCAAACCACTTGCGTTGAATGTTGTCGGCGGTAAGTCGTATGCAACGCTCTATGTGCCATTCGACGTTCAGACAGATGCGGACACAAAAGCATATTTCATTAAAGAATTCGATAAGGATGAGGCAAAACTTAGTGAAGTGGTAGATGGAAAAATTCCTGCAAAAACTGCCGTTGTGCTTATCAACGAAAATGCTTCTGCCCAAACTACGCTCGAATTGACAAGTGCACTTGCCCCAATCGTTTCAGAGGAAGACAATATGCTGAAAGGAACCCTTGTTCCTATCATACTTGACCTCAGCAATGAAACCTCGTATTATTCTCTCGGCCGTGTGGACGGCAATGTTGGATTCTATAAGTTTAAGTCAGCAGATGGTTCTACAACCATTACGCTTGGTGCCAATAAGGCTTATATGGACACATCAGTACCGACCATTAATCCTGTTCGAGGATTCAAGATTGGCTTTGCTATTGATGATTCCATTATTAATGACCATGATGGATTCGTGGATGGTATCAATGAAGTACAAGCCAGTGACGAGAACATCATCTATGACCTGAACGGTTTACGTGTCAACACGCTCCGCAAAGGAATCTACATCGTTAATGGAAAGAAGTTAGTAATTACTGATAATAACCGATAATAGAAAAAGAATGATTATGGAGAAAAGAGATTATATTCAACCAAAAATCAAGGTGCTTGACATCTGTGGAAGACACAACATATTAGATGGCATCCCTGTTGGAGGAATGGTGACAAGTGGCGAAAACATCGGCTGGTCTAAACGCAATAATTTATTCGACGAGGAAGATCAAGACTTCCACTACGATGTCTGGGAACATTAGAATAACATCAAAAACGTGGCATTATTAGTTTTAATGCCACGTTTTTTTAATGCGAAGGTACTTTTTTCAGATTATTTGCTTATCTTTGCGAAATATAATAAACATATTCAATATAAAACCATGAAACGAACATTCATTACTATTGTTTTTGCCTCAGTTGCAATCAGTATGTCAGCACAAAGTGCTATCAAACCTGCCATTCCCCGTGATGCAGCAATTGAAAAGAAGATAGAAAAGACACTCTCTAAAATGACCCTTGACGATAAAGTTGGGCAGATGCTTGAACTGAACCTTGACATCATGGGTAAGATGGTGCCAAGCGATAACAAGATGATCTGGCAAATGAACGAAACGATGGTTGACACCTGTATCTCCAAATACAAAATCGGTTCTATCCTCAATGCACCAGGAACTCGTGCGGCCACCGTTGAACAATGGCAAGAATGGATTGGATTGATCCAGAAGAAGTCGATGAAGTACATTGGAATTCCCGACATCTACGGACTTGACCATAATCACGGAGTTACATATACACAAGGAGGAACCCTATTTCCACAACCCATTAATCTTGCCGCCTCGTTCAATACCAAGTTGGCACAAGAAATGGCAGAAGTAACCGCCTATGAAAGTCGTGCGGGCAATTGTCCTTGGGTATATAATCCCGTTCTTGACCTTGGTCGTGATCCTCGTTGGTCACGTATTTGGGAGAGTTTCGGTGAAGATGCCATTGTCAATGCCCGTATGGCGGAAGCAGAGATACGCGGTTATCAAGGCAACGATCCCAATCACTTAGGTAAATACAATGTAGCAACGAGCGTAAAACACTATTTCGCTTATGGTGCTCCATTCAGTGGCAAGGATAGAACACCTGCATACGTTAGTCCACAAGTATTGCGCGAGAAGTATTTCGAACCATTCAAGGCTGCCATTCAAGCAGGTGCACTTACCATTATGGTCAACTCGGGAAGTATCAACGGAGTACCCGTTCATGCAAGTTATGAATATCTGACCAAATGGTTAAAGCAAGACCTCAATTGGGATGGAATGATTATCACCGACTGGGCAGACATCAACAACCTTTTCACTCGTGAGAAAGTGGCAAAAGACAAGAAAGATGCCATTCGTATTGCCATCAACGCTGGTATTGACATGAGTATGGACCCCTATAGTGTTGACTTCTGCATCTTGTTGAAAGAACTCGTGAATGAAGGTAAGGTGAGCATGGAACGCATTGATGATGCCGTTCGTCGTATTCTTCGTGTGAAATATCGCTTAGGACTCTTCGATCAACCCAATACTGGCGGTAAAGACTATGCTAAGTTTGGTAGTGAAGAGTTTGCCTTGAAAGCCTTACATGCTGCTGAAGAAGCAGAGGTATTGTTGAAAAACGAAGGAAACATCCTCCCATTGGCAAAGGGAAAGAAGATTTTGCTTACAGGTCCTAATGCCAACCAAATGCGTTGTCTCAATGGTGGATGGAGTTATACTTGGCAAGGTTCACGTGCTGAAGACTTAGCCGAGCAATACAATACTATCTATGAAGCTCTTTGCAATAAATACGGGAAAGAGAATATCATCTTGGAACAAGGCGTTACATATAATGAAAACGGAGCCTATTACGAAGAAAACACGCCACAAATCGACAAGGCTGTTCAAGCCGCCGCACAAGCAGATATGATTATTGCTTGCATTGGAGAGAACAGTTATTGCGAAACACCAGGAAACCTCACCGACCTATGGTTATCTGTCAACCAACGCAATTTAGTGAAAGAGTTGGCCAAGACAGGCAAACCCATCGTTATGGTATTGAATGAAGGTCGTCCTCGACTGATTGCTGATATCGAACCATTGGCAAAAGCTATCATAGACATCTTCCTTCCAGGCAATTATGGTGCTGATGCATTTGCAAATCTCTTGGCTGGTGATGCTAATTTCTCTGCCAAGATGCCATATACCTATCCACGTGAAATCAACTCACTTGCCAACTATGACTATAAGGTAAGTGAAGAAGTGGGAACGATGGCTGGTGCTTACAACTATGATGCAAAGGTTTCTTTGCAATGGCCATTCGGATATGGATTAAGTTATACTACATTTGATTATAGCAATCTCCGCGTTGACAAGACCACATTCAATGCCGATGATATTATCACGGTATCGGTAGACGTAACGAATACGGGAAGCGTTTCAGGAAAAGAACCCGTACTTCTTTATTCAAGTGATTTAATTGCTTCAATGGTTCCCGACAATAAGCGTTTGCGTCAATTCACAAAGGTTTCACTCGAACCAGGTGAGAAGAAAACCGTTACGTTCCAATTGCCAACAAAAGATTTGGCATTCGTAGGTGCAGATGGTAGATGGACATTGGAAGAAGGCGATTTCATCTTAAAGATTGGAAAACTTACGCAAAAAGTTCAATGCAACCAAACAAAGATTTGGGATACACCTAACATCTAATTCATAACTAAGGAGTTTTGAAGTCTTGTAAAACTTCAAAACTCCTTTCATCAAAAACCATTACTTAAAGAATAATCAAATGAAAATCGTAATACTTGATGGCTATACGGCCAATCCGGGCGACCTATCTTGGAAAGCACTGGAAGATGTGGGGGAAGTAACCATATACGAACGCACTTCTCTCCAAGATGTCATTGAACGTGCCAAAGATGCAGACATTGTCTTAACCAATAAGGTATGTTTCGGCAAAGAAGAATTGGCACAATTGCCACATCTTAAATATATCGGTGTAACGGGTACGGGATATAATGTGATAGACGTTAAAGCCGCACACGAGCGTGGAATCATCGTGACTAATGTTCCTGCATATAGCACCGATAGCGTAGCGCAAATGGTATTTGCCCATTTGTTGACCGTAACCAATCGCGTAGAGCACTATTCCATACAAAACAGAAACGGGAAATGGAGCAATTGTGCTGACTTCAGTTATAGCGACACTCCCCTAACTGAAATCGCGGGGAAAACAATTGGCATTCTTGGATTAGGAAATATCGGTCAAAGAGTGGCGACCATTGCCCTTGCATTTGGAATGAAAGTTCTTGCAATGACCAGCAAACCTGCTTCTTCCCTTATGGAAGGAATCACGAAAGTGGCATTTGAAGACCTTCTAACGCAAAGCGACATTCTCACCTTGCATTGTCCTCTCACTCCCGAAACCCACCACATCATCAATGCCGATTCACTACAAATGATGAAACCTTCGGCTATCCTAATCAATACAGGACGTGGACCTCTCATTGACGAACAAGCGGTAGCTAATGCACTAAATACCAATCGTCTCTTAGCTTATTGTACTGACGTTATGGGAAACGAGCCACCCTCTATCAACAATCCCCTACTCCAATGTCCCAACGCATATATTACCCCCCATATCGCATGGGCAACACGCGAAGCACGTATTAGATTATTAGATATAGTGATTGATAACGTGAAAGCATTCGTTTCTGGAAAGCCCGTGAATGTCGTGTAGAAAGTTTCTTTCGCAAGCTCTGCTTGTGAAAGTGAGAATGCGATGCTATAATTATTGATAATAAAATGATAATAATTGCTTCTTGCTTATTTTTTTCATAAATCACCGATTATTTCCCATGATTTTTGTATTTTTGCATCATAATTATACTATTATTCATTTTTAAATTTATAGAATATGAAAAAATTAATGTTACTTGCCGTCATGATGATTACAACGATGGCAACCCGCGCTCAAGTAAGTGAAGGTACACTAACTGTAATGCCTAAAGTAGGATTTAACTACTCTGACGTTTCTGGTGCCGGTAAAATTATAGACAACAAAGGAGGATTTGCCGCCGGTGCTGAAGTTGAATACAGAATAAATACTTGGTTAGGACTCAGTGGAGGTTTGATGTATGAACAACAAGGTTTCAAGCACAAAGATTCTGGCAATAAATTGAAAACCGAATACATCAATATTCCTATCTTAGCTAGGTTTTACGTATGGAAAGGCTTGGCTCTCAGCACAGGTCTTCAACCAGGATTCCTCACAAAAGCAAAATTTGGTAAATCTGAGGAAATTGACGTAAAGAGTGACATCAACAAATTTGACTTGGCAGTACCTGTAGCCATTTCTTACGACTTTCCTTTCGGTCTGAACCTTGAGTTAAAATATTACGACGGTATCGTAGATGTGATTAAGGATAAAGCAGGCAATACTTTTGGTACATCATCAATGACCAGCAGATGGTATGAGGAAAAGAACAAGAACCGTACCTTGCAACTTTCTATTGGTTACAAATTTGCCGTTAAATAAAATGAAGGTGAAATGATGAATTACGAAG
>JAEEGL014588520.1_pt1 | contig 25570 bp, 18 predicted proteins | sample 9134231 | NCBI WGS metagenome assembly JAEEGL01 (sample SAMN16246548, study PRJNA631951) | gut metagenome | biome: gut microbiome; feature: rumen; material: fiber-attached | host: Bos | place: Iran: Karaj | collected 2018-10
TCGCGGAGCCGGGAGCCGCTGTGTGTGTGCGTGTGCCGGACGGAGGATGGACAAAATCCGGGTGCTATTACGCTGACGATGGCTCCTGGAGCATTGCTTGGCGGGTACACGACGCACAGTTTCGGGGAGTCCCCCAGCGAAGAAAACGCATCTCGCTTGTCGCAGATTTTGGAGGACTCAGCGCCACCGAAATACTCTTTGAGCGCCAGGGCCTGCGAAGGGATACTGAACCGGGCGAAGCGGAGGGGCAAGGAGCTGCCGGAGGAACTGAGGAAAGCGCTGGAGGAGCAATCTGTTTCCAGGAACGTGCCGGAAAGCCTGGGGGGTGGCAAAGGAATCCTGATCCAGGAGGAGCATGTCGGGGCGCTGAGTACGCTTAACAACCAGGCAGTCTGCAGCCTGAGATTAGATAACGGCAGTGCAAGCCCGGTTGTAAGCGGAGACATCAGCCCAACGATTAGGCAGGGCGCAGGACCTAACGGATGCGCCAATGCAGCGGTTTTCTGTCTGCAGGGGAACATGGTAGACCGAGAAGTACAGCAAGGCGGCACCGGCATAAGAGAAAACATTGCATATACCTTGGACGCCGTAGACCGTCATGCCGTGTATTCGATGCAGGGGTTCGGAGATTATAAGCAAAGCGATGTTGCCTCATCGTGCAAAATGCGAGACTACAAGGATAGCACGGATTTGATTGCGGCAGTGGATTTCCGGAACGGCACCGAAAACCCGGAAACTAACGGGACGCTTCAGGCAAAAGAAAGCGGAGGACAGAGTATAAACTATCAGAACACCTGTCGGATAGGTTCCGTTGTTCGCCGTCTGACTCCGATGGAATGTGAGCGGCTGCAGGGATACCCGGACGGCTGGACGGACATCGGAGATTGGACGGACAGCAAGGGGAAGAAGCGCAAGGCTGCCGACGGACCGAGGTATAAGGCGCTGGGAAACAGCATCGCGCTGCCCTTCTGGCAGTTTCTGGCGAGACGGATCTGCGCTCAGTATGAGCGGGACATCACGCTGGGGAGCCTGTTCGACGGCATTGGTGGATTCCCTTACGTTTTTGAGAGATGCGGAGCAAAGGCTGTGTGGGCCAGCGAGATTGAGGAGTTTGCCATTGCGGTGACGAAGAATCGATTTTCGGAGACCGGGGAGTAACATCCCCGGTCTTTCTTATGCGACACAATACCAAGGCAATCTGACAATATACCCCTTGCAAATGGCATAACCCCTTCCGTAACGTAGCCAGCAAAGGAGTAGCTACGGCGTGGGACACTCACGGAGCGGAGGGGCCGGAGTTATAGAAGGGAGGCGGCAGGAATGCCCGCTGGGAACAGCACAAAATCAGCAGAGAAGCGGGTGCCTGGTCGCCCGTTTGAAAAAGGGAAGTCCGGCAATCCCAGCGGACGACCGAAGAAAGATCCGTCGGTCACGGCGATGCTCAAGGCGGCTTGCCCGGAAGCGGTAAGTCTCCTGATCACCACCATGACCGATGAGAACGTGAAGCCGGAACTGCGGGTACAGTGTGCCAATACGATCATCGACCGGGTCATGGGTAAAGCACTACAGCCCATCCAGGCTGACGTGTTCAAGGCAGAACAGCCCCTTACGCTGGACGAGTGCTTTGCCATAGCGGAGGAGGTGCTGCATGAGGCAGGAGGCCCTACAGCGCCTTAAACGGCTGAGAGACGGCAGCAACGACACCTTCTGGCCGCTGTTCCGGAATCATTCACGATACCTGGTACTCTGCGGGGGCGGCGGCAGCGGGAAGAGCATCTTCGCCGGTCGCAAACTGCTGGAGCGTGTGACGAGCGAACCGGGCCACCGATGGTTGGTATGCCGCAAGGTAGCAAGGACGCTGGCGGACAGTTGCTTCGCACAGCTCCGAGGACAGATCGCTGAGAGCTACCCAGACGCAGGCGCAAAGATTCTTAGCGGCGAGCTGGAGATCCGCTTTGCAAATGGGAGCATCATCCTGTTCGCCGGCCTGGATGACGTGGAGAAGCTGAAGTCCATCTACAACATCACGGGCATATGGATCGAGGAAGCGTCGGAGCTGACGGAAGCGGACTTCAACCAGCTGGACATCCGGCTTCGCGGCGAGACGAAGTATTATAAGCAGATCATTCTGAGTTTCAACCCCATCAGCATCACGCACTGGCTCAAGCGCCGGTTCTTCGATACGCAGGACCCACGGGCGACCACTCACCGCAGCACATACAAGGACAACCGCTTTCTGGACGAGGAAGCCATACGGACGCTGGAGGCCTTCAAGGACAGTGATCCGTACTATTACCAGGTCTACTGCCTTGGCGAATGGGGCGTCACCGGAAAGACGGTCTTTGACGGGCAGGCCGTGGCGGAGCGACTGGGCAGGATACCGGAGCCGGTGAAGCGGGGCTTCTGGGAGTACAACGACGATATGTCGGAGATCAGGTGGCAGGACGGCAGCGGCCCTGTGACCATCTACCGGGAACCGGAGGAAGGCAGGCCCTATGTCATCGGCGGCGATACGTCCGGTGAAGGAAGCGACTTCTTCGTGGCCCAGGTGCTGGACAACATCACCGGCGAACAGGTGGCGGTCCTGCGGCATCAGTACGATGAGGATACTTACGCTAAACAGGTTTTTTGCCTTGGCCGTTATTTTAACGATGCTCTTGTGGGCATCGAAGCCAACTTTTCCTCCTACCCGATAAAGCGGCTGGAGCAGCTGGGCTACCGCAACCAGTACGTCCGGGAGCAGGAAGATACCTACACCGGCGCGATCCGCAAGGCGTTCGGCTTCCGCACGACGGCCACCACAAGGCCGGTCATCATCGGAACGCTGGTCGAAGCCATGCGGGACGGCATCAACCTGGTGAACGACCGCACGACGCTGGAAGAGATGCTGACCTTCGTCCGCAACGAGAAGCTGAGACCGGAGGCGGAGGAAGGGGCGCACGATGACTGCGTTCTCTCTCTGGCGATCGCTTGGTACATCCGGCCCCAGCAGCGGGTCACGGTGCAGACGAAAGAACCGGAGCCGGTGGTCAAGTGGACCGAGGATATGTGGGACGATTACTACAGCGCCGACGAGGACACGCGGCGTTATCTGATTTCCAAGTGGGGGGAACCTAGACGATGACGAAGCAGGAACGCTTTGACTATTGGAAGGACTGGCTGGAGCGCAACGAAGCCGCCCTGGGCGATCAGGCGCAGCGCATGGACGAGCGGGAAGCTCTGTACCGGGGCGAGGAGCGGGAAATCACGCCGCTGACGTCCAAGGACAGGAAGAAGGACGGCAGTCTCCGCAGGGCCACCCATCTGCGGAACATCATCGCCGAGAACATCGAGAGCGAGGTTTCCTCCGTCATCCCCATGCCGAAAGTGACGGCACGGAGAAAGCAGGACGAAGCGAAAGCAAAGATTCTGGAGGATATGCTCCGCAACGAGATGGACCGGCTCCCGATGGAGACGCTCAACGACATGATGGAGCGCACGGTCCCCATCCAGGGCGGCGGCTACTGGCTGGTGGAATGGGACAACTCCAAACGCACCCACAGCACCGTGGGCGACGTGGCGGTCTCCGTCATCCACCCGAAGCAGGTCATCCCCCAGGAGGGCGTGTTCGGAAGCGTGGAGGACATGGACGCCATCGGCGTCAAGCTGCCCCAGACGAAAGCCTACATCAAGAGAGCCTACGGCAAGGACGTGGAGATGGAGGGCGAGGAAGACCCCTCCGCCAGGACGCTGGACGAGGACGCCTACACCGCCGACGATATGGTCACCATGAACGTGGTCTACTACCGCAACGACAACGGCGGCATCGGCAAGCTGAGTTGGGTCGGCGACATCATCCTTGAGGACATGGAGGACTTTGAAGCGCGGCGGCTGAGAAAGTGCCAGCAGTGCGGCGAGATCCTCGACCCGGAAGCGGACAAATGCCCGGTCTGCGGCTCCGATCAGTCCACGGAGGGCGTCCAGGAATCCGAGGACATCTACACCGGCATCATCACCGGCAACGGCACCGAGATCCCCGGCGCGGAGGCTACCTACGACGAAGCAGGACTGCCTGTGATGAAGCCCACGGTCCTTCCCTACTACAAGCCGGATACCTACCCCATCTTCCTTCAGAAGAACGTGACGCTCTTCGGGCGGCTGCTGGGGGACTCTGACGTAGACAAGATCGAGGACCAGCAGAATACCACGAACCGCATGAGCCAAAAGATCATCGACCGGTTCATCAAGGCCGGTACCAGAGTCACGCTGCCGGATCGCGCGGACTTCCGCGTAGACCCGGAGGACAGCGAGAAGTGGTACATCGGCAACCCCGCTGACGCGCAGCTCATCGGCGTGTATCAGTTCTCCGGCGACCTGTCGCAGGAAATGGCGTACCGCACCGAGGTCTATGAGGAAGCGCGGCAGGCCCTTGGCATCACGAACAGCTACCAGGGGCGCGATGACCGCACCGCCGAGTCCGGCGTGGCGAAACAGTTCGCCGCTGCCCAGAGCGCCGGTCGCCTGGAGTCCAAGCGGGTCATGAAGGAAGCCGCCTACGCCGAGCTGTACAAACGGATCGCCCAGCTGAAGATCGCCTACGCCGACGAGCCGAGAGCCATCGTCGCCGAGGACAACCGGGGCCAGGCAAAGTATGAAGAGTTCAACCGGTACGACTTCTACGAACAGGACGAAAAGGGCGAGTGGCACTGTCTGATGGACGATGACCGCTTCCTCTTCTCCTGCGACTCCAACACGCCGCTGGCGAACAACCGGCCCCAGATGTGGCAGGAAGTCACGGCCATGTACCAGATGGGCGCATTCGGCGACCCCATGCAGCCGGAGACCGCCCTGCTCCTGTGGTCGGAGCTGGAGCGCCTCCACTACCCCAACGCCTCCGACATCCGGGAAGCGCTGGAGATGAGGATTCAGCAGCAGCAGATGATGCTCCAGCAACAGCAGGCCCAGCAGATGCAGATGCAACAGCAGCAGATGCAGATGCAGGCCGACCAGCAGGCACAGCAGGCCGCTCTGGAGCAGGCCAGGTTCCAAGCGGAGCGGCAGGACAAGCAGGCTGACCGGCGAGCGGCTGAACAGCAGCTGATGATCGACACGGACAACAGGGCCAGAGAGGACGCGAAAGCCGCCATCCAGCAGATGATGGCCCAGAGAATGCCCCAGTAAGGATTATCTTCCCCGGACGCGGGGTTCAGATAAGTTCGCACGGGAACGCGCAAAAATCCCAAAGTCCCCAAAGGAAGGAGGAGAACCAATGAAAGGCATGGGTTACGCCGGTAAGATTTCCAACAACGGCGCCCAGGAGGTGAAGGCCCCCGCCCAGGTGAAGGGCAAGAAAGGGACCAGCAAGGTCACCCGGGGCAAGGATCTCCGCCAGGGCAAGTAAAACCAGCAATCCCCCTGCGGCAGGGCAATGCCGATTCGCATTGAACGCGAGAAAATCTATTCGCTTGGCCAGCGCAAAAGGGCCGGGAGGACATTATGGATAACGAGAATCTGGAAAGTTTGTTTGAAGACGCGGTGAACGTCGAACAGCCTGCGGCAGAGCCTGCGAGCGATGACGGCTCTCAGGCCGAGACAGCTGCCGAAGAAGCGCCCAAGTCGGAACAGACGGCGCAGGAACGGGCGCGGCAGGCTGAAGGACGCAGGATCAGGGATCGGGAAGCAAGAGCCTATAAGGCGGCACGGGACGATATGAGCGAAACGCTCAAGCGCCTGGGTATCACGAACCCCAACACGGGCGAAGTCATCAGCACGGTCGATGAGCTGGAAGCCTACGAAAAGTCTCTCAGCGACGAACGCCTGGAGAGCGGCAGCGCGAATGCCGATGATCTCCGCCGTATCGTCCGGGAGGAAATGCAGGCGACCCAGCGGCAGGAGACCAGCGCGGAAGACCGGGCAATGGTCGACCGGCAGCTGGCGGAGATCCGGCAGATGGACCCGGAGATGAAGGACCTCAACGCCATCCTGGCGAGTGAAGCGGGGCCGAAATTCCGGGAATATGTGGACCGGGGGCTTGATTTCGTGGACGCCTATACGCTCGCAGCCAGAGACCGGCTGTCGGCCATCAGCGAGAACCGCGCAAGACGCGGCACCGGCAAGGAGCATCTCAGCGCAACGTCGCAGAGAGGTTCCGGTGCGCTGGATGTACCGGCGGACGAGATGGCCCTCTTCCGGGTCATGATGCCCGAAGCGTCGGATGCGGACATCCAGAAATACTATAACGCCGACCGACGAAGATTCGGTCAAAAATGAAAAGAAAGGATGACTCATCATGCGCGGATTTGTTCCCCATATGAACGAGGACGGCAGAGTGCCGCCCTGGAAATATCTCCCCGCCACCGGCTCCACCAAGCCCGACATCGGCCTGGCGCTGGTGCTTAGTTCCGGTAAGCTGGCCAAGTGCACCGGAACCACAAAGCCCACCTACATCTGCATGGCGGAGCATCCCGCCGCCGTCGCGGCCGGGACCCTGCTCCCCGTCATCGAGGTCCTGCCTGACATGATCTTCGAGGTCAAGAACCAGGCCAGTTTGAACGGAGTGAATGTGGGCCAGGCCGTCACCATCCACAGCGACGGTCTTCAGATCACCGCCACCACTTCTTCCGGCGTGGCCACCATCGTAGACAAGGTCGCGGGTTCCGGCACCGGCAATCCGACTCTTGTCAAATTTATGTGAAAGGGGGACTAGACAATGGCCAACATCACTTTTTCTGAGAACAGCAACGTCAACAACAGCATCTTCGGCAAGTCGCAGGCCCCCATCCGCATGATGATCGAAAAGCGGGGCGAAGCCTTCGAAGCCGAGTCCATCGCCAAAAAGATCTTCAAGGAGACCAAGTCCAACAACTGGGCCGAGAAGTACACCAGCATGACCGCCATGGAGGGCTTCCGCGTCGCCGGTGAAAACGGCGCACATCCCACCGACGGCATGGAGGAGTCCTACGACAAGATCATCGAGGCCGTCACCTGGAAGAACAGCTTCTCCATCAGCCGCGAGATCATCGAGGACAGCAAGATCGGCGACCTGCGGAAAAAGCCCCAGGCCTTCGTGACCGCCTACTACCGCACCCGTGAGAAGTTCGCCGCCGCCCTGCTGGGCAACGCCATCCAGGGCAACAGCTCCGTGAAGTTCGCTGACGGCACCTTCGATCTCAAGTGCGCCGACGGTCAGAACCTGTTCTATGCTTCTCACCCCGCCAAGGTTTCCGGCACCACCCAGTGCAACCTGTTCAGCGACGCCTTCAGCGACGATGCTCTGGGTATGCTGGAAGTGAAGATGCAGAACACTCGCGGAGACAACAACGAGATCCTCGACGTTGCCCCCGACACCATCATCATTCCCAACATCCACAGCCTGAAGAAGGCCGTCTTTGCCGCCATCGGCGCGGACAAGGACCCCGACACCGCCAACAACGGTTTCAACTACCAGTTTGGTCGCTGGAACGTCATCGTGTGGCCCTACCTCAATCAGTACATCGCCAGCGGCACCGCGCCCTGGCTGCTGATGGACAGCCGCTACAACGAGGACTACGACAGCCTGATCTGGCAGGAGCGTGTGGCCCTGGAGGTCTCCTCCTCCGTGGACGAGAACACCAACGCCAACGTGTGGCGCGGCTACGCCCGTTTCAACGCCGGGTTCAACGACTGGCGCGCCATCGCCTGTGCCGGTGTATCCGGGGCTACCGACCTGTCCTGATAGGAGGGCCGGAATATGCCTGAATACACCAGATTCACCAACGTGGAGATCACCGGCGATCTGAAGATGAGCGGGACGGCTGCCATGCCTGCCGCCACCGCCACCAAGGCTGGCGCGGTAAAGCAGGGCGTGGCCGTGGCCGACGCGGCCAGCACTGCCCCCACCGCCGCAGAGTTTAAGGCCCTGCTGGACAGCCTGCGTGCTGCGGGCATCATCGCCACCAGTACCTGACGGAACAGAGGGAAGGGGCGGATGATCTCCGCCCCTCTCTCCGAGGGAGGAAAAAGAAATGATTCTGCCGAATGGATGGTACGACCGGCTGAAATGGATCGCCATGATCCTGCTCCCCGCGCTCGGTACGCTCTACTTTGGGCTGTGCGAGATATGGGGACTGCCCTACGGCAAGGAGGTCGTGGGCACCATCACGGTCATTGACACCTTCCTGGGCGCTCTGCTGGGCATCAGCTCGGCGCAGTACCGCAAGCGGGAGGGCGACAAATGAACTGGATCGCTGATATTATCATAGGCATCCTGCATGGCGGTATGGAATATCCTGCCGGAGCGGCTGAAGGGAGCGGGGTAAATGCCTGAAATCACAAGGGATGAATTTGAGGCCCTGCGGCGGCAGGTGGAGGCCAACACGGAGCGGCTGCACCGAGGGGACACGGCCATGGCGCTCATCGACCAGAGGCTTGGGCAGATCGATGACAAGCTGGCGGAAGTGGCTATCGGCCTCAAGGCCTTGCAGGACAAGCCGGGGAAACGCTGGGAAAGCGTCAGCTCTACCGTCATCCAATGGGTGGTGACGGGGCTGCTGGCCTTCATCGCCGTAAAGATCGGACTGAAATGAGGGAGGGCGAATAACCCTCCCTCGCGCCAAATGAGGAGCAATTATGAAAGTAGCAGAATGCATCGCGCTTGTGGATTCCTACGAGCCGAATGCTTATCCGATTGAGACTAAGGCCAGGTGGCTGCGGGAGTGTGAGGGCAAGGTATGGACCGAACTCTTTCTGATGCAGCCTATCGGTTTTGCGTGGGGCAGCCCCTATGATTTCCTCCAGGAGGAACTGAGCATACCCGCGCCATATAACAAACTCTACCCCGACTACCTCCAGGCGAAGATACACTACGCCAACGGAGAATACGACCGCTATGCCAACAGTATGCAGATGTTCAACCAGGACTGGCATGAGCTGTGCGTCTGGTTCGGGCAGGACTACGATTCCAGCGACCGGCACCGCAACCGGCTGGTGCAGTGCGAGATTCCGCTGTATGAGGAAGTCGTGGAGGAGGCATAAAATGGGTGAACTGAGAAACGCGAGCGGCAGCAACAGACTGTACGCCTTGCTGAATATCCCGGAGCGCTGCGCCCTGGTGGGCGGGCAGATACTCGTCCGATCCCAGCAGTTGCTTGGCACCACGACCACGGCGATGCTTTCCACTGACTACGGAACCGTATGGCAGAAAACCATAACGGCGGGTAAAAGCTACTTTATCCCCATGCTGATCGCGCCCCAGGGCGGTATGACGCTGTACATCACTCTTGATACGGAGGCAATCTCGCCGCCGATAAAAGGGGCAAAAGCCAGCGAGACGGATGAAATCACGGTCACACTGCCGGACGCTACTCCGAAGCTCCTGTTTTCCGGGCGGCTGATGGTTCCGGAGGAGGAACATCTGGACTGGCGCAAGGTGCAGGTCCAGCCGGTGGAGATCCCCTACCAGGAGACGGAGAAGTAATATGCCGAAACTGCGAGTGCTTATAAAGCCGCCTCCCGATTCCCAGGGCGACGCAGAAAGAGACGTGGAGGCCCTGCGGGACTACCTTCTCCAGGTATCCGAGGAGCTGGCGTATCTTTTGACGCATCTTGAGGCGGACAATATCAACGATTCTACGTTTGAACGCATCCAGTCTATGATCCCCCGGCCCTACACCGGCCTGCCGGTCATGGACGGGGAAGCGTCCTCCGGGCAGAGCGAACAGTGGGCCAGGGGCGACCATCGGCACGGACACGACAGTACCAAGGCGGACGTGACGGCGCTGGCGACGGAGACCGCAGCCAGGGAAGCCCATGAAGCGGACACGACCAATCCTCACAACGTCACTGCGGCGCAGGTTGGGTTGGGCAATGTCGCCAACGAGAGGCAGTATTCCGCGCAGAATCCCCCGCCCATCCCGACGCCGGGAGAAGTGGGGGCCATCCCTGCCACGGAGAAGGGCAGCGCAGGCGGCGTGGCGGAGTTGGACAGCAACGGAATGGTGCCGTCGGCGCAGTTGCCTTCTTATGTGGACGACGTGCTGGAATACGCCAGCCTGTCCGATTTCCCTGCCACCGGCGAGAGCGGAAAGATATATGTGGCCCTGGACACGAACAGGACCTACCGCTGGAGCGGGAGTGCCTACGTCGAGATCAGCGAATCCCTGGCGCTGGGAGAGACCAGCGCCACGGCGTATCGGGGTGACCGGGGGAAGATCGCCTACGACCACAGCCAGACCTCCGGCAACCCTCACGGGACGACGGCGGCAGAGGTTGGGGCGAGGCCGGATGACTGGACGCCGACAGCTGCGGACGTGGGGGCCCGGCCTGATGACTGGATGCCCACCAAGGCGGACGTGGGCCTTGAGAACGTAGAGAACGAGCGGCAGTATTCCGCACAGAATCCTCCTCCTTATCCCGTTACTTCCGTCAACGGCAGCACGGGTGCCGTATCGCTTGATGCGGCTGACGTGGGAGCCAGGCCGGACACCTGGGTGCCCGACGCGGAGGACGTACCCTACGACAACACGCAGAGCGGGCTCATGGCGACGGACGTGCAGGCGGCTATCGACGAGATCGCCCAGGGCGGCGGAGGCGGCGGCACTGCGGCGTCGGCAGTAAGCTACGACAACACCGTCAGCGGCCTCACGGCGACCAACGTGCAGGATGCCATAGACGAGGTATACGGCGATATTCCTTCTCAGCCCTCCGACATCGGCGCACAGGAGGAGGTCACCGCATCCGGCATCCTCAAGGGAGATGGGGCTGGAGGTGTAACTGCCGCAACTGACGGGACGGATTATGCCACTCCTGCCCAGCTTGCCTCTCTTGTCTTAAAGACAGCATCGGCTTTTGCCCTTCCTGCGTCCGGCTCGTCTGTATCGAAAGATATGTCTGGTCTTACGGCAGACCATGAACTGATCCGATGGAATTTTTATGACAACGGCGCAATCGTCCCGGAGAACCAGCCTCCGGCAGACCTGACATGGACAACCTATGCAGGATATTTCACGATCACCAACAACAAAGGCACAACAACTGCAACCATCCAGCCTGTCTTTGCCATTCCCAGCGCAACAGCTATCTCAAATCATTAAGGAGGTTTGGAAATGATTAAAGCACCTTTTTTCTCCGTTCATAAAGACTTTGCACAGGAAGGCCCCATATATGGGCATGAGGAACTGGTGGGGTTGACCGAACAGGCGGCACATGCACAGTTCCATACATGGATGGCATCGGCCTGGGCATCCTCTGACCCTTGGACTATGGTCTATATTGATTCCGATGATGGGGTCAGGGTGAAATGGGACATCGTTGATCGGAGAACTGTGCCGGAAGTTGGTGTGTAATGGCAAGTGGAAAAGTAAACAATCAGGGGGTAGTCCTAAAAGAGTGGACACCTGTAAACGCAACGGCAGTTTCAACTTATAACTACTTCACTATAACTGACAACCTATGCGTGATAAATGTTTGCCTTAGACTAACCAGCAGTCTATCACCAAAAGGTGAAGTTGTAGTCCTGAACGACGTCGCTACTGCCATTGGGAAAACCATAGCACCTTCTGATCGCTTGATTAGCGGAAACTGTATAGCCAGAAATGCGAGAAATGTATCTATACTTTGCCGTTGCACTTGTTATAACAATGAGCTGCGAATTGTCAATGAATCAACGTCAGAAACAATAGGAACGAATTACATCACAATCATGGGGCAGTTGGTGATTGGAGTGACATCATGAGCCTGAGTAAAGTTATTGAAACCGCCCGTGCCGATCTTGGCTACACCGAGAATCCACCCGGCAGTAACATGACCAAGTATGGTGAAGCATACGGAATGAACGGTGTGCCTTGGTGCGTAGAGGCACTCTGGTTTTGGTTCAACGAGGCCGGGGAGCGCATGGCGTTTTTTGGCGGCGGGAAAACGGCATCCTGCTCTATGCTGCTGAGGTGGTACAAAGAGCAAGGTCTGACCGTGCCTGTGGGCCATATGCAAGAAGGAGACATTGTCCTTCTGAACTTCAACGGTAAAGGAACCTCTGACCATTGTGGGTTGGTAACTGGGGTGGGGTATACGGCATTCGACACAATCGAAGGCAATACCACTTCCGGGTTAGAAGGATCGCAAGACAACGGCGGCTGCGTAGCAGCAAAGCGCAGACATTTTTCCCAGATCGTTGCCGTCTGCCGCCCCCAGTATCGGCCGGAGCCTGTCACCGTGGACGATATCACCGGGCACTGGTACACGGACGATGTGAAGTGGTGCATCGAGCATGGTTTCATCAAATGCTACCCCGACGGCAGTTTCAAACCGGATCAGCCCGTGACGCGGGCGGAGCTGGCGGCGACGATCCGCAGGATAAAGGAGGGATAACGTGCTTCCCTACATGAGCGACAAAAGCATCATGCGGCCCACGGTGCGGACGCAGTTCGGCGGGTTAAACAACAATCTCAGCGCCAGGGACGGGGAAATCGTATGGATGGAGAATATGTCCAGCCGGGAGTTTCCCCTGCTGACGCCGAGGAACCAGCGGGCCTGGGTGCAGACCATCAGCCAGCCCCACGGCATCGGGGCGCGGGATTATCTGTACTGGGTGAGCGGAACCGGGTTTTATTATAACGGCGTGCTGAAGGGCACCGTGGAGGCAAGCCCGAAGCAGTTCGCCGCCATGGGAAATATGATCCTGATATTCCCGGACAAGAAGTATTACGACATCGACGCGGACTTTTTCGGGAGCATGGGCGTGGGGCAGACCCTGAGCGGGGTGAGCTTCCAGAACGGCACCTACGCCGGGGTTCCTGCCGAAGCAAACACCATCTACAAAGCCGGGGCCGCATGGAGTTTCCGACCCGGGGACGCCATCACCATCGAAGGCTCGGACTTCAACGACGGGACCTACATCCTCCGGGAAGTAAGCGGGGACTATCTCCGGTTCTATGAAGGCACCTTCCAGCTGCCATTCAACCTGGATTACACGGCGGAGAGCAGCGTCGAGGCCGGGGAATACTACGCCACCCTTACCTGGAGCGGGCAGACCTTTACCGGCGTGTTCACCCTTCCCGCCATGTCGGAGGGGGACACGCTGCACTGGGATTTTGCGGATTACTACATCACCGCCACCATCGGCGGCGTGACTTCGCAGATTTCCGTGGAAGAAGGATCTCCGGAGGGGCGCTCGACCCTGCCGTTCACAACGACCTACATAGACTACACTGACCCGAACACCATCACCGTTGGGCGGGAGGTTCCAGACCTGGATTACGTCTGCGTCAACGAAAACCGGCTTTGGGGCTGCAAGGGGGACACGATCTATTCTTCTGCCCTGGGCGACCCCTTCAACTTCAACGTGTTCGACGGGCTGAGTACGGATTCCTGGCAATCCGCCGTACCGGACGAGGGGGACTTCACCGCCTGCGTCAGCTACGGCGGCTACCCCATCTTCTTCAAGGAAAATTCCATCTGCAAAGTCCAGGGGGATAAGCCGAGCAATTTCCAGTGGACGCTATCCTCCCGCTTCGGCGTGAAGGAAGGGTCCTCCTGGAGCCTCGCCGTGGCCGGTGAGACGCTATTCTATCTCAGCAGGGCCGGGGTATGCTCCTACAACGGCGGCGCTCCCCGAGTAATCAGCGAGCCGCTGGGGGCCAATACCAGATGGGCAGAGGCCAGCGGCGGCAGCGACGGCATCCGCTACTATGTCAGCCTGCGGGACTACGACGACAGCGACGTGAGCGGGCTTTACGTTTTCGATACCCGCTACGGCGTGTGGCACCGGGAGGATTACAGCTACGCCATGTTTGCCTTCTGCGACGAAAGCCTTTATATGCTGACGAACATCGGCGACCTTTACCGGCTGGACGGCGACACGAGCTACGGCAGCGCGGAGGGCGACTTCGAGTGGCAGGTGGAGTTCGCCGATTCGGACAACTTCTATGAGACAACGGACAGCAACTCGCAGAACAAGAAAGGCCCGCTGCGAATCCTGATCCGGGCGACGCTGCCGCAGAACTCCACCATCGAGGTGAATATCAGATACGACGATGGCACAACGCATCTGGTGGGGACGCTGGAGGGCAGCATCAGTGCGAAGAAGAAAACGTACATCCTGCCGCTGATTCTGCGGCGCTGCGACCACTACCGGCTCAGCATGGACGGCAACGGCGACGCAGTGATCTACTCCATCGCGGTGGAGCGTTACAGCGGAAGTCAGTTCCAGGGCAGCAGCAGCGTGAGCCTGCCAAACGTATACAATCCGAGTGGGAACTAAGGGGGATGAACAAATGGCACTGAACGCATATCAAACCTTGATCAACCAGACCGCGAACAAACGAGCGTTGTCCGGCGAGGAGCAGGAGCGGCTTCGACAGATCGCTGCCCAGCAGGGAGCTGGCGCTGCATCCAGCCTTGCGCTCCAGATGGCGAACGCACAGAAAAACACACCGACGGTTCAGCCTGCACAGCAGACCGCAGTGCCGGACTATGTGGCGGCATCCAAAGCAAAGAGCGCGGCAAACCAGGCCATCGTCAACGGCGCTACGGCGGGCCAGTCCGTGCAGGTCCAGAACGCGTACCAGAAGGCGCTGGCGAACGCGCAGCCCAGCGTGAATGTAACCCTGACCAATCGGAACACCTCTTCCGGCGATCCGGTAAGTCCGGCTGTCCAGGCGGCGCTGGGAACGCCCCAGCCTGCGGCTTCTCAGCCGGTGGTGCAGTCGAGGGATTACCTCATCTTCGGCAACCCGGCGGAAGGCTTCAAGAGCGGCATGAGCGCCGAGGACCAGGCCAGCTGGAACGCCATCGGCGCGAAATACGCCGCTGGGGACGCCAGCTGGAACCGGGACACCAACCAGTTCCGGGAGGACGGGAACTGGGGCAGCTTCTACGACGATAACGGCAACATCAACGGATGGCTCTACGCGGGGGACGGGCTGGGCGGCTACGCTCCCGCCTTTGGGGGCAAGATCGGCGAATCCGGCTACAAAGCGGGGACCATCTTCTATTCCCCCGACGGGAAAGCCTACACGATGGGCGCTGACGGCACCCTGACGCAGAGTGGCAACGTGGAGTGGGCCAAGTACGGGTCCTACGTCGGCCCCAAGGCGGGGTATCAGGACAGCCCCTTCTGGGCGCTGGAGGACGGGCAGTACAAGCGGTACACCAACCAGACCGCGCCCCAGGAAGTGCTTAACGCCCAGGGCTATTACCGAGACGCCAACGGCGCTGTGATGCCCATCAACGATCAATATCGCATCTCCCAGGCTGTGAAAAACGGAGAGATCACCCCGGAGCAGGCGGCGATGGCACAGGCCATGCGGAACGGGAATCCCGGGAATATGCCGAGCGCTCCCGCGAACGTGCCGAGCAACACGCCCAGCAACACGCCCAGCGGGGGCAGTTCCTATTCCAGCTCTTCCAGCCAGACCACGCCGACCCAGGCACAGCCAATTCAGAATCAGCCTGTGCAGACCCAGCCTGTGCAGACGCAGCCCACGCAGGCTTCTCCGAACATCTACCAGCAGTACATGGATCAGTGGGACTACCCCGAAGCCCCGCAGTGGGAGGGCAGCGAATACCAGCAGAGGCGGGACGATGCTCTCAAGCGGGCGGAGGATATGCGCTGGAACTACGACCCCAACACGGACCCCGTGTGGCAGGCATTGCAGAAGCAGTACCGGCGGGAGGGCGACCGTGCCACGCAGGAAGCCATGGCACAGGCAGCTATGCGGACCGGCGGACTTGCCAACAGCTACGCCGCCACCGCCGCGAGCCAGGCCGGGGACTACTACGCCGCCCAGCTGAGTGACCGGCTCCCTCAGCTTTACCAGGACGCCTACAACCGCTACCTCCAAGAGTTCCAGCGGCAGATGGGGATCTCCGATCAGTATCAGGGCTTCGACGACCGGGAGTACAGCCGCTTCGGGGACCAGCTACAGCAGTACAACACCGACCGGAACTTTGACTACGGCCGCTACCGTGACCGGATCTCCGATGCCCGGTATGCCGACGAAACTGCATACGACCGCCAGCGGGACGCCATCAGCGACCAGCGTTACGACCAGCAGTGGGCGCAGCAGCTTCGGGAATACGCCGACGCCCAGGGCTGGAAGCAGGCCGAATGGCAGCAGTACCTTCGGGAATACGGGGACCAGCTCAGCGAGAAGGAACGCCAGTGGGCGTATCAGATGGCGCGGGACGCGGAGAGCGACCGGCGGTATAACGACGAGACGGCCTATCAGCGGGCCATGTACGCCGACGAGACCGCCTATGACCGGGGATATAAGCAGACCGTATACCAGAATGAACTCAGCGAAGCGGATGATAAGCGCTACAAGGACGGCCTGAGCCTGTGGTCTCAACTGGGCGTTCTCCCGGACCGCTACGCCGATATCGTAGGCTACCCTGCCGGGACCAGGTGGGAGGACGTGTTCGGGAACATGGACGCGGAGGAAGCGTACAGCAGCGGCGGAAATCCCGGTTATACGCCGTCTCCAAAGAGTCCTTCTCCCAGCGACACGCCTCCGATAGACACGCCTCCTGGAGACAATCCTCCCGATGATACTACTCCGGATAATACTGGAAATGGCCGCACCTGGTGGAATGGCAGGCCGATGACAGATACCGCATACGACCTCCAGTCCAGAATCGCCTATGGTTGGGCGCAGAAAACCTTGACGAAGGATAACGTGCAGCGCATGGTCTATGATGCCGCTAGGAAGGGCTACATCGAGGATTATGAGATTCCGCTGCTTATGCGGATCATCGGCGTAAATATCCAAGGCCCACCTCAGCAGAATCCCAACGTAGAAGGACCCATCACTCAGTGGACGAAGTAAGGAGGCGCATCAATGCCTGACCTTGTGAAGAAATGGAGAGAGCAGCATCCGTATCTGTCCGCACTTGAGGACGAAATCAATGCGGGCTATAACTCCCAGAAGTATCAGCAGGAGAAGCAAAACGAGCAGTACGAACAGCAGCGCAAGGAATACGAGCAGTGGGTAGAGGCCAACCAGTACGGCCCTTATGGCGACGAGCGGGACCGGGCCGCCCCCAGAGGCGTCAGCGACGCTCTCACCCCGGAAATGGAGGCACGGTATCAGCAGGCAAACGGCGTGAACCGCGCCCCCACGGCCTACCAGACTTACATGATGCAGGCCGCCAATTCCCAACCTGCGCAGGAGGAAACCAGGAGCACCGACGAGCTTCGGCGGGACATGAACCGGCAGAACCGGATCGCCAGAGGCACGGAGCGCATGGCGGCGAATATGGGGAACCAGATGCTCCGAGATCAGAGCCTCATCTACAATCCCTCCTATACCTCCGAGTTGCGGACGATGGGCCAGACGATGGAAGCTCAGCAGGCCAAAGCGGACCGGGCGACGGAACTTTACCAGACCCTGAGCGTCCAGCGCCGGGAGCAGGAGGAGCGGGAAAAATACGCCGCCCTCCTGAAGAATCCGGACTTTGCCTCCAAGAGCCAGGGAGACCCTGCCATCGGGAACAAGACTTCCTCTACCTCTCTGGCACCGGCGGAGCGGCTGTACCAGAAAATCTTCCACCGGAACGACACGAAGGACGCTAACGGGAATATCAAAGACGCTGCCGGTTCCGACGCTGCCAGATTCGTCAACGACGAAGAAGCGGCCATCTTCTATTACCTCTGGAACACTCAGGGCGCGAAGGCTGCGCAGTCTTACTACTATGGCTATGTCGAGAATCGCGCCGGGGAGCGAAGGGCGCAGCTTGCCCAGCAGCAGGCGCAGGCATACGGCGAATATGACCCCGTCGGCGCAAGCATTGCCAGAGTGGGCTATAATGCCATGTCCGGCATCGGGTTGGTGGATATGGCCCTCCAGAATCTTACCAGAGCCCTGGGGATCACGGACAGGAACAAACCCCTGAACTACAACAGCGACGCCCAGCTCCCCGGCCAAGTGGCCGACGCGCTGCAATCCGGGGCGAGCAGCTTTGTGGAGCAGTACGCGGCAGACGAAATCAGGCGAATCAATCCCAACGTAAAGCACCCGGAGAATTACGCCAAGGTCGCCAGCTTTTTGTATCAGACCGGCATGAGCATGGCGGACAGCAGCGTGGCCATCGCCCTGAATCTTATGGGCATCCCGGAGCCCCTGACGCTGGCCAACATGGGCGCTTCCGCCGGTACTCGTGCCATCCGTGAAGCACGGGAACGCGGAGCGACGGACGGGCAGGCGCTGGCTTTTGGTTTCTCCTCTGCCATTATGGAGGCCCTGTTTGAGAAGATCAGCCTGGACCGGATTCTGGAGCCCAGCTACGCGCAGACGACCAAAGCACATCTCCTCAATGCCCTGAAGCAGAGCTTCACAGAAGGCAGCGAAGAAGTCATGACTACGCTGGCCAACACTGCGGCGGATTTGCTCATCATGGGCGACAAAGCGGAACTCTTCGCTATCCAGCGCCAGCTCATGGAGCAGGGAGTCAGCGAGAAGGAAGCCATGTCTGCGGCGTTCAAGCAGTGGGGGACCGGCATTGTCGGCGATCTGCTTGGAGGCATGATCTCCGGTTTCGGCATGGGCGGTGCAAAGGAAGTCGGAACCGGCCTCGGCGTCTTTGCCCAGGGCGTCCGGCAGGATGTACAGACCGCCCGTGCGCTCACGGACTATCAGAACGCACAGCAGGCGGCTCCGCAGATCACGCCGCGGCAGACCCCTGCTGCCCCGGTCCAGCAGCGTCAGCTGACCGCCCGCGAGCAGAGCCCTCTCCGGTTTGCCGTGAATAAGGCGCAGAACGGTGAGACCGTCACTGGCAACGACGCAAAGGCTATTCTGAATGACCCGCAGGCCGTGCAGACCCTGCGGGATGCCGGTGTGCTTGCTGATACTATCCGCCCCGGAGCTGAAGGCCGGGCGCAGATCCAGCAGGCGGTGCAGGCACTGGCGGTGCAGAATCGTGCTGTAACTGCCGAATTACAGCAAGAAACTGAGCGAAACTCTCAGCTACCAGTACAGAATCAGCAGGAAACCGCGCAGGAGCGCACCACGCCGCCCCTGCCTCGCCAGATGGCGCAGGAGCAGCAGGAGAGGGTAACGACCCCTCCCGTGCCGCAGAACGCGCAGGAGGCCGCACAGGAGCCCACACTGCGCATCCGGGATAGCGAAGCGACCGAGCCGACACGTCAGGCACCCTTGACTATCCGGGGTGCAAATGCTACTGTGGAGGAAAACAGACAGGAGGAAAATTATGGACAAGGACAGCAAACTGAGACTGCCGCCGCTGCCGGGGAAGACGACTTCCGAAGCAGAGCAGAAACAGCCGCAGAAGGGGCAAGACGGTCGTATCTTGACCGAATCGAACGGAGTTCCGGTCTGGGTCGAGTCCTCCAGGACCTCCGAAATTACCGGGTTGTCCGAGGAGCAGAAAGCAGAGCGAGCGACGTCTCTCGCATCCGAAATCAAGCAGAAGCTGGGAATCAGCGAGACGTAAGCGCCCAGGACTACGGCATTGCCAACGGTTCGGCGGAGCAGTCTGCCAAAGAACTGGACAACGCAACGGCATCCAGAGTGCTGGGCCGGAACTGGGATCGCGCCGTGTCCGAGCTTGCCCGCCAGGGCGTCACCCTGAAAGCCATGACCGGACAGCTGAAGAAAGAGGACGGCACGCAGGTCCGCGCATTCTTCAGCGGGGACGGGAAGACCATCGTCGTGCAGGCGGACCATCCGAAGCTCAGCTGGAACCAGCTGCTGGACCACGAGGACCTGCACCGGCGCATCAAAGCGGACCGGAATTACCGCAAGGCTGTGGAGGACGCCCTGCTGGCGGATAGGAAGCTGCAGGCGTATCTGCCGGAGATCATCGACCGGTATGCCCAGGCGTATGCCGCTGCCGACCCGGGACTGTCCTCCGATGACGTGATCGAGGAGCTTCTGGCCGACTACCGCGCCGGATTCGATATGCTGGACCCGCTGGGAACGAATCCCATCACCGCAAGAGCGGCGAAGCGGGCAGCGAAGGACATCAAAGGCGTGGAGCGGAAAGAAGGCAAAAACCGGTACGGCCAGCCCACGGTCTACTCCGAAGACGGGACGAAGGCATCGGTAGACGGTGTCGCCGTGGCAGCCAACGTAGCCGAGACGATCACGGAGGACCCCCGCCCCTTCGACTATATGTCGGCGGATAAGAACAGCATCGAGACCTACCCGGCGTGGGCGAGGAACTATGCACAGAAGGGCGGAGAGAACGCGCAGCAGATCATCGACGCGCTCCGGCAGTTTACCGGCGCGATGATCGCCGACGACGCGATCATGGGCTACGTTCCTGTCGGCTCCGCCGCCTACAACAAGACCGGGCCGTTGCGGAAGAATATCGAATACGTCTTCTCCTTCGACATGGACGCCAGCTGCCCGCGCACCTTCCAGTTCCTGAACTATCGGAACGAGCTGCAGCGTATCGCCGGTCGGCCTCTTACTTATGCGGAGAGCATCCAGTTGATCGAGCTGATGCGGGCCTACGGCCAGCAGATCCCCTGCTCCTACTGCTATGTGGAGAACAAGCGGGTGCTGTTGGCGAACAACTATCTGAACTGGTTCGGGTTCTACGACCGTGTGGTGGGCGCAGAGACTGACGAAGAAGCCCGGAAGCTCATGTATGGCTACAACGAGAAGAAAGACTCTCTTTCCGCCGGTGCCGAAAGCGAGCTTGCCCGCTGGCGCAAGGCAGACAAGAGCTACCGCCCGAAGGCCAGCGAAGTATGGCTTGCCAGACAGACCGCAAAGAACAGCGTGTTCAACTGGCTGGATCAGCGGAATGAGGCGGGCCTTCTCAGCCGGAAGACGGGAAAAAACAAAGTCGTCGATGCTGTCTGCAAGGAATTCAAGATCACCGATAAGGCAGCCAGAGCGGAGATCACCGACTTCGTCGGCAACTGGATCTACGACCGGGACATGAAGATCCCACACAACTATGAGATCGTCAACGATACCGACGTCTCCGAAGTGGATCAGCGGGCGCTGAATATGCACCGCACCGCTATGGCCTATGCCAACAGCGCCAGCTCCGCCAGGACCGTGGACAATTATATGCCCTACACCGACCAGATCTGGAACGTGACGCCGGAGCAGAAGCGACGCATCATGGCCCAAGGCGGTATCCGCAAGCACAGTAGCAACGACTTCCGCATGGATTATGTGCAGGACTACTTCCTGTTCTTTGCCGATCTCGCCGCAGGCGGGTGGACAGGCCACACCTACACCAAGAATGTGGACTACGTCAAGATCTTCGGGCGCACCGGCGACCGCATCAACGTATCCGTGGCATTCACCGACGAGAACAGCCAGGTCCGGGAGAATATGCAGGAGGGCATGGGCTGGAAGGAAGCCCAGCAGCTGCGCAAGGATTACGCGGAGAACGTGGGCGTCATGGCGATGGTCACCTCCGACGCTCAGCTGAGCTACGCCCTGAACAGCGACTGGATCGACATGATCATCCCCTTCCACGCCAGCGGCCTGGACAAGAGCGTGTGGTACAACATCCGCATGTGGCAGGACTACACCAGCAAGCAGAACGAGCGCTGGTATACCAGGGGCCGCATGGAGGCCGAGCTGAAGGACGCCGGAGTCACGGTGCCCAAGGATGCTTCCTCCCAGGATGTCACCGAGCTTTACCGAAAGACATTCAACATCAAGATGATCACCAACAAGGACGGGCTGCCGGTGAAGCCGCATTTCCTCCCGGGAAGCTATGAGGTGAACGGCCAGACGGTCCCCGGTCACAACAACGACAAGGAGAAATACTTCCAGCTCTGCAAGGAATACGGCGTAGTTCCTCGCTTCCAGGGCATCCTGGTGGACGACGGCGAAGGCAACATGATCGACGTCACCGAGCATCGCAACTACATGAAGCTCGTCAAGGAGACCGCCCGGACGGACGTGGAGCAGAAGCCCATCCAGTTCAACTTCGACCAGGTGGACCCCGCGCTGGGCATGACGCCCTTCGAGTATGCCATGCAGAGGATGCAGGAGGAAGCCCGGAACGGCGGATACGCCAACACCGCAGAGGACAAGTTCGGCATCGTCAGGGAATTCCAGGAAGAGTATCTCGGCAAGGACATCCCACTGCCGACCGGACTGGACGAGAAGGGCAAGCCCCTGCCCGGCAATCTGACCGACCTGCTTACCGATCGCGCCCTGGCTTTCCGTGAGGGCCTCATGGAGATGCAGAATCAGGCAGAGCAGGAGCAGGCGCAGGTCGTTGAGGAGAGCCAGCAGAAGGGCAAGGCCAGCACCGAGATCGACACTGAGTACCTCGCTGCCGTCAACTCCGGTGATATGGAAACGGCGCAGCGGATGGTGGACGAAGTGGCGAGGGAAGCCGGAGCCATGACGCTTCCGGGTGGCAAACGGAAGCCTTATTATCACGGAAGTGCGGCGAAGTTTACCACCTTCGATATCAACAAATCTGAATACGGGACTTACGGGTATGGTTTTTACTTCTCCCCGATGAGGAGCAAGGCCGAGGGGTACGGCGACGTCAATACCTACTATCTGATGACCGACCGGATCGCTACCCGTGAGGATCATCGTATTACGCCAGAACAGGTTCTGCAAATCCGCAAAGAGTATGGGCTGAAAACCGGAGATGACGACACCGAGAAGCTGGCGAGTTGGCTGGAAAACACAGATGACATGCATGTGATGCTGTCGCTGGAAAGCGCCATCACGCGAAACACCGAGGCAAAGCCAGCGGAGTTCCTCCAGAAATTCCGCGAAGTGTTCGGATATGACGGTCTCCGTCAGACCAACGAGACCGTGCTGTTCGACAACCGGCTCATCAAGTCCGCTGACCCCGTCACTTACGATGACAACGGCAAAGTCATCCCCCTGTCGCAGCGGTTCAACACCAAGAATGAGGACACCCGTTACAGCATCGAGATCGACCCCGAAGTAGCGGCGCAGTTCAGTCCCGAAGCTATCGCCCGGCGGCAGGCCAACCGCACGAAGGGCGTCAAGGGCGAGCGCAAGGTGTCCAGAGTACGTAGCAACACCTATGAATACTCCGGCCTCTACAACGAAGTGGAAGCCCAGATGGATGAGGCGGACGAGGAGAACTACACCTACGACCCCGTCAGCGAAAAGAAAAGCATGAACGAGGCCCTGGGCCGCCTGAAGGCCGACTTCGACGGAGAGGTCAGCAGGCTGTCCGAGGCAGACAGGCAGTGGGGCGGCAGCGACCTGGACACCGCCATGGGAATCCTTCACCGCTACCGCACCGAGGGCCGGGCCACCGGCGACTACGGCGACTTCTGGCGCTGGAGCAAGGTAATCCAGGAGAAAGGCACCAAGGGTGGTCAGTTCATCCAGGCCTTTGCCAAGTACACCAGGACCGGCACCGGCGCAGCCATGAAGGGCGCGAAGGACATCCACGACCGCTTCAAGCTCAACCCCGCCCAGCAGAAACAGGTGGACGCGGCGAAGAAGAAGATCATGGAGGGCATCGACAGCGACATGAACGGCGCTGCCCAGGACGCCATGAAGCAGGCCAAGGGCCAGAAGGAGCCGGGCAGGAAGCAGGACGGCAAGGTCGATAAGAAGAAGCTGGACGCGGAAGTCCAGCGGCGGAAGGACGCGGAGCGGCTGGTCCGGGAGATCAGCAAGCTGTTCGAGAAGCAGCAGAACCACGGCGAGCCGGTGGAGAACTGGCTGAACCTGACCGGCGAGGAGCTGGCCCGGAAGATCGCCGGACGCTTCAGCGAGCCCAAGCAGCGCACCAAGACCACCATGCAGACCATCCTCAGCGACCTGGTAGGCTTTGCCGAGGAACACGCCCTGCCCGACCGGAAGAAGGCCGAGGGGACGAAGCGCACCGCCATCGACATCATTACCGACTACCTCAACAACAGGGACGCCTACGGCACCGCCTGGGCCGCTGCGCAGAGCTATCTTCGCGCCGCCTATACGGATGACCAGGAGAAACTGGACGCGCTGAACAGCTTCCTGACGGCCACCATCGCCTATAATGCGGAGGGCACCGACAGAACCATGCTGGACGCCATCCTCCAGAGCGCCGACGTGCTAGGCATCAGCGAGAAGCGCATCCTGGAGCTGACCAGCGCAGGCGCGACGGCAAGCACCATCGACCGCATCGGCGACGAGCTGGTGAACCAGGTTAAGGAGCGCATGGGCGCGGACTACGACGAGAGATTCACCCAGCAGCTGAAGGACGCGGTGCGGCGGCACATCACCGGAATCGCCCTTCAGGAAAGCGCGGAGGATCAGCGGCTGCGGCTGGGCGGCATAACCACCGACGCGGCCCGGCAGCTGGAGATCAATCTCCAGAAGCTGTTGACCCAGAGCCGGGGCGACAAGAACCGTGCAGCTCAGAGCGTAGCGGACTACCTCATCCGGGAGCTGGGCATCCCCAGCAGCGACGCTGCCATCGCGGCGGAGCGGATCACCGGCGCATTCATGGACGAGCTGGCCAGCCGGGCAGACCGGAAGCTCCAGCAGATGTTCGCGGAAAAGAAGCCCAAGACGCAGGAACAGCGGGACAGACTGCTGGACCTCATCCGGCTGGGCGGCCTGACGAACAGCAACGTGGAGGACGCCGTGGTGGACGCCCTGGGTATCGGCGGCATGAGCCGGGAGCGCCAGCGGGAGCTGGTGGGAACCATGGCTCAGTTCGGCGAGACGCTGGACGCGATGGAGGCGGACGATCTGGACGGCCTGAAGGATCTCATCCGGGCGCAGGCGGCAGTGCGGAACACCCCGCTGTCCCGGCAGGCGGAAAAGACCCTGGCAGGCGAGACCGACGCGGAATACCTCCGGGAGTTTGCACTGGCCCAGTTGGACGCTATTGCCGGTGACTTCGCCGAGATGAGCTCCGGCGCAAGGATCAGCACGTTCCAGACCATCAGCCACTTGCTGAATATGCGGACGGCGCTGCGGAACCTCACCAGCAACCAGGTTTTCGACCTGGTGGACAGCGCAGCCAACAACCTGGCCACGATCCCCGACATGGTGATCGGAGTCTTCACCGGCAAGCGCACCGTGGGCGTCAACAAGAGCTGGCTCAGCGAGATGAAACGTACCGGAGCAAAGCAGGGCGCAGCGAGAAACGCGCTGGAGGTCCGGCTGGACGTCAGCCCGGACGACCGGCAGAAATCCAAATACGGCACCGCCGGACGGCGGACGAACAGCATGGCTGCCTCCAATGCCTTCGGGAGAATCCTCTCCCATCTGGAAGAGGTCATGGGCTACGAACTGAACACCACCGACGAGTTCCACAAGGGCTCCGTCCGGGGTGAGACGCTGGAGAGCCTGGCCCGGTTCGTGGAGCGGGGCGACATCACGCAGGAGCAGGCCAACGCCTGGGCCGAGGAGGAAGCGCTGTACCGCTCCTTCCAGGACGACACCCTGGTGGGCAACATCATGGGCGAGTTGAAGACCCTACTGAACGTCATCGGCTTCGGCGATAGCGGCAAGACCAACAGCCGGGGCAGGACCATCCACGACTTCGGTCTGGGCGACCTGGTCGTTAAGTACACCCAGGTTCCCGGCGCACTGATTCATAGGGGCATCGAGTACAGCCCCCTCGGATATGCCAAGATGCTCTACGACCTGGCCATCGCCAAGGATTCTCTGGTGAGGACCCAGAA
>JAEEGL015998998.1_pt1 | contig 25570 bp, 23 predicted proteins | sample 9134231 | NCBI WGS metagenome assembly JAEEGL01 (sample SAMN16246548, study PRJNA631951) | gut metagenome | biome: gut microbiome; feature: rumen; material: fiber-attached | host: Bos | place: Iran: Karaj | collected 2018-10
CCGTTAGGGTCCACCATAAAAGAATTGCTATCTTAACAAAGATAGCAATTTTTTTATGCCATAAAATGCGTAATGCTCCCTGTTATAATGGCGGATTCGGCTTCTTATTACATTTGGCAAGAAAAAGACCTGAGCAGGGCATACTTTGGGTTAGGTATTATGTTTTTATTAGGGTCTTCGCACTATTTGCATTGCAAAAAAAGATTATGCTTTTACTTTCTTCAAGAGAGTTTTTTTGTAGTAATCTTCTCCTGGTCCCGCTTTTTTTATCACTTCGTATTTCCCGGTTTCAATCATAGCTTCAATACGTCCAATCACAAAACTATCCGATATGATATGTTTCGTCCTTCCGAGAATCTCTCCAGTTGCTCCAATAAATGAGATTACTCCTTCCGGCGAAAACAAAAGTATCTCCTTGTCCAAATAATCAATTGGAACGCTCTTAATCTCTCCGTTCTCATTGACCCGCAGTTCGGAGTTCTCGGCAACAAGTCGCTCCCAACACTTCGAAAAATGCATTTTCTCATCTGAGGTAAGTTCTCTTTGTAAGGATACATTTTCTGTTGCTAAAGCAAAACTGGCTTCTCCCCAGCTTCTGTCTTTTCCTCCTTGGCAGTATCCTGTGTCATCTGGGAAATCCACCACAAAAATCTTTTCTGCAATATCTTGCAGTGTGTAAACCAATTGATATAAGCCACATCTTGACCTTGGTTCACTGGCAACCCAAATGCGAGGGATCTCACCTTTTTTTGCAAAACTAAGGATTTGCCTCATACGCTTTTTCTCTCTGGAAATAAAGCAAAATCTATCCCATGCGGAACAACTTGAGAAATGTTCTTTTGCCCATTGTTCGCGGGCAGACTGCAAATCGGGAGCGGCAAGCCTACCTAAATCTAGCATGTCATAGCCGCATAGCACATCTTTTTTCTTTAATGCAACTCTCAGTATTCCGTATTGGCTGTCCCCGAAGCAAATGTCAATCATTACGGTTTTACCTCCGTTCCTTCATTTATTCTAAATCTTTTTCTGTTTTTTTACAAGCAGAGATAGAATTATCCTAACTCCCAACGAACAACAATCATTTTAACAAACTGAAAACGGGCCCTTTTCAGACTTACTGCTATATTGAAAAAGTCTCATTTTTCGGGTATAATCAATTGCATAAAGATTTCGGGATTTGCCGAGAAATGCGTCGCGCTTGCGAAAGGCGGGAAGGAGAACTAAATGAGGAACCATGAAGTCACCGAAGCGGGAATGCTGCTTAACGAAAAGGGAAATCTCAGAGAGCCGGGCTGGGCAAAAAGCCAGGTTTGGGAGTACCGACGTTCAATGATCAAAGCGCCGAAGTTCCGTATCAAGGAATGGGACTACTATCTTGTCGTAAATGACGGGTTTGCCGCCGCATTCACAGTCTCGGACGACGGATATATAGGGCTGCAGTCCGTATCCCTTCTTATTTTCGGCGATCATCCGTGGGAACATACCGAAACCGTACTTAACCCGTTTCCGATGGATAAACTGCACCTTCCCGAAAACTCGTCGTCCGGTGTGACTGAATATCGCGACAAAAGGCTTCAGATGCGCTTTGAGCCTAAGGACGGAAAGCGGTATATAAAGTGCCGTTTTGAAAACTTTTCGGGCGGAAAAGCTCTTGACGCTGAGATCACGCTCTGTCAGCCGCCGATGGATACAATGGTGATCGCGACGCCCTGGGAAAAAGACCATGCATTCTATTATAATCAGAAGATCAACTGCATGCGCGCCGAGGGAGAGATCCTCTTCGACGGAAAAACGTATAAGTTCGATCCCGCGACCGATTTCGGAACGCTTGACTGGGGCAGGGGCGTATGGACCTATGACAACACTTGGTTCTGGGGCTCGGGCAATACGGTAGTCGACGGTCACGCTTTCGGCTGGAACATCGGTTACGGCTTCGGCAACACCTCCGCGGCATCAGAAAATATACTTTTCTACGACGGAAAAGCGCACAAGCTTGACGACGTGTTCTTCAATATTCCCGAGAGCGGATATACGGACAAATGGACATTTTCCTCTTCCGACGGCAGATTCGAAACGACCTTCGAGCCTGTTTTGGACAGAGCCGCGCGTATGGACTTCAAGATCGTAGCCTCCGATCAGCACCAGGTATTCGGTCGGATGTCGGGAAAGGCTGTCCTTGACGACGGGACCGAGATCTCCTTAAAGGACGTCATGTGCTTTGCCGAAAAAGTACATAACAAATATTGAGCAGCATTAAAACAGTTTATGATCCCAGATTAAGGTCGTAGGACCTTTCGGAAAAAGGCCATGCCGATAATTATTTCGGGGGAGGAAACGCTATGAAGCGATTTGCCGATACGTTGCTGACTAACGGGCGGTTTATCACAATGGAAGAGTCGGCTCCGGCTGCCGAGGCTGTGGCGATCCGCGCAGGACGGATACTGTACGTCGGGACCGAAAACAGGGCAAGAAAGTTTGTCAGAGAAGAGACGGAAGTGATAGATCTTAAAGGTCACGTTGCCGCGCCCGCGTTTATCGAATGCCATACTCATCCGGCAGACTATTCAAAAGTGATGACGCTTCTCAACTGCCGCGGCAAGATCACCGAATCCTTGGAAAGCCTGCTTGCGTGCATCCGTGAAAAGGCGGCGTCAACGCCCAAGGGCGAATGGATCGTCGCGTCGGGCTATGACGAAGGAAAGTTCCGCGAGGGCCCCATTCCCGTAACAAACGAAGTCTTAGACCGTGCGGCTCCCGATCATCCGCTCGTGATATCAAGGATATGCGGGCACGTCTGCGCGCTTAATTCCATGGCGATGAAGGTAAGCGGGATCGACGAGGCTTTTCTTGAAAAGCATAAGGAATGCACGGGATTCCGTGATGAAAACGGTCGCCTCAACGGGCAGTTTTCAATAGACCTGAAAAGCAAGCTGAACATCCCCGCTACGACGATCGAAAGCCTTGAAGAAGGCTTTTTAAAGGTGCAGGAAGTTTATTTTAAAAACGGCATAACAATGTCTTCGGATATGTCGGTCAAGCTTGACTTTTTCAGAATGGTTCAGAAGCTCGACCGTCAAAAGCGTCTCAAGCTGCGGCTCGGCGTATATGAATCAGCCAATTCAAAGGCGTTATCAATCAGCAGACCGACCTCTGCGGATACGCTCGGCTTGATTACCGGCTTCGGAAGCGAAAAGCTTCGCTTTTTGGGCTTTAAGTATTTTCTTGACGGCTCCATGGGAGGGAAAACGGCGGCGGTTTCCGAGCATTACCTTAACGAACCGGATAACTACGGAAGGTTTGAAAACAACAGCGAGCGGCTCAATGAAAGCGTTCTGCTCGCCGTAAAGGCCGGCGTTCAAACCAGCATTCACGCAATAGGCGACCGCGCGATCGAGATGGCGCTCAACGCATACGAAAACGCCGAACGCAGCGGCGTTGATTTAAGATCCCTGCGCTGCCGCCTCGAGCATCTTGAGCTGCCATCGGACGATCATATCAGACGGATCCGTGAGCTTGGTCTTACGGTCGGGCTTTCTTCCGCCTTCATTTACCATCTTGGCGATTCTCATATCCACGCGATAGGGCAGGAGAGGCTTACGCACGCCTTCCCGGCAAAAACGCTTATGGATAACGGGATCACCGTGGCATGCAACTGCGACTGCCCCGTCTGCGACGTGAATCCGATGTTCGGTATATATTCGATGGTCACACGGACAACGTCAAGAGGTCAGGACTTCGGCGGCAGATCCGAAGCCGTCGACCGTATCCGCGCACTTCAGGCATACACGAAAAACGCGGCGTTTTTGCTTTGGTGCGACGACAGCCTCGGAACTCTTAAAGCGGGTAAATGCGCCGATATAGTAGTGTTTGAAGACGATTTTCTCAACGTTCCGGATGAACGTTTGAAAGACGTTCGAGTCCTTATGACGATACAGAACGGAGAGACCGTATTCAAAGCCTGATTAAAGAAAAAATAATTTTATCTTTTTGAAAGGTGATGGATATGGAAAACATACGTCTTGAAAAACTCACGTGGGACAGTGTTGACGACGTTCTTAAGTTTAAGGTCGCCAAGTAGCAGAAGAGCTTTGTCGCAAGCGACACTGTAAAATGGCCGTTAGGTATACTTGAAAGAAAAGCTGAAATCGGATATAATAAAATTTACTTTGTTTGATAAAAAAGGACTGCCAGTCCTTCGTATCGGACGGGGAAATCGGATGCGTCCGACGTTGCAAAAAATATTGAAACGGTGTGAGCTTTTATGAAAGATAAAGAAAAAAACACGCTCCTCAAAAGGCTTCGTGAAAAACTCACGGCCGATGAGATGTTTCACGAGACAGAGGTCCAGGCAAACAGACTCGGTGCGCTGATCCTCCTTTGCAGCGGCATTATTATGGCGATCATCCTTGTCCTCGCCGCGGTCGGTATATTTCCTCTCTCATGGGAATCTATCTTCCCGCCGCTGATACAGGCTATAGTCGAGGCGGCTATCCTGATAGTCGTTGCCCGTATCGTAAAAAACGATGCGTGGTGGCTGAAATATCTTCTGATGATCGGACTTGTCATCGTGTATGCGCGGCTCGACAGCATGCTTACGCACAAGGCGGCAATACTTATGGTCCTGCCGGTGGTTTTCAGCAGCCGTTATTTTTCACGGCGCCTTACGATATTCGTTTCCGTCTTGAGCACGGCTGCCTTCTTCTGCTCGGCCGCATGGGGCGCAACGCACGGCTTCATCAATCTCAACATAGTCACCATGCCGGCGGGAACGGAGATAATAGCGACGGGCGGCTTCCTCGGGACCGCCGTTGAAAACGCGGGTGCAGGAGTCGAAATGCTTACCCGGAATACTCTTCTTTACGATTTTCTTCCCAAGTGGCTGATGTTTTCGCTCGCATCTATAATAAGCTGCAATATCGCACGCCGCGGACGCGACATGGTCGTTACCCAGCATGAAAAGGACGTCAAGAGCGCGCGCATAGAGTATGAACTCAACCTTGCGACTCGCATACAGGCAGACATGCTGCCGAATATTTTCCCGCCCTTCCCGGACAGGACCGAGTTTGACATTTATGCCGGTATGGATCCGGCGAAGGAGGTCGGCGGAGATTTTTACGATTATCTCCTTATCGACGACGATCATTTGTTCATGACCATAGCCGACGTTTCGGGAAAGGGTGTCCCTGCGGCGCTATTCATGATGGCCTCGAAGATTATACTTGCAAACAACGCCATGACGGGGAAATCTCCCGCGCAGATACTTACGGACGCCAATAACGCCATATGCGTCGGAAATAAAGAAGAAATGTTCGTTACCGTCTGGGCCGGTATCCTTGAGATATCCACGGGAAAACTCACGGCTGCGAACGCGGGACACGAATATCCCGTGATAAAAAAGCCGGACGGAAGCTTTGAGCTTTTCAAGGATAAGCACGGTTTTGTGTTAGGCGGCATAGAAGGCTCAGTGTATAAGGAATATGAGATAACGCTTAAGCCGGGCTCCAAGCTGTTCCTTTATACCGACGGTGTGCCCGAGGCGACCGATGCGGACGGAGATCTGTTCGGCATCGACAGGATGCTTGCCGCGCTCAACCTCTCGCCTGACGGCGAGCCGGAATCTTTGCTTAAAAATGTCCGTAAGGCCGTAGACGGCTTTGTAAAGGATGCCGAGCAGTTTGACGATCTTACAATGCTTTGCTTGGAGTATAAGGGTTGATCTGCTTGTGAAACTGATTCTTTTCAAAAGGAGTTTTATATGGAAACTGTTAAGATCGATCTGTCGGGCAGAATAGACTCCAATAACGCCGCCGAGACCGAACGGAAGATTTTTGACGCGATAAAGGGCAGAACCAGCGCGTCCGTCGTCCTTGATACTTGCGCTCTCGACTATATTTCCAGCGCAGGTCTGCGCGTCATCCTGCGCCTGAAGAAAACGTTCCCGGATATCCGAATAACGAACGTCGGCCCCGAGGTATACGAGATATTTGAAATGACGGGCTTTACCGAAATGATGACGGTCGAGAAGGCATACCGCGCCGTATCCGTGGATGGCTGCGAGGTGATAGGCGAGGGCCAGAACGGCAAGGTATACCGGTTCGATCCCGATACCGTAGTGAAGGTATATAAAAACAACGACGCGCTCGCCGAAATAAAGCATGAACGCGAGGTCGCGCGTCTTGCTCTGATACTCGGCGTTCCGACGGCGATATCCTATGACGTCGTGCGAGTCGGTGAGAGTTACGGCTCCGTTTTTGAGCTTCTTGACGCCCGTTCCTTCGCTAAAATACTTGCAGACGAACCACATAAGATAGACTGGTGCGTAAAAGAGTACGTCGATATGCTCAAAAAGATCCACGCCATCACAGTGCCGGACGGAAAGCTTCCGAGAATAAAAGATAAAATACTTACTAAAATAGGCAGGATAAAATCTCTTTTGCCCGACGGTCTCGGAGAAAAGCTGGAGCGCATGGCGTCCGAGATCCCGGACAGCGATAAAATGATCCACGGGGACTACCATACGAAGAATATCGTTCTGGCGGGCAACGAGGTCCTGCTGATAGACATGGATACACTTTCCGTGGGACATCCTGTTTTTGAGCTTGCCCAGATGTTCAATTCATACGTCGGTTTTTATGAGTATGATAAAGACAGTATCCTGAGCTTTCAGGGTTACGACATTTCCATTGCACGGGAGTTCTGGGACAAGAGCCTCAGAGCTTATCTCGGTTCCGATGATGAAAAGAATATCAAAGAGACGGAGGACAAGATCCGCTGCATAGCCTATGCGGAGATCATAGACTGGAAGAGCCGTCATTCAAGTCCCGAAAACCTGGACGATCAGGAAGCCGTGTCCCTCTGGAAGAGTGAACTTGTCGAGCTTCTCGGACAGCTGGATTCTCTTGTTTTCGAGCTTGAAGACGGCAAAACATACTGACTTTGCAAAAGAAACTTTAAGCGGAAAGAGCAGTGCGCTGTCATGACCGATATGCTGATAGATCTTCATATTCACACTAACGTCTCCGACGGTACCGATACGCCGGAGGAGACGCTTTGCCGTGTGAAAGACTTAGGCATAGGCATTTTTTCCGTGACCGATCATGACGCGATAAAAAGCAGCCGCATGATGCTCGGTCTCCTTAAAAAAGGGGATCCTCTGTTTATCTGCGGAGTGGAGTTTTCATGCAAGGATGAAAACGGCAAATATCATATTCTCGGATACGGATACGATCCCGACGGTGAAACGATAAACGACGCGGTAGAATACGGGCATAAGCTCCGCATGGATAAACTCGGCGCAAGACTTGATTTTTTGAAAACGGAGTTCGGCATCGTCTTTCCCGAAGAAGAAACGTCGCGCCTTTTTTCGCTTGACAATCCCGGCAAACCGCATTTAGGCAATCTGATGGTAAAATACGGATTTGCAAAGACCAAAGAAGAAGCGATAAGCGGATACATAAACAAAAGGCGATTCAAAAGCGAGTATATCCGGCCCGAGACCGCGATTAGTGCAATCATAGAGAGCGGGGGGATACCCGTTCTTGCACATCCGTCATACGGAAGCGGAGATCAACTCGTTGTCGGAGATGAAATGGCAGAGCGTGTCCGCCGTCTTAAAGAATACGGACTTAAAGGCCTTGAATGTTTTTATTCGGGCTTTTCCGAAAAACTCATAGCGGAAAATCTGTCGGTCGCCAAAAGATTCGGCATGTACGTTACGGCGGGAAGCGATTACCACGGCAAAAACAGACTCACAGAGCCGGGTGATACGGGACTTGCCCGTGAAAAAGAACCTCCCGACGGTCTTCTGCGCTTTTTGAAAGACGTGAAAAAAAATGAAGCTTTTTGATTTTGATACGAGAAATACAAAACCCAAACTGCGCCCTCTGCAGATCCTGACCGTCACGGCAGCGGCGGCCGTCGGCGCTCTTTTATGGGCAGACCCCGAAAGGAACGCCGCGGCGATATGTATCGTTGTGTCCGTTTACGCTCTCGGAGCGGCGTTGGCGCTTCTTTGGGCATTCCGTGAGCAGATAAGGTATAATCCTTATTCATACAACACGATCTTTTACATGGGATTTGCCTTGTTTGCACTGTCGGTCATGATAACAAACGCCGTGCTTGCGGCTCGTATCATAAATGATCCCGGCAATTATACTTTATACGAGTTGATCCGGGTTTTGCTCGGCTCTGCAAAAAAGTATATGTTCATCTCAGCCCCGTTCCTTGCCGCCTTTTCCGCGGCGCTCTGCATTTCAAACGTTTTTCTCATTCGCCGTGAGGGAAAGCGCATAGTCAATCTTCTCGGAATAATCCTTTCTGTCCTCATCCTGTCCGGAGAGGTCCTTTTGTTTGTGTTTGACGCTTACTTGTCTGAAAGCGGGAGAGGGTCGGCCGTCGGAGAAATGCTTCTCGATCTTTTTTCCGTGATCTATCTTTATTTTGAATGTATGCTCCTCGGTACGATGGTCGCAGACGCCATAGCGGCAAGACATGAGCCTGAGAAGGATAAAGATTTTCTTATAGTTCTGGGCTGCGGTCTCAAAAAGGACGGAACTCCGACGCCTTTGCTCAAGGGAAGGCTCGACAGAGCTTTATCTTTTTATGAAAAACAGAAAGAAGAGACCGGAAAAGAGCTTGTCTTTATAACCTCCGGAGGTCAGGGACCGGACGAATGCGTTTCCGAAAGCGCCGCGATGAAAAAATATCTTACCGGACACGGCGTTCCCGCAGATCGGATCATTGAAGAGGACCGTTCTGAAGATACTTTTGAAAATATGAAGTATTCAAAAGAAAAGATATGGGAAATAGACCCGAATGCAAAGATAGCCTTTTCCACCACGAATTATCACGTTTTTCGGAGCGGTCTTTTTGCAAGACGCGTGAAAATGCGTGCAGTGGGAATGGGATCTAAAACAAAATGGTATTTTTGGCCAAATGCGGCAGTGCGTGAGTTCGTCGGGCTTCTGACGAATCACCGCGGGAAACAGGCTCTTATATTATGCGGGATGATAGCCGTATATATATTGCTGACCGTCGCCGCATACAGATAAAGCAAACCGCAAACTTTCCGAATGCTCGTTTCCGAAAGCCGACGTAACATTTTCGGAATTGCGGGACAAACTGTTAAAAAGGGGAAAACTGATCCGATAAGAAAAGGGGAGATGCATAAATTGATGCAGAAAACTTCCAAGAAGGACCTTTTTGAGAATATACCCGTCCCGAAAGCGTTGGCGTCAATGGCGATCCCGACCATAATAAGCCAGATAATAAATCTCGTATATAATATGGTCGACGCCTTCTTTATAGGCAGGACGGGCAATTCGTATATGATGGCGGCAACGACGCTCACGCTCACGCTCGTTATGATGAACGTCGCTTTTTCAAACCTGTTCGGAGTGGGCGGAGGAAGCCTTATCGCTCGTCTCATGGGGCAGAAGAAGACCGATGAAGCGAAGACCGTAAGCGCCTTCAGCTTTTACGGGTGCGCGGCGCTTGCCGTTGTTTACTCAGTGCTTCTGGGTGTCTTTATGAAGCCTGTTCTTTACTTTTTGGGCGCTTCGGACGCTACCGTAGGTTATGCGGGGCAGTATACTCTTCTCGTGATAGTTATAGGCAGTCTTCCCGGCATACTTTCGATGACGCTGGCGCATTTGCTCAGAAACTCCGGTTATTCCTCTCAGGCAAGTCTCGGACTCAGCAGCGGAGGCATTTTGAATATCCTGCTCGATCCTTTGTTCATGTTTGTGATCTTTCCTAAGGGAAGCGAAGTGGCGGGCGCAGCGGCTGCAACACTTTTGTCAAACGTCATCGCGTGTCTGTATCTGCTTTTCGCATATAAGAAAGCTTCCTCCTCCGCTCCTTTGAGCTTTGTTCCGAAGGAAGCCTTTTCCGTAAGCAAAGAAAACGTCAAAAAGCTGTTCTCCGTAGGCGTCCCTTCGGCTGTTCTTACAGGGCTTTTCGACGTTGCCAATATATGTGTGAATAAATGCGCCTCTGCGCACAGCGACCTCGTCCTTGCCGGTATGGGCATCGTAATGAAGATAGAAAGGATACCTAACGCCGTCAATATAGGTATCTGTCAGGGCATGCTCCCGATCGTGGCATATAACTATTCCTCCGGAAATCATGCGAGAATGAAGGAAACGATAAGAACGGCAAGACTATACGGACTTGTCATATCAGTTCTTAGTATAATAATTCTCCAGGTCTTTGCGGGTCCCTCTACACGCCTGTTTTTAAGCACGTCGGCAGGTGACGCAGAAGCCGCGATTCTTACTCTCGGCTTTGCAGTATTGTTCCTGCGTATCAGATGTATCGCATCGCCCGTTCAGCTTTTGAATTATCATACGTCATTCTGTATGCAGGCAATGGGGAAGGGAAAAGAGACGCTGCTCCTTGCTTTTGTGCGTGAAATTGTCTTTTATATTCCTTTCATATTCCTGCTTGATAAGCTCTTCGGTGAACTCGGTATGGTCGCGGCGCTTCCGGTCGGCGAAACTTGCGGTGCGATATTTGCCTTGATCATGCTTAGACGAGTGCTCAGACGAAGTGACAAAAAGACTGTGACTCAATAAATGATAAAAGCCCTGCCTTGCGGCAGGGCTTTTTTGTGAAACAGTTCAGGCTTTCCAGAGGCTGTGAAGATTGCAGTACGCATAGACTGCTTCAACTTCGTCGCCTTCGCAGATGGAGAAACATATCTCGGGCTTTTCGCCGGGCTTGAGGGCTTTTCTTTGGTTGCCCATTTTTGTCTGAAGTGAGACCCATTCGATATAGTGCTCGTTTATCATCGGATGGGGGACGGCGCCTACGGTAACGAATACCTTATTGTCTTTTACTTCAAAAACCGGGACGTGCTTTTCAAGAGAAGCGTCCGCGGTGCCGGGAACGATCTTCTTCATGGGTTCTCCGCAGCAAACTACGGGAGCGCCGGTTTTCTTTACTATTGCGATTATCTGTCCGCAGCGTGAGCAGCGATAAAATTCCATTTCCATAATTTCTTCTCCCTTCAGATAAACGTTTAAAATTATTTTTTGAAAAGTCCGCCTATAGAGCCTGCTATTCCTGATACTTTATCTCCGGCGAGCTTGGCTTTGACGCCGGCAACTATCTTATTTATGATGTCCTTTCCGACAGATTCGCCTACGATCTTTGTTACGAACTCGGCCGGGTTCTTTTTGAATGCTTCCAATTTGGAAGGATCTCCTGCAACGCTTTTGAATATTTTTTCAATTTCGGTTTTGATATCCATAATTTACACCTCCTGATAATATTATAAAGAAATGCGTCTGCGGCTGTCAAGTAAGTATTTGTTAATTATTTGACAATGAAGCGCCAGCAGAAAAAAGCCGCGCTTAGAAAGCGCGGCTCGATCGCCTAAGGGTTCAGGATATTTTCAGAATAATGAGGTGTGCCGATGCGCCGAGTGTGCCGCCTGCTGATGCTAAAAGCGTTATCGGACCGTTTTCGGCGGGATTTCGGACTGTGAGTACCGAGTTTTCATCTGTGACGGAAATAATGACGCTGTGAGAGATACGTGAGTTTGCGGAAGCAACGCCGGCTGCCGTATTGGAAAGCTCCGTTCCGTTCAGCGTCAGAACGAGTTGACCTGCCTCTGTCAGACTTGCGTCAAATGACACATAATACGTTCCGGCTTCGGCGAGACCGAAGGAAGAAGGAGAGATCCTCGTTATCACCGTTCCGCCGGCGGGGCCGTTGCCGGGAAAGCTGATATCCGCACCCGCGGCGATCTCGGTAGGGTTATCCGTCGGCATCACGGCGTAAAAATCTGAAAAATCCTGTATTCCGCCGGGAATGCCTTGAGGCCCCGCAGGTCCCTGTGCACCTGTTTCACCCTGAGGCCCTGCGGGTCCGGTCGCTCCCTGAGGTCCGGTGGCACCCTGCGGCCCTGCAGGACCGGTTGCTCCCTGTGCTCCGGTGGCACCCTGAGGTCCGGCCGCACCTTGTGCTCCCGTCGCTCCCTGCGGACCGGCAGGACCGGGAAGTCCCTGCGGCCCTTGAGGCCCCGTTTGACCTTGCGCTCCGGCGGGCCCCTGCGGACCCATTGGACCGGGATGACCGGGGATCAGTTTAGGGGACGGAGGAAAGGGCGGATAAGGCGGGTAAGGAGGGTAATAACCGCAGGGAGAAACGGAAAAGCGAGACGTCATTGTTTGACCTTCGCAAAAAAAGTCGGGATCTGAAAAATTATTTTTAGATTGAAATACAGTTCTGTCGTAATTGCGGTAGTTGTTCATAAACTGTCTCCTATAGATAATATCCGGATGATCGGGTATTTACAGTATAGGATATGCCGGACCGAATAGCCGTGACACAGTTTAAGACGTCAGATCGTGGGATGAACCTATCCGGTAAGCCTTTTGCGCATGTCTTTTAAAACCGTTTGTGTTTTATTTGAAAGGAACATCAATACAGGTATCACGATCAGCGGTATTCCTGCAGCCGACTTATAATATACGTCGCTTGAGTCGGAGCGCAGTATGCCCGACAATGAGATCGCGGCGCAGAGGGCCGGAAGGATGAAACGCCAGATCTTTTTCGTTTTAGGGAAAACAGAGACGAGCCATTCCTGAATGAACCGCAGACAAACCGCCGATTTGATAGGCTGACATATGATAAAGATCTCCGCAGTGATGACCTCCATACCTTGAAAGAGATCACCGAGGCTTATTTGAGAAAGTGCGATATAATTCGGAAAACGGTATTCCGTGACGGCGGGGTAACCCAGTATCATTACGTTGCGAAGGTGGTTTATCAGCAGCAAAAAGGATGCGATAACAAGTCCCAACCAGGCGGGTTTTGCTTTTCTTTTTCCTCTTACGGTGCAGATCATATAGAACAGCGGAGCTACCTGTAAGAGAAAAGAAGAAATAATACCTTTGAATACCGGCTTCGTCCCTTTTTCCAAAACGGGAAATATCGCTCCGGGATCCATTTCTCCGAGAGACGCCAGCACTCCGATCACGGCAAGGAATGCCGCGGCCGGAAAGAAGATGTTGACAGCCTTGCAGAAGCTTCCGGCCGAAACCGAGAGCATGACGCAATAAGTGACAGACATAAGGATTATGCCTCTGAAAGTAACGTCGTATTCTATCGGAGAAGAGTTTATGAACGTGTTGAACAGATCTATGCCGCTCGTTGCCGTGAAAAGAGCTGAAAGGGATAAGATGAAAAGGGAAGCAAAGCCGAGGGGCTTGCCCAAGGAAGAGGTAAATGCCGCCGGAATGTCGGTACTCTCGTCCGTAATGCTGCAGTAAAGAAAAACAAGAGGAAGAGAAAGCAGAGGAATGGACATAAAAATGATCCACGTATCTCTTCCGACGGAGCTTTCGGACATTACCGAAAGCCTTCCCAGAAGCATGAGTGAAGAAAGAAAAACGGTTTGTCTTGCCGTGACCTCTTTGTTCATTTTGTTTCTCCCGAAACGATCTTTGCCGAATCTGCGATCTTGATATTGATATCGTATTCTATGGGCAGATTTTTGTAGATGTTTTCCCAAAGCACGGGATATACGGATCGCCAGAGAGTAAGATCTTTACGCTTCAAATGCCTGCCGATCCCGATGGGGTCGCAGCCCGTTTCCTTTAAGACGTCGAACAGCTTGATAAGACCTTCTCTTATTCCTTTTTCGGCCTCAGAGCGGGCCGTTTCCTTATCTCTTGTCTCTCCTTCAAGCAAGAGGAGAGTGGCATCTATCGTGACGGTAGCGTTGATTCCGTCCATGGTAAGTCCGGGCTTGCTTTTTATGATCCTGTAAACGCTGTCGCCGATGATCAGACAACTGTCTTCTATTTCGTTTTTTGCAAGCATCAAAAACTGCGATTCAAGCGTCGAGAGCGACCCGACGAAACGGTCGTCTTTAAAAAGTGCAGCGCCGCAGATGACGGGAACGAATCTGTCCTCTTCGGTTTCGAGCGTTAAAAGCGGGAGTATACCGTCGGCACCGTCCTCAAGTACGTCGTTCAGAAAGCAAAAGAAGGGCGTGTCGGGTGTCTTTAGCATAGAGGAACTCTGATCTATGGTCTCGTTAAGCGCAAAAGCCGAGATATCGTCGGTCTTTGTCTTTGCACGTATGACTTCCTCTGCGGATGACAGCGTTACCGCGAGCCTGATCGATGAGCGGAACCTTCCTTCGAGGTTAAGCGTTTCCATAAGATGAGATAACCCTTCTTCGGCCGATAGCTTTTCGCTTATGAAAATGATCTGTGTGTGATTGTAAAAGGGCTTTTCACCCTCCGTGGTAACGATTGCGGAAAGCGCCTCTCCGAGAGATCTGCCGGATTTTTTTATGAATACCGCCGATCTGTCGTTCTGATCGGAGGATTTTATATTGACTGCCTGAGTGGTAAGCAAGTAACCGTCTCCGTCTTTGTCGACGGCTATACCTGAAACGATCAGAAGGCTGTCGATCTCGGTCATTTGCGCACATCCGCAGAGAAGAGGGATCAACAGCAAAAGCGCAGCTGTTTTTTTCATATATCAGCCTCCCGAAATAAATCTGCCGCTTTTTTTCATAAAGGTAAAGGGAGTGCGTAAAACGCTGTCCTCCGTGCTGCCAAGGCGAACGAAGGGAAGAGAAGAGAGTGCGGGAAGGCCGAAGGATCTCTGACCGCAGAGGAAAAGAACGAACCACATAAAGCCGAGGAGAAAACCGTAAAGCCCTAAAACGGCGCTCAGGCACAGAAAGGCTAACCTTGTCCAGATAGTTATTGCCTTTACCTTGGGAGCAATAAGACCCGTTATTCCCGAAAAAGCAACTATGATGAGCATTGCGGGGGATACGAGACGTGCTTCCACAGCGGCTTGACCGACAACAAGTCCTCCTACGATGGATAAAGTCTGCCCCAGATTTGCCGGAGTGCGGGTACCGGCTTCTCTCAATATCTCAAAGGTCAGAAGCAGCATGAATGCTTCGATGGTTATCCCGAAAGGAACGCCCTGTCTCGAGGCGGCAATTGAAAGTAAAAGTTGTGTGGGGATAAGCTCACGGTGAAACTTCATAATAGACACGAAAACGGGTATTATGGAAACGGAGAGGATGAAGCCGAGTATTCGGAGAAATCTGTTTATCGCGGCGAACCAGTAATTAACGTAGTAATCCTCCGGAGACTGGAAGCTTTCGATAAAAACGTAAGGGACAGTAAGAGCAACGGGCGAACCGTCCACGAAGATAACGATCCTGCCTTCTAAAAGCTTTGCGGCTGCGACGTCCGGGCGTTCTGTTGAGCTGGATCCTTTCATAAAGGACCATTTTTGTTCTCTTATCAGCTCGGAAACGTAATTCGTGTCGAGCACTCCGTCGATATTGATCCCGTCAAGCCTCCGCTTTAGTTCAAGAAGGATGTCTTCGCGTACACATCCGTTTATATAACAGATACAGCAAGTCGTTTTGGTGACGCTCCCGAGTCTGTAAAACTCCGTTTTGAATGCGGAGTCACGTATTTTACGCCTTAAAAGAGAAATATTTGTCAGAAGCACCTCCGAAAAACCCTCACGCGGCCCTTTAAGGAGCGGGTCTGTCGGGGGCTCCTCGACCGAGCGTCTTGCGAAGCCTTTGGTCCCGAGGATCAAAGCTTTTTCACAGCCGTCGCAGAACAGTATCGTATCGCCGTATAAAAGCGCATAAATAAGCTCGTCAAAATCATCAGATTCGGAGCTTTCGGCAACCTGTATGACCGATGACGACAAATAATCGAGTTTGTTTTTGCCGACGGCACAGCCGAGCTTGTGCAGAACGACGGGCCGTATTATGCTTTCGTTTATAACGGAGGAATCGACCATGCCGTCAATACAGAAAACGCAGCAGGAAAAAATGCTGCCCAGCCTGTCCGAGGGACGGAAGCGATGGCATATTACCGTTTTATCCTTACCCAAAAGTTCATTCATGGCGTTGACGTTTTTTTCAAGATCGGTAAAAGTTTTGTTCATACATGCCTCCCATGGTATTTTGTGCCGATCGTATAAGAATAATACCGTTTTTTTAATGATCCGGTTGACAAATCGCATAGGGATGTAATATACTATCGAAAGAAAAGACTGTGAAGAGCAGGAGTATCTTTTATCCGTAAGCACAGAGAGGACGCGGTTTTCGGTGCGAGCGTCCGTGAGGAAAAAGAGAAGGTCGGCTCGGAGTTGCACGGGTGAAGCCGTTTTACGCAAACGGTGTTAAGCTGTGACGTTTTGTCAGCGTGAATGACTTGAAAGTGCGCCGCGCGGTGCGGCGAATATGGGTGGTACCGCGAGATAAAACTCGTCCCGTAGACTTTTGTCTGCGGGATCATTTTTTTAAATACAACCGGGAGGAGATAAAAAATGATAAAGGAATTACCGAAGGTATACGAACCTTCCGAATCGGAGGATAAGATATATCGGTTTTGGCTGGATAACGGTCTTTTCAACGCAGAACCGTCGCCCGATAAAAAGCCCTATTCTATAGTTATCCCGCCCCCGAACGTGACGGGACAGCTTCATATGGGTCATGCCCTTGACGACACTCTCCAGGACATCCTTATCAGGACGAAGAGGATGCAGGGATACAGCACTCTCTGGATGCCGGGAACAGATCATGCGGGCATAGCCACTCAGATCAAGGTGGAAGCCGAACTCAGAAAAGAAGGCAAGACACGTTACGATCTCGGACGCGAGGAGTTTTTGAAGCTTGTTTGGGCGTGGAAGGAAAAATACGGTTCTCGCATAATCCATCAGCTTTATAAGCTGGGTGCGTCATGCGATTGGAGAAGACTTCGCTTCACGATGGACGAAGGGCTTTCCAAGGCAGTAAGAGAGACATTCGTAAGTCTTTATGAAAAGGGACTTATTTATAAAGGAAACCGTATAATCAACCGCTGCCCGAATTGCGAGACGGCTCTTTCCGATGCCGAAGTCGAGTATAACGAGCAGGCCGGCAAACTTTGGTATATCAAATATCAGATCGAAGGAACGGACGACTGGATAGAAATAGCCACTACCCGTCCCGAAACGATGATGGGCGATACAGGTATCGCGGTCAATCCTGAGGATGAAAGATTCAAGCATCTGATCGGCAAGAACGCCATTCTTCCGCTCATGAACAGACCCATACCCATTTTTGCCGACGAATACGTCGAAAAAGATTTCGGTACCGGTTGTGTAAAGGTGACCCCGTGTCACGATCCGAACGACTTTGAAATGGGACTTCGTCATAATCTTGAGTTTATCCTGATAATGGACGATAAGGGCAGAATAAACGAAAACGGCGGCAAATACTGCGGACTTGACAGAATGGAAGCAAGAAAGCAGGTCGTGGAGGATCTTGACAAGCTCGGTCTTCTTACCAAGATCGAAGATTATTCTCATAACGTAGGCACATGCTATCGCTGCGGCACCAACGTCGAGCCCATAACCTCTTCGCAGTGGTTCGTGAAGATGGAGCCGCTCGCTAAGGAGGATCTCAGTCAGATACAAAAGGGCACCGTAAAGTTCATACCCGAGCGCTTTACCAAGACCTATACCAACTGGATGGAAAACGTTCACGACTGGTGCATATCCCGTCAGCTTTGGTGGGGACACCGTATTCCTGCGTGGTATTGTGAAGACTGCAGTCATATCACCGTGAGCCGCAAGGATCCGGACTGCTGTGAAAAGTGCGGGAGCAAGCGCATAAATCAGGATGAGGACGTTCTTGACACGTGGTTCTCGTCGGCCCTTTGGCCGTTCAGCACAATGGGCTGGCCAGAAAAGACAAAAGAACTTGAATACTATTATCCGACCAACGTTCTTGTGACGGGTTACGATATCATATTTTTCTGGGTCGCAAGAATGATCTGCTTCGGCTTCGAGCAGATGAAGGAACGGCCCTTCAAGGAAGTCTTCCTGCACGGTATAGTCCGCGACAGTCAGGGCAGAAAAATGAGTAAGTCTCTCGGCAACGGTATCGATCCGATAGACGTAATAGATAAATACGGAGCCGATGCGCTCAGATTCACGCTCGTTACCGGAAACAGTCCCGGAAACGACACAAGGTTCTATTATGAAAGAGTCGAGGCAAACCGTAACTTCTGCAATAAGATATGGAACGCATCGAGATTCGTTATGATGAATCTTACGGTCGAGGATTTCAAGCTGCCCGAAAAACTGTCGATAGAGGACAAGTGGATCCTTACGCTTTATAACAGGCTCGTCCGTGAGGTCACCGAAAACATCGAGAAATATGAGCTCGGTGTTGCGGCAGACAAGCTTTATTCCTTCATTTGGGATAAATACTGCGACTGGTATATAGAGCTCTGCAAAACAAGACTCAACGACAGTCAGGACAAAGAGGCGAATGAGTGCGCGCAGCGTGTTCTGGGTCACGTGCTTACGGGTACCCTCAAGCTTCTGCATCCTTTTATGCCCTTTATAACCGAGAGCATCTGGCAGGCATTGCCTCATGAAGGCGTTTCTATAATGGTCTCCGATTGGGAAAAAACTGACGACAGGTATATTTTCCCGGATGCAGTCGCACAGATGGAGCAGATAATGGAAGCCGTAAAAACTATACGTAATCGTCGCAGCGAAATGAACGTACCGCCTTCCAGACGTGCCGCGCTTACAATAGTCACCGATTCTCCCGAACTGTTTTCTTCGGCAGAGCCCTTCCTAAAGCGGCTTGCCGGTGCGAGCACGGTCACGGTGTCGGATAAAACGCCGGAGAATGCAGACAGCATGGTCTCCTGTGCAACTAACGCGGCGCATATCTTCATGCCGCTCAACGAGCTTGTGGACGTTGAAAAAGAAAGAGAGCGCATAAAAGGCGAGATCGCTAAATCCGAAAAGTTTGCGGCGGCGATAGAAGGAAAGCTTTCAAATCAGAACTTTGTTTCAAGAGCGCCCGAGGCGGTAGTCAACGCGGAGCGTGAAAAGCTTGAAAAAACAAAAGCGCTCATCGAAAAACTGAAAAACAGCTTGAAGCTTATCTGAGAAAGGAAAGGCTATGAATTATCAAGAGGCTGTTGAATATATCCATCATTGTTCTCATGTCGGCGGACGTGCGGGAATGAAGCGCATCCTGCCCCTTACCGAAAAGCTCGGTTTTCCTCAGCGAAAAATGAAGTTCGTTCATATCGCGGGCTCAAGCGGAAAAGGAAGTACCGCGGCGATGACCGAGAGCGTTCTCAGAAACGCCGGATTCAAGACAGGTCTATACATGTCGCCTTACGTATATGATTTCAGGGAGAGACTGCAGATCAACGGTCAACTTCCCGACGGTCAGCTGATTGCCGATGCGTTGGAGAGCATGATCCCGGCGCTTGACGAAATGAAAAGAGAGGGAAGAGAGTGCACCGAGTTCGAGGTCCTCACTGCGCTCGCATTTACGCTTTTCGCAAGAGAGGGATGCGAGTGGACGGCTTTGGAGGTAGGCATAGGCGGGCGTCATGATGTCACAAACGTCATAGATCCGCCCTGTGTCGCCGCGATCTGCAACATAGGACTTGACCATACAAAGCTTTTGGGAAGCACAATAACCGAGATAGCTACCGAAAAATGCGGCATTATAAAAGAAGGAAGCCGTGTCGCGGCATACTGCGATCTTCCCGCTGATGCACAAGCTGTTTTGGACAGCACGTGTGCCGAGTTCGGGGTTAAACCCAAGATCATCAGGCTGAGCGATATTTCAGATCTCAGCGTGACTCAAAAAGGATCGAGCTTTGACTACAAAGGACAGCACTACGAAGTTTCGATGATAGGACTGCAGATGGTTAAGAACGCGCTTAACGTCATCGGAATATCGGAGGAACTCGCGGCATCCGGCGTGAATATCACGCCGGAGATTGCGGCACGCGGTATAAAAGAGACTAAAGTCGTAGGAAGATTTGAAATCGTAAATGATAAACCCCTTTGTGTGATAGACGGCGCTCACAATCCCGATAAGGTGGCAAGCGTATGTGAAACGATCGACGCACTGTATAAGGACAAGAGGATTATTTCTGTCTTCGGCATGCAGAAGAAAAAGGACTACAGGACGTCGATACCTCAGATAGCAAAGAGGAGCGATGTGTTTATAGCGACGCTTCCGCACGAAGTTGCCGAGCCCGTTCCTGCCGAAGAGTCTTCCAAGATCGCTGAAAATTATTGTCCAAACGTCATCGTCTGCGAGGATCCCGAGGAAGCCGGAAGACTGGCAAGGTCAATGGCGGGAGAGGACGATATGGTAGTCGCCTGCGGATCGATTTATCTTGCTGCTGACGCAAAACGCGGCATTATTCGCTGAAAAACGACAAATAAGATATTATAAAATAGTCATGGAAATAATCCATGGCTATTTTTTTATTTGGAGGCAGTGTAAATATGACCGTATCATACAGCGAAGATCACGGCAGGCTTTCTATCGAAATGTTCGGTGAATTGGGACATCACGAGGCGATAGAGGCGATGGATAATATCGCGGCACTTTGCGACTGTACCGTTCCGCAGAAAGTCGTGCTGGATATGGGAGGCGTTTCCTTTATGGACAGCTCGGGTATCGCGGTCGTGATGCAGAGTAAAAGGCTTTGTGATATTACGGGAGCCGATTTTTCCGTCGCAAACGCACCTAAGCAGGCACTGAAGGTTTTTGCTGCAGCCGGAATAACAAAACTCGTAAGCTTTATTTAAGAGGTGTCATTATGAAAAACAGTGCGAATAAGATCACGGTGAGATTTCCCGGGAAAAGTGTCAACGAAGCGTTTGCAAGGTCGGCGGCTTCCGCATTCGCGGCGATGCTCGATCCTACTATCGACGAACTCAGCGATATAAGAACGGCGGTATCAGAGGCTGTTACGAACTGCATCGTCCATGCATACAGGGACAGAGTCGGAGAAGTAACGATGATCATGTCCGTAAACGATAAAAATGACGTGGAAATAATCGTAAAGGATAAAGGGTGCGGTATTGAGAACGTAGAGCTTGCAAGAGAGCCGATGTGGACGACGGGAGGGAGCGACAGAAGCGGTATGGGGTTTACCATAATGGAAAGCTTTATGGACAGTCTTACGGTCACTTCCGCCGCAGGAAAGGGTACGACCGTAAAAATGCGTAAGAGAATAAGTGCACGGAGCAAGGCAAAATGAATCCCGAGATCGCCGAAGCAAAGAAAAGCAAAGCGGCGTTAAACGAGCTTTTACGCGCAAACTCTCCGCTGATACATAGTATAGTCAAGCGTTACTTAGGATGCGGCGCCGAAGCCGATGACCTTTTCCAGCTCGGAAGTATAGGCTTTATAAAGGCAGTCAGAGACTTTGATGACAGCTTTGGAACTAAGTTTTCGACCTATGCCGTGCCGAAGATAGCAGGTGAGATCAGAAGGTATCTGCGCGACGACGGCATGGTAAAGGTCAGCCGCGGGATTAAGGAAAAAAGTAAAAAAATAAATGCCGCGGAAGCGGCATTTGAGAAACGGTCGGGAAGGGCGGCAAAGCTGAGCGAGCTTTCTGAGCTTACCGGACTGGACCCGGATGAGATAATTCTTTGCGCTGGCGTATCTGCGCAGGCGTTTTCGCTTGATGCAGAACTTGACGAAGACGGTTTTTCCCTTTATGACGTTGTGGAAAACGGGTCTTCGGAAGACAGCATGGTCGAAAGAATAGATATGGCTGAAGCGCTCGATGGTCTGCCGGAGAACCTCAAGAAGATCATCAGTCTTCGCTTTTATCACGGGCTCACGCAGCAGAAAACGGCAGAGTTACTCAACGTTTCGCAGGTGCAGGTATCAAGATACGAGAAAAAAGCGTTTTCGATGATGAGAAAAAAACTTGCCGAGATCACATAAAACCAAGCTGCTTTATAAGGAATATCCAGATGAAAAGAGTTAAGCAAGAAAGGGCAGACTGAAAAATGACCGCCTCTCCGGCAAGCGTGTAATCGGAGTCCATCTGCTGCGTCATCGGAAAAGACGGGATGGCGACCGGAGCGGCGAATGCAATGAGGATACAACAGAGATCAAGATCTCTGAAGCCGAGCAGAACTGCGAAAAAAACAGCTATAAGCGGAACGACTATAAGCTTTCCCACCGTCGACACGATGATATCCTTCAAATCATTTTTGATAGTGTCAAACTTGAAGAAAGCGCCGAGCATCAGAAGCGAAAGAGGAGTAGTGATCGCTCCGAAGGAGCCGATGGTATAAGTTATGATATAAGGAAGTTTAATTCCTATGAACTTTACTATAAGAGCAAGGACCAAAGAAAGGATCGCGGGATTCTTCAGTATGGAAAGCAGGATCTTTTTAATATTTGCTTTGCCTGAACGGAAGATCTCAAGGATTATGACTGCATAAATGTTGAAAAAAGGAACTATGCAGGCTGCGACTATCGTTGAGGTCGCCGCAGACTCATCCCCGAAAAGAGAGGTCACCAGAGGCAGACCGAGTATAACGTAATTGCTTCTGAAAAGCGCCTGTACCATTGCTCCCTTGCGCTTGCCGTCCTTTTGTGTAAGCAGAACAAAGACGATGGAGAGCAAAAAAGTTATGGCGAGCATGACCACGCAATAGATTATGAGTTTAGGTTTGAAAACGTTTTCAAGGTCCGAATTGTATATGTTTCCGAAAAACATACAAGGAAGGAAGAACTTAAAAACGAGCTTGTTGGTTTTGAAAATAAACTCATTCTGTATCAGACCGAGCTTTCCGAGGAGAAAGCCGACGAACATCATAATGAATAAGGGCAACACAGCTTTAAGTGAAACAATCAGATTTTCCATCAGACTACCCTCCGAGATATATAAAAAGGGGAGAAGATCTCCCCTTTTTATAAGCAGAAAAACTATGATTTCAATGCCGTCCAAAGCTTCGAATAGTATTCAAGCGTTTCGGACGGAAGATTGATGAAGATCTGACAGGTGTCAAGAACATCCTTTGAGGGGAACATTATCTCGTTGTTCTTCATCTCCTCGGGGAGCTCAGCATAAGCTGTCTTGGACGGGGTCGCATAGCAGGTAACGTCCATGTTGCGGAGACAGATATCCGTTTCGCAGATGAAATTGATGAAGGCTTCGGCATTTTCTTTATTGGCGGCACCCTTGGGAATGCACATTGCGTCGATAAAGAAGTTGCTGCCCGATTTGGGGATGACGAAACGAAGATCTTCGTTGTTTTCCATCATCTGAAGAGCGTCTCCGGCATAATAGATGCCGATGGCGGCTTCACCGGTCTCGAGCTTGTCATACATCTCATCCATATAATAGCCCTGAAGCAGAGGTTTTTGCTTTTCAAGAAGAGCGTATGCTTCGTCTATTTCCTTGGTGTTCGTTGTGTTCGCGTCGTAACCGAGATAGAACAGGGCGGTCGCGAAAGCGTCGCGGGAGTTATCGAACTGGAGTATCTGGCCCTTGTATTTTTCGTTGAAGATCGCGTCCCAATCGGTTATCTCATCTTTGATATAAGCAGTATTGTAGATTATACCGGTGACTCCCCATGTATAAGGAACCGAATACTCGTTTTTAGGGTCGAAAAGCTGATTCAAATAGTTCGGATCTATGTTCGCAATGTTGGGAACGTTGTCAAAGTTGATCTTTTCAAGCATATCCTCTTCGATCATTCGCGAAACCATATAGTCGGAGGGGACGATAACGTCATAGTTTACTCCGCCCTGCTTGAGAACGGCGTAAAGCTGTTCGTTGCTCTGATAGGTTTTGTAGTTGACTTTGATGCCGGTTTTCTTTTCAAAATCCTTAAAGATGCTTTCGTCTATATCTTCACCCCAGTTGTAGACGTTTACAACCCCGTTTTTGCCTGACGAAGAACAGGCTGGCAAGAGAGAAATGAGTGCCGCAAGCACCAAAAAGAACGCGATTTTTTTCAATGAAGTATCTCCTTTCGGTTAGTTGTTTTATTTTTCCTTGAATGCGTTGAGTTTCTTTATTGCAGCCTTTTCCTGATGTATCTGCCTTACGTTGGTGATAATGAGAAGCAGAAGAACGGAAAGGAAAAGGATGGTGGAGAGAGCGTTGATCTCGGGGCTGATACGCTTTTTGGTCATGGCGTATATCTCCATGCTGAGCGTTTGAACGTATGAGCCTGCGGTAAAGTAGCTTATCACAAAATCGTCTATCGAAAGAGTGAAAGCCATTATAAGACCGTTTACTATGCCGGGCCGGATCTCAGGGATTATAACCTTGTAAAACGCCTGCATCCAGGTCGCTCCGAGATCCTGCGCCGCCTCAAAAAGGTTTTTGTCAAGCTGTCTGAGCTTGGGAAGAACGGAGAGGATAACGTAAGGAATATTGAAAGTGATATGCGCTATCAGCAGTGTGCCGAAGCCCAGGCTCATTTTAATACCGAAAAGCTTTGCAAGCAGGGAAGCGATCGATACGAAAAGAAGACTGAGTGAAACACCTGTTATGATATCGGCATTGATGACCGGTATATTGTTTGCGGCAAGTATAAGCTCTCTCGGTTTTCTTTTGAGCTGATAAAGACCGATCGCCGTAAAGGTCCCGGCAATGGTCGCAAGCACGGCGGCGATCACCGAGACGAGCAGTGTCGTCCAGAGCGACTGAAGTATGCTCGTGTTGGTAAATAGCTTTGAATACCAATCAAAGGTGAAACCGCTCCAGACCGAACGGCTCTTCGAATTGTTGAAAGAGAATATTATGAGCAGGAAGATAGGCGCGTAAAGAAAGATAAACACGAGGATCGCGAACAGGCGCGAAGTAAAAGAATTATGCTTTTTCATAAGAGCACCGCCTGTTCCTCGCCTTCGCCGAAGCGATTCATTATCCACATGCACACCATGACGATAATCATCATAATGAGAGATATGGCGCTCCCGAGATAGGGATTATATGCGCCTCCGAGGAACTGCATTTCGATGAGGTCTCCCAAAAGAAGGCTCGTTCCGCCGCCGAGAAGCTTTGAAATGGCAAACGTGCTTATAGAAGGAACGAATACCATCGTGATACCGGAAAGGACTCCGGGGAGGCTGAGCGGGAAAACGACCTTGGCAAAAACCTGAAAGCTTGTCGCACCGAGATCCTGAGCCGCTTCGATAAGAGAGCGGTCAAGTTTTTGTATGACAGAAAAGATCGGAAGTATCATAAAGGGAAGGTAGTTATATACCATACCCAGTATGACTGCGCCGTTTGTATTGATAAGCTGGATATGATCGACCCCGAGCAGAGACAGAAGGCCGATCTTTCCCAAAAATCGGTTTATGAGTCCTGTGTTTTCGAGAATGGACATCCACGCGTAGGTGCGGAGAAGGAAGTTGATCCACATCGGAAGCATTATGAGCATGTTTGAGACGCGCTGAACGGTCGAGCTTTCTCTTGCGAGTATATAGGACACGGGATAACCTATTATAAGGCATATGACGGTCGCAATAAGGGCAAGCAGGATACTGCGGACAAAAACGGCGGTATAGCTTCCCATTGAGGAAAAGTTCTGAAGCGAAAAACTCCCGTCCTTTGTAGTGAAGGCATAAAGCACGATAAGGAGCAGCGGGATTATAACGAATATCGCCATCCAGAACACATAGGGGAGAGTGCTTACCTTTCTGCGGCTCATTTCGTCTCCTCCTCATCCTCCGCGGGCTTGTCGGGATCGACGGTCTTGTGCA
>JAEEGL010569218.1_pt1 | contig 25569 bp, 19 predicted proteins | sample 9134231 | NCBI WGS metagenome assembly JAEEGL01 (sample SAMN16246548, study PRJNA631951) | gut metagenome | biome: gut microbiome; feature: rumen; material: fiber-attached | host: Bos | place: Iran: Karaj | collected 2018-10
TAACCACCACTTCCGATATAGTTTTCTTTGCATCCGACGGCGACGTGGTTTCCGACGAAGAACTGAGTCTCAATGTGGACAGCATAACCGTAAGCGCCGAAATCCTTGCGACAAAGAAAGTCTCCATCGACTATTCTTCCATGGGTTCCCCTGCGGAAGGCTACAGTCTCACGGGTGAGGTAGTCTGTGAACCGGAGACCGTTGTAATTGCGGGTTCTACAGCGGATATTGCCGGTATCAATCGCATTACCATCCCCGCTGAGGCATTGAATGTTACGGGACAGACCTCCAATCTTGTTTCGGTCCTTAACTTAAGCGATTATCTGCCCGACGGTATCAGACTGGGTGATACAAATAACAGCGGCAAGGTATCCATCACGGTTTATATCGAGCCCCTTGTTACCGAAACCTACGGCATTTATATCCGCAACGTTGAGATCCTCAATGTACCCGACGGTTTCTATGCGGAGTGGGATGAAACCAACGACAATCTTGAACTTTCACTGAAGGGACTGAATCAGAATCTTGAAAAGCTGTCACTTTCGACGCTGAATTACAGGGTTGACTTCCTTCAGTATGCTTCCGCCAGCGGAACATCACGTTTTTCCGCAGGCGTATACAAGTGCGACCTTATCATCGATCTGCCTAACGGCATTGAGATGACACAGCCTGTTAAACTCAGGGTTAGACTTATTGAGAACGGAGGAGAGGGGTGAGTAAGGACTTGCCCTCAAAGAGAGTATGAGCAGAATGTTTGGTACAGATGGTGTAAGAGGTGTAGCCAACGAGGAACTTACACCGGATCTTGCCATGAAACTGGGACAGGCCGGTGCCTGTGTCCTTTCCAAGGAAAATCAGCATAAGCCCACCATCATGGTAGGGTGCGATACCAGAATATCAGGAGATATGCTGGCCAATGCCCTTATGGCAGGTGCCTGCTCCGTTGGAGCGAACTGTGTTTTTGTAGGTGTGCTTCCCACACCCGCCATCGCATATCTTACCAAGAAATACAAAGTGGATGCCGGTGTTGTTATCTCCGCATCCCATAACCCCGTTGAATTCAACGGCATCAAGTTCTTCGACGGCAACGGATTCAAGCTTCCCGATGCCCTTGAAGATGAAATCGAGGAACTTATAAAGAACGGCATGCAGGGTGTGAAGTTCCCCATCGGTGCCGGCGTCGGCAAGGTAAAGTACCGTACCGATGCAAGAGAGGAATATATCAACCATTCCATTAAGGCCATCAACTCCGACCTTACGGGACTTCGCATCGTAGTGGATACAGCGGAGGGTGCTGCATACTATACTTCCGTTGAAGCTCTTAAAGAAATGGGTGCCACCGTTATTCCCATCCACAATGTTCCCGATGGAACCAATATCAACGCAAACTGCGGCTCCACACACCTTGAGGAACTTATGGCAAGAGTGGTCTATGAAAAAGCAAACGTGGGTCTTGCTTTTGACGGTGATGCCGACAGACTCCTTGCGGTAGATGAAAACGGTAAGGAAGTCAACGGTGACCAGATCATGGGTATCATCGGAAACTATATGAAACAGAAGGGAACCCTTAAGAAGGACACCATCGTTGCCACCGTAATGAGTAACCTCGGTTTCTTCCAGATGGGTGATAAAAAGCACATTCACATCGAGCAGACCAAGGTAGGCGACAGATACGTGCTCGAGCGCATGAAGGAGATCGGAGCCAACCTTGGAGGCGAGCAGTCCGGACACATCATCTTCCTTGATGACAACACCACCGGTGACGGACTTTTGAGCGCCCTTCACCTTCTTGAGGTAATGGTGGAAACAGGAAAACCTCTGTCGGAGCTTGCATCCGTAGTAAAGATCCTTCCTCAGGCTCTGGTAGGCGCTAAGGTTCCAAATCACAAGAAAGAATCTTACATGGAGTACCCCGAGATCGCCGATGCCATCAGTGCTCTTACCGCTAAATTCGCCGGCAACGGACGCGTGCTCATCCGTCCCAGCGGAACGGAGCCTCTCGTTCGTGTAATGATCGAAGGTACGGACAAAGAACTCATCGAAGCCGAAGCAAGGAAGCTTGCGGACCTTATTCAGGATGTAATGCTGTAATGAATCTTGAGATGCTTATTTCCGCAGTGGATGCGGACCCGGAAAATCTCATAAAGACCATGAACGTAAACTGCCCTGCCGTGCTGGTTAACCAGTGCGGCAGAGTTTCTAATGTTGTGCAAAATCATCCTTTCGGCGACGTCAGGGTATTTAACAGTGATGAGCGCGGAGTAGGCAAGAGCAGGAACAAAGCTCTTTACGAAGCAGTGGGTGATATCGTTCTTTTTTGCGATGAAGATATTGTATACTGCAACGGCTATGAAAAGAAGATCCTTAAAGAATTCGAGAAGCATCCCGATGCCGACGGTATCTTTTTTAACGTGAAGGTCTGCGCCGAGCGAAGAACCTATTGGAATTCGGATTTTGCCAGAGTGCGAATTTATAACAGCGGAAGATACCCTGCCTACAGTCTGGCGGTGAAAAGACAGTCGGTGGAAGGAGCAGGGATCCGGTTTTCCGAGCTCTTCGGAGGGGGTTCAAAATATTCCTGCGGCGAGGACAGCCTGTTTATCAGGGATTGCCTCAGAAAGAAACTGGACCTTTATCGGACCACCACCGTGATAGGCGAGGAGATACCCAGACCCTCCACCTGGTTTAAGGGCTATGATGATAAATATTTCTTTGACAGAGGAGTCCTGTATCACTTTCTGTACGGAATACTTGCTTTCCCCATGGGAGTCAGGTATGTACTGGCCAAAAGAAAGATAATGTGCCGCGAAGTTCCCTGGACCCGGGCTTTAAAACTGATCCGTGAGGGAATCCGTGAGGGTAAGACCGTAAAAGCATAACAAAAACAGCGCAGAACCGTTATCGGAACTGCGCTGTATTTTTGTTTGTCCTGTGGTATCTTTTCTAGCCGAAAAGCCTGTTTACTGCGGAGAAGATGGCTCTTACGGAGGCTCTTGTGATGTTGGAGCTTACGCCAACACCGTAGGTCACGTCACCGGTATCCACGTTAAGAAGGTGGATATAAGCGGCAGCCTTGGAATTGGAACCTGCCTGCAGGGCGTGCTCTTCGTAGTCAAGGATCTTGATATTGATACCGAGCGTCTGGATGAGACCTCGTTTAACAGCATCGATAGGTCCGTTACCTTCTGCCTTGAAGGATTTTTCAACGCCGTGATCGGTGAAGAGTACTTCAACCGCGGTATCGAAGTCTTCGCGGCGCTCTCCTTCGAAGTCCTGAACATGGATCCTGTTGAAGTGGTAGGGTTCTTTCTTCTCAAGATACTCTGCGGTAAAAGCATCCATGATCTGCTCCGGTGAAACTTCACCCTGCTTTTCGGAGATGGCCTGAATGACATTGGAAAACTCCTTGTGCATACCCTTGGGAAGCTTGAAGCCGAAGTAGGTATCCATGATAAAAGCAACACCGCCCTTGCCGGACTGGGAATTGATACGGACGATGGGTTCGTACTCTCTTCCGATGTCGGCGGGATCGATGGGCAGGTAAGGAACCTCCCAGTATTCGCTCTTTCTTTCTTTCATGGCTTGTACGCCCTTGTTTATGGCATCCTGGTGAGAGCCGGAAAAAGCAGTGAATACCAGCTTGCCCGCATAAGGGTGTCTGGGATGTACGGGCATCTTTACAAGGCGCTCGTAAATCTCGATGATCTCATTGACATGGGAAATATCAAGTTCGGGATCTATGCCCTGGGAGAACATGTTGTAGGCCACCGTCAGGATGTCCACGTTACCCGTTCTTTCTCCGTTACCGAAGAGGGTTCCCTCCACTCTGTCGGCACCTGCCAGGAGTGCAAGCTCCGTTGCGGCCACGCCGGTTCCTCTGTCATTGTGGGGATGGATGCTTAAGATAATGGAATCTCTGTCTTTAAAGTGCTTGCTTTCCCATTCGATCACATCGGCATAAACATTGGGGGTGGTCATCTCCACGGTGGAAGGAAGGTTGATGATGACCTTGTTTTCCTTGGAGGCTCCCCATTCTTTGAGCACTGCTTCACAGACTTCCAGCGCATACTCGGGCTCCGTGCCGGTGAAGGACTCGGGAGAGTATTCGAGGATGATCTGTCCGTCGAATTTGGCCGCCCGTTCTTTTACCATGCGGGTACCGTCTATTGCGATCTGTTTGATCTCTTCCTTGTTTTTGTGGAAAACCACGTCTCGCTGGAGCACCGATGTGGAATTGTATATGTGTACAATGGCTTTCTTACAGCCCTTTATGGACTCAAAGGTGCGGTCGATAAGCTCTTCGCGGCACTGGGTCAGCACCTGGACACATACATCGTCTGGAATGAGTTTTCTGTCTATAAGCTCACGAAGAAAATCATACTCTATCTGGCTGGCTGCGGGAAATCCCACCTCGATCTCCTTGAAGCCCATCTTGACCATATAGTTAAAAAGCTCAACCTTCTCACTTACAACCATGGGATCGATGAGGGCCTGGTTACCGTCACGTAGGTCAACACTGCACCAGATGGGAGCGTGCTGGATCTCTTTGTTCACCCATTCCCGCTCCGGGTATTTGATAACCGGGTTTCTGCGATACCGTTTGTAGTTAAGCATAGCTGTCCTCCTTATAAGTTGAAGCATTGAACACTTCAACGTTTTAACATCTTAAAGCGTAAAGATATAAAAAAACCCTATCCCTCAGGGGAATAGGGTATGAATCTGAGGTTATTCACCGAGTCCGCTTTCGACAACCGAAACGAGCTTTTCCAAAGCCTCGTCCTCGTCCTCGCCGTCGCATACGAATTCAATCTCATCACCACACTTGACACAGGCACCCAATACGCTCAAAACACTCTTGGCATTGGCTGTGTTCTCCCGATAGGAAAAAGTAATAAGCGATTTAAATTGCATGGCTTCCTTGCATAGGATTCCGGCGGGTCTTAGGTGTAGACCGGTGGGATTTTTGATAACTACTTTCTGGCTGACCATCAGTAACTGCCTCCATAAAACTGTCGATTAGCACTCACCCATAATATACCATTCTTTTCAAAAGAGCACAAGAACATAATATGTTAAAAAATCCTAAAAAATACTTAAGGAGTTTCGTGTTTACACTTATTTGCCTTTAAACTATAATAATGTTCAGATTCCCATGAGAGGGCGGCTGCGGAAATGGTTTTCAATTCCATCGTTTTTTTGATCTTCTTCCCCATTGTTCTGGCGGTATACTATATAATCCCCAAGAAAATCAAACCTGTCTGGCTTTTGGCAGCCAGCTTTTTTTTCTATGCCTCCTGGAATCTGAAATACACTTCCCTTCTGGCAGTTTCCATACTCATCACCTATTTCGGCGGTCTGATCATCTCAAGAACCGGCGATCCGAAAATCAGGAAAGCATCCCTTATATCAACCATCGTAATTAACCTGGGTATCCTTGCCGTATTCAAATACCTTGATCTTATATTCCACAGTCTCGGCGTTGTAGTCTCCATGTTCGGAGGACAAGGCCCCGTGAATCCACTGGAACTTTTGCTGCCCGTAGGTATTTCTTTTTACACCTTCCAGGCCATCGGATATACCATCGATGTCTACAGGGGCACCGTGGAAGCGGAGAAAAACCTGATCCGATATGCACTGTTCGTGTCGTTCTTTCCCCAGTTGGTGGCAGGCCCCATCGAGCGGTCCGGAAACCTCCTTTCACAGATCCGCCGCATGGAAAAAGAAAAACTTACCTCTGCAGACAATCTGGTTCGGGGAGCCTACACCATGCTCTACGGTTTTATCCTCAAGATGATCATTGCGGACAGGGCTGCGGTTTACGTCAATCTTGCCTACGACAGTAAGTCCTGGGTCTATTTTACCGGTCTTGAGATCTTCTTTGGGGCAGTGCTGTTTTCTTTGCAGATATACTGCGATTTCGCAGGATACACCTATATTGCCATCGGTGCGGCGCGTACCATGGGGATTGAGATAAGAGATAATTTCCGGGCACCTTATCTGTCAAAGAGCATCAGGGAATTCTGGGACAGATGGCACATTTCTTTGACTTCCTGGTTCAGGGACTACCTGTATTTTCCTCTCGGGGGCAGCAGGAAGGGCAAGGTCCGCAAGTATGTGAACATACTCATAGTTTTCCTTATCAGCGGCCTCTGGCACGGTGCGGCGTATCATTTTGTGTTCTGGGGGCTCCTTCACGGCGCCTTCAGAGTTCTCGGTGAACTCACCGAGGGACTGAGGAGCAAGATCGCGGAGAAACTTAAGTATGACAGGAATACACTCGCACACAGGGCATTTCAGGTGGTACTGACCTTCTTTAACGTAACGGTGTTCTGGATGTTCTTCAGGGCCGAAAGCGTCAGCCAGGCACTGGTAATGCTCGGAAGGATGTTTTCCGGCTTCGGCCTGTGGCAGTTCACTGACGGAAGTCTTTTGAACAAAGGGCTGGACGGCCTTGAGATAAACGTTCTTGTGGTCTTTGTCGCACTCATGATAGCCGTGGATGTCTGCATTAAAAAGAAAAAGGACCTTATCGGGATTCTGATGAAGCAGAATATCTGGTTAAATTTCCTGCTTTTCCTTGCGGGGATACTGGCGGTTGTCATATACGGTGCATACGGCGGCAACTATAATGCATCGGATTTCATTTATTTTCAGTTTTAGGACGGAGTACCTGTGAAAAAAGTAAGATTTGCCCTGCTTTTCATAGCATTTAACTTAATACTGGTATTTCTGCTGACAAGGATCGATCATGTCTTTAAGAACAAGAGCGTTTCCGGCGCCCAGGAACTGTTTGCGAAATGGGATCCGGAACATGCCGACATTGTCTTTATCGGGAATTCCCATAATTTCTGCACCGTAAGCACCGATCTTCTGTACGATGAGTACGGTATCGAGAGTTTTATGCTTTCTACAAGTGCCCAGACCATTCCCATGTCTTACTACGCCGCCATGGAAGCCATAGAGTTAAAGCACCCGGACAAGATCGTGCTGGAGATCAGTTACGTTCCCCATGAGCACCTGATCATAGGCAGCGGCATGGATCATTGCTTTTTCGATGACATGCCAAGGTGCAAGGCAAGAAAACTTGCCCTCGAGGACCTTATCGATGAATCGGAGCGGATCTATTATATCCTGCCCTTAGGATATTATCACAGCCGCTGGAGAGAGCTTCACAAAGAGGACTACGAAGATACTGACTTAAGTTACCGCGGAACATTTACAAATACCCGTATGGAAGACAGCCTGGATAATATACCTGTGGCGCCCGAAGGTGAGGAGCTGCCCATCCCGGAGATAACCGAGGAATATCTGCTGAAGATATTCGATCTTTGCAAAGAGACCGGCACGGAACTGATCCTTTACGTGGCTCCCTTCGGAAGTAATGAGTCCAACAAATATTCCGAAGAAATACTGTTAAATGCCCAGAGAAACTTTAATTATGTCTGCCGGATAGCTAAAGAACAGGGCATCAGAGCCTACAATCTGTTTTATGAGCTTGATAATCTGGAACTTGTTTTCGGCACGGACTGGATGGACAGGCAGCATCTGAACCTTTTCGGTCAGGAGAAGGTCACTAGATACATGGCTGACAGAGGATATTTTTCAGACTGAGGGTCACTGAATTCTTATAGGGCAAGATTTGTTCTTTTGTGTTATAATGATATGGCACGGAGGGTCTCATATGGACAATTATCTGCTTTTGGACTCCGGAAACTACTCGGATGATATGCCCGTTATCGAAAGATTTTCGATGAGAGGCGTTATCTTTTTGGACGGAAAACTCCTGCTGGTGGAAACCGCCAACGGAGATCTCAAACTTCCGGGCGGTGGCATGGAAGGTTCGGAGACAGAGACTGAAACCCTGATACGTGAAGTCCTTGAGGAGACGGGCAGGCATGTACGCCCCGATTCCATCAGACTTTTTTACACCATAGAAGAGAAACGCCTTTCCTTTAAGGAACGGGCACTTTGGCACCAGATAAGCAAGATATTCTTTTGTGAAGTGGATGACCGGATCTCTGCTCCCAAGTATACACCCGGAGAGATCCGCAAGCAGATGCACGTTACCCTGATGCCCATAGACGATGCCATCGAACAGAGCAAGAGAATGGTATCAAACAGTCCCTGGAGCAACAGGGAATATCGTACACTTTTACTGATCAAGGAAGGAATAAAGCAGGAAATGGCGGATATGGAAGACCATAACAACGAGGTGCAGACCTGGAATGAGGTTACCCTCGTATATAATTCGGCCCTCAAAGAGATAAATACAAGACTGGAAATACTTAACGACGAACTTCAGAGTGTTCATCAGTACAACCCCATCGAACACATCAAGTCACGTCTCAAAACTCCCGAAAGTATAGTTAAAAAACTTAAGAAATACGGCAAGGAATCCACCATTGAGAACATGGTCCTTTACGTTAACGATATCGCGGGTATCAGAGTGATCTGTTCTTTTACCAACGATATTTACAAGATCGCAGAGATGCTCTCAAACCAGTCGGACATCAAGGTTATCGAGGTCAGGGACTACATCAAGAATCCCAAGCCCAGCGGATACAAGAGTTATCACATGCTGGTGACGATCCCCATATTTCTTTCCGACAAGATCGTTCATACCAAGGTTGAGATACAGATCAGGACCGTAGCAATGGATTTCTGGGCCAGCCTTGAGCACAAGATAAATTACAAATTCGAAGGCAATGTTCCCGAAGATATAAGGGATGAACTGGTAGCCTGCGCACAGATGGTATCGAAGCTTGACGACCGCATGCTTTTACTTAATCAGGAAGTGCAGAGTCTGGGCAGATTCGACCAATAAGAGGATCATTAAATGTTTGGAGGAAGAAAGATTATGGATGGTTTTATGGATAAGATAGCTCACAGATTCGGCACTGCCGGAGAGGTCATCAGAGCCAATTCCGAAGCCGAAGCAAGGACCCTCAGGGATTCCAAAGAGAGGATCCGCGCCCTTGAAGCCAGTGTGGAGGAGATGAAGAGATTGAGCCTTAAATGTGCCGAACTTAACGAACTTACCGAACAGCTCGCAAGAGGAGCCATTGAGCGCCTTGAGGAAAGTGACAAGGGCGGCGGCTTAAGCCCCGAGGAGTTTTCTAAGCTCACGGATGCCCTTAACGATATCAAGAGTGAGATGACCGAGGCTTTCAAGGCCCAGGAAGAGAACACTCACAAAGAAAATGTCCGCGTTTACAGAAATGTTCAGGCGGCCATCGTTGAAGAATTAAAGCAGCAGTCCGAAGCCATTGCCGCAGAGCATGTTCACATGGAAAGAAAGGTTCGCGGCATCAAGCCCGTAGCCATTATCGCCCTTGTGTTCAGCGGCATTTCCATGACGGGTATCATCGCTGTTTTACTTATGATGTTGAACATCATAACCTTCTGATACTATGGGTAAGGTTGATTTTAAACCGGGGAACATGCTGTATCCCCTGCCGGTGGTGATGGTCACGGTCTGTGACAAGAAGGGGCGCTCAAACATAATAACCCTTGCATGGGCGGGTACGATTAATTCCGATCCTCCAATGATCTCGATCTCGGTGCGTAAGGAACGTTTCTCCTACGATATGCTCATGGAGACCGGAGAGTTCTGTGTTAACCTGACCAATGCGGAGACTACCTTCGGAATGGATCTTTGCGGCGTCAAGAGCGGAAGAGACATCGATAAATGGAAGGCCACAGGCCTTACTCCCCTTCCCTGCTCTGTCATAAAGGCACCCATGATCGAGGAATGTCCCGTGTCCATTGAGTGCGTGGTCACCAAGAGCGAGGATCTGGGAAGCCACACGATCTTCTTTGGAAAGGTGGTGGCAGTTCACGCCGATGAGAAATATATGGATGAAAAGGGCGGATTTCACTTTGAACAGTCAGATCCCGTTACCTATTCCCACGGGAAATATTACACTCTCGGTAAAGAGATAGGTAAATTCGGGTATTCCGTCCGGAAAAAGAAATAACTAAAAACCGCGCTTTACAGAATCGTTACCGAAACGCCCACGGATCTCCCGGAGGGCGTTTTCCAGTTTAAGGTCACGCTCACTGTCCTTGAGTTTACGGGTGTCCGAAAGGGGATCGCCTGAAGCTTTCGGTCCGTCGGCTTCTTTCTCGCCGGACACGGGCAGATCGAATATGGACAGCTGTACCGGATCGTCGATCCCCACAAGCCTTGTGGCCCTGACCCCTAAGAGCCGGATGGGTTCTTTGTTCCAAAGAGCGTCAAACAGGGGCATGGCGGCCTCGTGAATGGAGCGGGGAGTCTCTATGGGAAAAGCAAGACCCGCCTGATGGGAACAGGATCTGAAATCGGCGTACTTTATTTCCACCGTGATCTGCATGGTCTTAAAGCCGGATTTGTGCAGACGGGCGGATACGGATTCGCAAAGAGACATGATGACTTCAGAGGCCTCCGTACGGTCGGTGATATCCCTGGCCACTGTGGTGGAGTTTCCTATACCCTTGGTCTCACGCTCTTCGGTCACTACTCCGGAATCGTCGATGCCGTTGGCAAACTCCCAAAGGGTCTTGCCGTGACTCTTAAGGTGGGAAGTCAGGATGGAAAGGTCTGTGTGGGCCAGGTCGCCGATGGTCTTTATATCAAGTTTGTTAAGGGTTGCGGCGGCGGATCTGCCGCAAAGGAACAGGTCTCTGACAGGAAGGGGCCAGAGTTTGTCTTTGATCTCATAAGAAAAGAGAGTGTGTGTCTTGTCCGGCTTTTCCAGGTCGGAGGCCATTTTGGCAAGGACCTTGCGATCGGATATTCCCACATTGACGGTAAATCCGAAGCGCTTAAAGACTTCGGAGCGAATGATCCCTGCCGCTTCGACGGGTGAATTATAAAGATGGGCTATGGGAGTAAAATCCATATAGCCTTCATCGATGCTGGCGGGTTCAATGTCGGGAGTAAGGGAATAAAGGTAATCGAAGAGTCTGTGACTCATGGATGAATAGAGCTTAAAATCGGATGGCAACACTAAAAGGTCCGGGCACTTGCGCCGGGCCGATACTATAGGCTCTGCGGTTTCTATTCCGTAGCGCTTTGCCGGTATTGATTTGGCCAGAACGATACCGTGACGCTGTTCGCTGTCACCGCCTATAATGGCGGGAACGGTGCGAAGATCCACGGTCTCGCCCCGATTAAGACGATCGACGGCGGTCCAGCTTAAAAAGGCTGAATTTACATCGATGTGGAAGAAAATTTTATCCATAAAACACCGAACAAATGTACTGACTTTATGATATCACAGACCACTCTACTTTACAATATCTTATTTTATTGTTACAATAATCATAAGTTTTTTTGTAACAACAGAGTTTATCCGGTTTGAATCCGTTTATATATAACATTGGGTAGTTTCGGTATGTTTTTGATATCACGTTTCCATAAAAAATGCAGAGTCGCATATTTGCGCGTCAGTTTGATTGCGATTGCCATCGCAGCTTTCTTTTTACCCCCTTTCGAGCCGGTTCGGAGTGTCGGGTACAATATTTTCACCCTTTTTGTAAATGATACTGAGATCGGCAGCGTGGACGATTCGGACCAGGCTGACAGGCTTCTTTCTGCGGCCAGACGCCGCGTTGTGGGCGAGGCCAACGATATCGTGCTCATCGGTGCGGAAAGCCGCCTTGAAGGTCACGAGGTCCTTCGCGGCAAGACAGACGATGAAGAAGAAATGATTGAGAAGATCGTTACCGTTTTTCAGGATTCGGTCCAGGAAACCATGAAGCGCTCCTACACCGTGAAGATCGACGGCTACATGGTCAATGTATCCAGCGCCGATGATGTCATCAAACTTTTGGAGGCCTCTATCCGCAAGTATGTGGACGATGATTCTTTTTCCGTTTCGCTGGCGTCAAATCCCGCCAGAGAGCTTCCTTCCTATGTTCCCGAAATAGTTCAGAACGATGTTTTCGAGGGCGAGGAAGAACACTACGCCTCGGATTATCTCGAGGAGAGCGGTTTTTTCGCCGCCTTCGACGAAGTAGTGAACAATGCGGAGCCTGCGGTAGAAGAAAATCTCGATGATTTCAAGGACGTTAACAGCATAGTCAATGTTTCTTTTGTCAACAATGTTGAAGTTATTTCCGCATATCTTCCGGGCAGTCAGGTTACTCCTCTCGATGCAGCCATCGATGATGTTACCAAGGACAAAGAACAGAAGACCATATACGAAGTTGTTTCGGGAGATACCCTTTCCGGCATAGCCAACAAGACAGGTATTTCCATCGATGAGATCATAGCTCTCAACGAGAACATCACCAGCGCCCGTTCCATCATAAGAGTGGGCGATGAGCTCACCATTACGGTTCCTCAGCCGGAACTTTCCGTCCGCTACGAGGAGATCAAGTATTCCGAGGGCTCCTACGAAGCCCCTGTGATCTACCAGTACAACGACAACTGGTACACCACCCAGACCAAGACCCTGCAGGATCCTTCCTCGGGCTATCGTAAGGCGGTAAAGAAAACCGTTTACGAGAACAATAACGTTATCTCCACCGAAGTTATCAAAGAAGAGATCGTGGTGGAGGCTATCCCCAAGATCGTTGAAAAGGGTACCAAGATCCCTCCCACCTATATCAAGCCTATTTCCGGCGGTCGTATCACCAGCCGTTTCGGATCCAGAACCGCAACCATTAAGGGTATGACTTCGTACCACGGTGCGGTAGACTGGGGTGTACCGATAGGAACCAGTGTTGTCGCATCCTGCGGCGGTACTGTTACTTATGCGGGATGGATGGCAAGTTACGGTAACGTAATCTTCATCAATCATCCCGACGGTCGTCAGACCAGATATGCACACTTGAGCCGTGTCCTTGTTTCCAGCGGTACCCACGTAGCACAGGGACAGAAGATAGCTCTTTCCGGTAATACCGGTGTATCCACGGGACCTCACCTGCACTTTGAGATGAGGATAAACGGCAAGGCAGTAGACCCGCTAAAATACATCTCATATTAGCAGGTTTTGACAAACGGTTCTTTTTGTGATATATCATGTTAGTAATTTGCGAGATTATCAAATTTCGTTGACAGGCAGGAAACAGTTATGGAACAGTACGCAGTCAGAGGCGGAGTCCATCTGGTAGGTGAAGTCGAGATCGGCGGCGCCAAGAATGCAGCTCTCGGTATTTTGGCGGGGGCTCTTATGGCCGACGATGTAGTCGAGATTGAAAATGTACCGGATCTTTCCGATACCAATGTTATGCTGGATGCGCTGAAGAGCCTCGGAGCGTATGTTGAAAAGATAGACAGACATACGGTCAGGATAAACGGTTCGACGGTCCATTCCGTTGCATTGGATAATGACAGCATAAAGAAAATACGCGGCTCCTATTATTTTGCGGGAGCGTTGCTCGGTAAATATCACAGCGCGGAAGTTGCTCTTCCCGGCGGCTGCAACATCGGTTCAAGACCGGTGGATCAGCACATCAAGGGATTCAGAGCTCTTGGTGCAACGGTTGAGATCGAGCGGGGCTGCATGGTTTGCGAAGCAAATCATCTTGACGGCAGCCATATATACCTTGATGTGGTCTCCGTGGGAGCCACCATCAATGTAATGCTGGCAGCGGTACTCGCCAGCGGACAGACCTATATAGAGAATGCGGCCAAGGAACCCCACGTGGTCGATGTGGCCAACTTCTTGAACAGCATGGGAGCATCCATAAAGGGTGCAGGTACGGACGTTATCCGTATCAAAGGAGTGAGTCACCTTCACGGTACCCGCTATTCCATAATCCCCGATCAGATCGAGGCCGGAACCTTTATGCTGGCAGCAGCCATAACCAAGGGAGATGTGCTCATCAAGAATGTGATCCCCAAGCATCTTGAGTCCATCACTTCCAAACTCAAAGAGATCGGATGCGATGTCAATGAAGAGGACGACACCATCAGAGTCATGGCATCCCGCCCCTTCAGACATACTCAGGTCAAGACCCTTCCTTATCCCGGATTTCCTACGGATATGCAGCCTCAGATCGTTGTGGCCCTCGGACTTGCAGAGGGTACCAGCATTGTGGTTGAGAGTATTTTTGAGAACCGTTTCCGTTATGTTGATGAACTGACCAGACTCGGTGCAAATATCAGAGTTGAAGGGAATACCGCCATCATCGAAGGTGTCCAGAAATACACCGGAGCCAATATCGCAGCCCCCGACCTTCGTGCCGGTGCCGCTTTGGTGGTAGCGGGTCTTGCTGCGGAAGGCGTTACCGTTGTGGATGATATTTTCTACGTGGAGCGCGGTTACGAGGATTTTGTGGAGAAGCTTCGGGGTCTCGGAGCCAATATACAAAAAATTGAGAGTGAGCGGGATTTGCAGAAGTTCCGTTTACAGGCAGTTTAAGACGACTGAGTGAGATACTAAAGGCAGAGCCTACGGGCCCTGCCTTTTTGATTGCGATATGAATTTGTTTACATTAGAAAAATAATTCTCTGACGGACCCTTCTGAACGCCTATATTTATATGATCGCCTCAATATACAGCCCGGGCTCTGCCGACAGATCGATGAATTCGTTGTTGCATTTGATGGTGGGTCTTGCGAGACTCGAACGGTTTACAAACACCACATCTCCGATGCGCCCGTCATTGAGCTTTACACGGTTGAGCATGTAGGTGTTGACGATATTCTCAAGGAAGGTCATGATGAAACGCGTATCGTACTTCTGGATTCCTTCGCTTTCGAAGATATCGATAACCTTGAAGGGACACATGGGACCGCGGTAAACCCTGGCGGAGGTCATGGCATCGTAAACATCCACGATGGCCACCATCTTGGCGTAGGTGTCGATCTTGTTGTCCTTGATACCGAAGGGATATCCGGTTCCGTCGCACCGTTCGTGGTGCATAAGGGCGGAATTCAGGATATGCTCGGGTGCGTTGTGCTTTTTAAGGGCATTGTAGCCTTCGAAGGTGTGCTTCTTGACTATGGTGTATTCGCTCTCGGTAAGTTTGCCGGGCTTTTTGATTATGTCCTCAGGAACCGCAACCTTGCCGATGTCATGAAGCAGGCCGCAGAGTGTGGCGAGCTTGGATTCATCCTCGGACATCTTGAGCCAGCGGGCAAAGACATTGCACATAAGAGCGACGTTGATGCTGTGAACATAGGTCAGATCGTCGTACTGGCGCATGTTGTGCAGCATATCGAATACGCTTATATAGCCGTTGGGTGAGGAGATGAGGTTAAGAGTGAAATCCAGCAGGTTATCAAGGCTGAGCTGCAGCTTGTTGACGGCGAGGTTGTCCAGCATGTTCTGGAATTTGGGAACCTCCTCATCGAAGCGCTTCTTGAACTCGAGAAATTCGGGACTGGCCTTGACACGCTCTGCGTAGGATTTATCCTCGTAAAAAGCAGGCTTGGACAGATAATCCTTGTCAAACTCATCCTCAACCTTGAGATTGATGATGGAGTAGAATTCCAGCTTGGTTATGGCCTTGTCTCCTAAGACAGTGCCCTTGGGAATAAGAAGCTGATTGGTATATGTGTAGACGTCCTCGGCGGTGACCATGCCGGGTTTGAGCTGAGTGGTGCTTAGTCTTTTCATATTGTTTGTTTATCCCTCCGGACTAAAACGCTTGCGCAGCGCCCATTCCCCCTGTTTAATTATATTCTTTATGTCAGAAAAGCGCAAGACACCTTGACTGTTTTGGATGTAAGTAGTATTATCGTGGTGACTCTTATTCAGAGTGGTGGAGGTACATAGGACCGATGAAGCCACGGCAACCCCCTTACGGAAGGTGCCTGCCTGAGCGAGCAGGGCAATAGTGCCCGATTCGAACAATAAGAGGATTGAAATAGTGTCAATATTTTAATCCGCTTATTATATGATCATAAGCGGATTTTTTTATTCCTGTTTTCAATCCTGCACAGAAAGGACAAAGAATGGAAAAAAGATTATTTACCTCAGAATCGGTAACAGAAGGACATCCCGACAAAGTCTGCGATGCCATCTCCGATGCAATCCTCGATGCCTGCATGGCAGAGGACCCCATGAGCCGCGTGGCTTGTGAAACAGCAGCCTGCACAGGCTTTGTGCTTGTGACCGGTGAGATCACCACCAATGCCTACGTTGACATCCAGTCTATCGTACGTAATACCGTCAAGGAGATCGGATACGACAAGTCCGAATACGGTTTTGACGGAAACACCTGCGCAGTACTTGTTGCAATAGACGAACAGTCTTCCGATATTGCCATGGGTGTTGATAAGGCTCTTGAAGCCAAGGCGGGAAGCCTTAAGGACGATCTGGATACCGGTGCCGGCGACCAGGGTATGATGTTCGGTTATGCTACCGACGAAACTCCCGAACTTATGCCTTATCCCATTTCACTTGCTCATAAGCTTTCTTTACAGCTTACCAAGGTAAGAAAAGACGGAACCCTCAAGTATTTAAGACCCGACGGAAAGACTCAGGTCTCCGTTGAATACGACGAAGCAGGCAAGCCTGTAAGACTCGAGGCAGTGGTATGCTCCACCCAGCACGATCCCGAGGTATCTCAGGAGCAGATCCATGAGGATATCAAGAAATATGTATTCGACCCCATCCTTCCCAAGGATATGGTTGACGAAAACACCAAGTTCTTTATAAATCCCACCGGACGTTTCGTTATCGGCGGACCTCACGGTGATGCCGGTCTTACCGGACGCAAGATCATTGTTGACACCTACGGCGGATATGCACGTCACGGCGGCGGTGCTTTCTCCGGCAAGGACTGCACCAAGGTAGACAGAAGCGCTGCTTATGCCGCAAGATACGTTGCAAAGAACATCGTTGCGGCAGGTCTTGCAAAGAAGTGTGAGATCCAGCTTTCTTATGCCATCGGTGTTGCACAGCCCACCTCCGTACAGGTTGACACCTTCGGAACCGGTAAGCTTTCGGATGCAGAGCTTACCAAGATCGTCAGAGAGAACTTCGATCTTCGCCCCGCAGGTATCATCAAGATGCTTGATCTTCGCAGACCCATCTACAAGCAGACTGCAGCCTACGGCCACTTCGGACGCACCGACATCGATGTGCCCTGGGAGAAGACCGACAAGGCTGAAACCCTTAAAAAGTACCTGTAATCCCATAAGCCCCGGCCCTGTGCCGGGGTTTTTCTTTTTTATTTTCGATTGCCCTTCGGTATGGTATAATCTATACGATCAGATATTGAGAGGACAGCCCCATACATGTCTTTTGTACATCTCCACGTCCACACGGAGTACAGCCTCCTGGACGGGTCCAACAAGATTAAAGAATATGTTAAGCGCGTCAAAGAACTGGGCATGGATTCCGCGGCCATCACGGACCACGGTGTCATGTACGGCTGCATCGATTTTTACAAGGCTGCCATGGAGGAGGGCATCAAGCCCATCCTGGGTTGTGAGGTTTATGTGGCGCCCGGTTCCAGATTTGACAAAGAAGCCAATGCAGGTGATGAACGTTATCATCACCTTGTTTTGCTTGCGGAAAACAACAAGGGCTATTCCAATCTTTGCAAGATAGTCAGCATCGGTTTTACGGAAGGCTATTATTATCGTCCCAGAGTGGACTTCGAGATCCTGGAAAAGTACAAAGAAGGGCTTATCGTTCTTTCTGCCTGCCTTGCGGGTGAACTTCCCAGACTGATCCGTAAGGGCGATATGGACGAAGCACGAAAGTGCGCAGAAAAGTACCGTGATTGCTTCGGAAGGGACAACTATTTCCTGGAGCTGCAGGATCATGGCTACCCTGAACAGAGGACCGTCAACTCGGGTCTTCTGACCCTTAGCAAGGAACTGGGCATAGATCTTGTCTGCACCAATGACGTGCATTATACCTACGCCGAGGATGCAAAGCCCCACGAACTCCTGCTTTGTCTTCAGACAGGCAAGACCATGAAGGATGAGAACCGTCTTAAGTACGAGGGCGGTCAGTTCTATGTTAAATCAGAGCAGGAGATGCGAGCTCTTTTCCCGTATGCTCTCGAGGCACTGGACAATACCCAGAAGATCGCGGACCGGTGCCATGTGGATATAGACAAGACCAGGAAGCTGCCTCATTACGATACTCCTGCGGGTTACACATCCTTTGAGTATCTTAAAAAGCTTTGTGAGGACGGTCTTAAGGAGCGGTACGGCGATAATGCCGATAAACACAGAGAGCGCCTGGACTATGAGCTTAGTGTCATAAACAACATGGGCTTTGTGGACTATTTCCTTATAGTCTGGGACTTTATCAACTATGCAAAGCAGAATAAGATAATGGTGGGTCCCGGGCGAGGATCCGCCGCCGGAAGCATAGTTGCCTACTGCCTTAAGATCACCAATATAGATCCCATTCGTTTTAACCTTCTTTTTGAGCGATTCCTTAACCCGGAGCGTGTATCCATGCCCGATATCGATATTGACTTCTGCTTCGAACGAAGACAGGAAGTCATCGATTACGTGCGCCGTAAGTATGGCACCGAGAAGGTGGTCCAGATAGTGACCTTCGGTACTCTCGCCGCTAAGGGAGTTATCCGCGATGTGGCCAGAGTTCTGGATATGCCATACCAGCGGGCGGACCAGATCGCAAAGATGGTCCCCAACGAACTGAACATCACTTTGGACAAAGCACTTGCCATGAATCCCGAGTTTAAGAATCTCTACGATTCCGATGCTGAAGTCCATTACCTTATAGACATGTGCAAGCGCCTTGAGGGCCTGCCCAGACATACTTCCATGCATGCGGCGGGTGTGCTCATCTGTCCCGAGGCTGCCGATGAATATGTTCCCCTGCAGCGAGGGGCGGACGGTTCCATCACCACCCAGTATGTCATGACCACTTTGGAGGAGCTGGGTCTGCTCAAGATGGACTTCCTGGGACTGAGAACCCTTACGGTCATCAGGGACGCCCTTATCCTTGCCGAGAGATCCACAGGGAAGCACATAGATATCGACAATATCGACTACAACGACCCCGAGGTCCTGGCCCTTATGGGCTCCGGACGTACCGAGGGTGTGTTCCAGCTTGAAAGTTCCGGAATGAAAAGCTTCATGAAGGAGCTTAAGCCCCAAAGCCTTGAAGATGTGACAGCGGGTATTTCTTTGTACCGCCCGGGTCCCATGGATTTTATACCCCAGTATATAGAGGGCAAGGAAAATCCTGAGAAAGTAACCTATCTGACTCCTGAACTCAAACCTATTCTGGAAGCCACCTACGGCTGTATCGTGTACCAGGAGCAGGTCATGCAGATCGTTCGAGACCTCGGCGGCTACACTCTTGGCCGAAGCGATCTGGTACGAAGAGCCATGAGTAAAAAGAAAGCTCACGTCATGGAGGTGGAACGTAACAACTTCGTGTACGGCAATGCCGAGGAAGGAGTTCCCGGCTGCGTGGCCAGAGGCATCAGCGAACAGGCTGCATCGGAAATATACGGCAGGATGCTGACCTTTGCCCAGTATGCTTTCAACAAGTCCCATGCTGCCTGCTATGCCGTGGTTTCATACCAGACAGCCTTTTTAAAGAAATATTACCCCGTTGAATTCATGGCGGCGCTCATGACCAGTGTCATCGACAATGCCGGCAAGGTTTCGGAATACATAAACGTATGCCGCAACATGGGGATAGAGATACTACCCCCGGATGTCAACCGCGGCGAGGCTTCTTTTACCGTTACCAACAATAAGATCTGCTACGCCCTTACCGCCATCAAGAGTGTGGGCCGTACGGTAATAGACGGTCTGGTCAAAGAAAGAGAGCTTAACGGTCCTTACAAGAGCCTTACGGATCTTGCAAGCCGCATGTCGGGCTACGATCTTAACAAGCGTGCCATGGAGAATTTTATCAAGGCGGGAGCCCTGGATTCTCTGGGCGGCACCAGAAAACAGTACATGAGCGTCTATGTGCGCATCATGGACAATATCGCTTCAGGCAGGAAACAGGCCGAGGGGCAGATCACTCTCTTTGATTTTGTGGACGATGCCGGCAAGCAGGAGTTTACTGAAAGCCTGCCCCCTGTCGGTGAATATGCCAAAGAGACAATGCTCAATTTTGAGAAAGAAGTTCTGGGCATTTATGTTTCCGGACATCCCCTGGAGGACTACAGAAGCTTACTCAAGGGCAATGTTACCGCCAACGCTTCGGATTTTATGCTTGACCCCGAAACGGATACGGTTAAAATAGAAGATGGCAGCAGAGCGGTCATCGGAGGCATGATAGCCGATAAGACCATCAAATACACCAAGACCAACCGCGCCATGGCCTTTATCACTCTCGAAGATCTTTACGGCACCGTGGAAGTGATAGTGTTCCCCAACGATTTCGAACGCTACGCAAGATACCTTAACCAGGATGCCAAGGTCTTTGTGGAAGGCAAAGTCAGCGTAGAGGAAGACAAGGACGGCAAGCTGATCCTTGAGAAGCTCACTCCCTTTGAAGATATTCCCAGAGAACTCTGGGTACGGTTTAAGGACCGTGTTTCTTTTGAAGCGGACAAGGCCAGACTTGAAAGCATGATCAAGACCGAGCCCGGAAGGGACCGGGTGATCGTATATCTCAATGCGGAGAAACAGTATCTTCCCCTGGCGGGAGCCTTTGTGGATGCGCAGACTCCCTTGCTGGATTCGTTAAAAGAGGCGTTTGGCGCCGAAAATATACATCTGACTCAAACAACACTTGTTTCAAAGTCCGGAGGTAAATATGGCAGGAAAAATTAAAACCATAGGTGTGCTTACCAGCGGGGGCGATGCTCCCGGAATGAACGCTGCTATCCGTGCGGTGGTGCGTAAAACACTGAATAACGGCATAGCGGTAAAGGGTATCAAAAAGGGTTATATGGGGCTTTTGAACGAGGAGATCGAGGACATGGATGCCCACAGCGTATCCGACACGATCCAGAGGGGCGGAACTATCCTCGGTACCGCCAGATGTCCCGAATTCAAAGAGGAAGCCGTTCAGGCCGAGGCTGCAAAGATCTGTAAAAAGCACGGAATCGACGGCCTTGTTGTCATTGGCGGAGACGGTTCTTATCGCGGAGCCCAGGCCATTGCCAGACATGGTATCAACACCATCGGTATCCCCGGAACCATCGACCTTGATATCGGATGTACAGACTATACCATCGGATTTGACACTGCCGTCAATACAGCCATGCAGGCCATCGATAAGGTCAGAGATACTTCTTCCTCCCATGAGCGCTGCTCCATAATCGAAGTTATGGGCAGAAATGCGGGTTACATCGCGCTCTGGTGCGGTATCGCCAACGGTGCGGAGGACATTCTTCTTCCCGAAAAATACGATTTCAACGAGCAGGTGCTGGTCAACAACATAATTGCCAACAGAAAGATCGGTAAGACCCACCACCTGATCATCAACGCCGAAGGTATCGGTCATTCCACTTCCATGGCAAGGCGTATCGAGGCAGCTACCGGAATAGAGACAAGAGCCACTATCTTAGGATACATGCAGCGAGGCGGAAGCCCCACCTGTAAGGACAGATACTATGCTTCCATAATGGGTGCCTATGCTGCTGATATCCTGATGGAAGGCAAGTCCAACCGTTGCGTATGCTACCGTGACGGCAAGTTTGTGGACCTGGACATCGATGAAGCACTGGCTATGGAGAAGACCATCGATCCCTACCAGTTCGAGGTAAGCAGACTGCTTTCAAGAAACGAAAACACCGATAAGAAATGATCACATCCGGCGACAATAAACATATCAAAAACGTCATTCAGTTACTGGCAAAGAGCAAAGTGCGCAAAGAGCAGGATTCCTTCGTTATCGAGGGAATCAAGCTTTTTGAAGAGGCTCCTTTGGACCTTATCAAAGAGGTCTATGTCAGCGAGAACTGTGACTACAGATCCCCAAAACTTGACAAAGTACCCCATGAAATGGTAAAAGAAGAGGTGTTCCGCAAAATGACCGACACTTTATCACCTCAGGGGATTCTTTGCGTTGTATCAAAGAAGCACTGGACCTTATCCGGTATCCTTGAGAGTGGCAAAGAACGGGATCCGATCTTTCTTGTTCTTGAGACGGTCCAGGACCCGGGGAACTTAGGTACCATAGTGCGTACCGCAGAGGGAGCCGGAGTATCGGGCATTATCATGAACAATGACACGGTTGACATTTTCAATCCCAAGACCGTGCGATCCACAATGGGTTCAGTCTTTCGTGTTCCCTTTGTGTATGAGGATGATCTGAAAAGATCCGTTGAAGCCCTTAAGAGAGCGGGAGTGACCTGCTTCGCGGCACACTTAAAGGGCCAAAGATCCTGCTACGAGACGGATTTTAAAAGACCCGCCGCCTTTTTTATAGGCAATGAGGGTAACGGTTTGAGCGATGAGCTTTCCGCCATGGCGGATGAACTCATTAAGATCCCCATGGGGGGCCGGCTTGAATCTCTTAACGCTGCGGTCAGCGCGGCTCTGCTTAGTTATGAAGCAAGGCGACAGAGACTTTCGGGTTAGTGTCTTGCACCAACGAAAGAAACAGGTTTGCAATGTTACAGGGAAAAGTGATGCATAAAACACTTTTGGCCGGTGCGATCTTTCTTTTTACCGGTCTTTTCTTTTCCAAAAGTGCCTATGCAGACACCGCCGGTGAAGTTCTCCGCGATGAGAGCGTGGGAGCATCGGTGGTTTTGAATCCAATTGCATACAATGAAGCCTCAACCGACAAACTGGGCATCAGGCTGGAGACTCCCGATGAGTTGAACTCCAGCACTCTTGTTATGGCCAATGTTAAGTCCGTTCTCAATGTCCGTGCGGGACAGGGCACGGATACTAAGGTTGTGGGCAAACTGTACAAGGACTGCGGCGGTACGGTGCTTGAGAGAGGCGAGGAATGGAGCCTTATCGAGTCCGGTGACCTTGTGGGCTGGTGCAGTAACGAATACCTTCTCTTCGATGAAGAGGCAGTCCTTCTTGCCAAGGATGTGGGCATCACCAATGCCATCGTCAATACCGGCTGTGTGGCGGTAAGGAGCGATGCCGACGATTCTTCGGAACTCCTTGGGTATGCTACTGAAAACACTCTCATGGAGGTTGTTTTCGAGACCGAAGACGGCTGGGTATGTGTGGCTTACGAGGATCTTGACGGTTATATCAGGGCCGAGTATGTGGACCTTGAGTTCAGGATCGACCATGGCGAGACCATGGAAGCCATTGCAGAGCGTAAGAAACAGGAAAAGAAAAACAGGCTGAAGCGGCAGAACGAAGCCATTGCGGCCGATGAAGATACACTGAGGCTCCTTGCTTCACTTATTTACTGTGAGGCCAGAGGAGAGCCCTACGAGGGTATGCTGGCAGTTGGTGCGGTAGTCATGAACCGCGTCAGAAGCCCTGCTTATCCCGACACCGTTTACGACGTTATATTTGCTTCGGGGCAGTTCTCACCTGCCATGTCCGGTTCCCTGCAGAGAGCTTATGTGTTTGGCGGCAATGCCATCTGTACACAGGCGGCTCAGGCAGCTTTGGACGGCTACACCAATGTGGGTGAGATGACTCACTTCCGCCGTAAGGGCAGCAAGGAAGGCTATATAATCGGTAATCATGTATTCTACTAAAAGGCGAAAAGGTTGACTTTTCGCCTTTTCCTTGACACGTTTGCTTTTTAAGACTATAATACACAAGTTGACAGACGGTACATGGGTCGGGTCAATATTAGGGGTGTACGGAAGGAAAAGAAAATGGAATCTAAGAAGAACATTCTGACTTACGAGGGTCTTACCCGTTACGAGGACGAACTTCAGGACCTGAAGGTTCGCAGACGTAAAGAGGTTGCCCAGAAAATAAAGGAAGCAAGAGAACTTGGCGATCTTTCCGAGAATGCCGAGTACGATGCAGCCAAAGACGAGCAGAGAGACATCGAAGCCCGTATCGAGGAACTTGAAAAGATCCTTAAGAACGCCGAAGTTGTTGTTGAGGACGAAGTTGATTCCAACAAGATCAATGTTGGATGCAAGGTCAAACTTCTTGATGTTGAATTCAATGAAGAGATCGAATATAAGATCGTAGGCTCCAGCGAAGCGGATTCACTGGCAGGAAAGATCTCCAACGAGTCTCCCGTGGGCAAGGCTCTTATCGGAGCCAAAAAGGGAAGCACCGTTAAGGTTGAGACCGATCTTGGAGTTATCAAGTACAAGGTACTTGCCATCGAAGGTTCCAACAAGTAGATCCGATCTTTATGCGGGAGGGCTTTGGCCCTCCCAATGTTGTATATATGAAGGTCCGAACTTAGGACAAAGAATGTGCCGGACCATGTGAACAAAGGAGAATCAAATGGCTAACGAGAACGTAAATCAGGCTCCCGAGCAGGATATCAACCAGCTTCTTAAGATCAGACGCGAGAAACTTGCAGCCCTTCAGGAAGCGGGCAGGGATCCTTTTAAAATCACAAAGTACAACCAGACTCACCATACCGATGAAGTTAAGGCTATGTACGAGGCTCATGAAAAAGAACTGCTGGGAGATCGCAAAACTCCTTCTACGGAAGGCCTTGACGAAGCGGCAGCCCGTGAAGTCATCAACAACGATTACAATGAGAGAAGAGCCATAATGGATGCTGCTCCCATCAACGTATCCATTGCGGGACGTATGATGTTCAAGCGCGTTATGGGTAAAGCTTCTTTTTGCAATATCCAGGACTTAAAGGGAACCATTCAGGTTTATGTTGCCAAGGATATCATCGGCGAAGAACCCTACGCCGATTTCAAGAAATCCGATATCGGAGATATTTACGGTATCACGGGTTTTGCTTTCAGGACCAAGACCGGCGAGGTTTCCATCCATGCGGATTCTCTTACCCTTCTTTCCAAGAGCCTGCAGATCCTTCCCGAAAAATTCCACGGTCTTACCGACACCGACACCAGATATCGTCAGCGTTACGTTGACCTTATCATGAATGCTGATTCCAAGGACACCTTTATCAAGCGTTCCAAGATGATCAGTGCCATCCGCCGTTACCTTGACACCAAGGGCTTCATGGAAGTAGAGACTCCCATGCTTGTTTCCAATGCGGGCGGTGCGGCTGCAAGACCTTTCGAAACCCACTTCAATGCATTGGACGAAGACCTGAGACTTCGTATTTCCCTTGAGCTTTACTTAAAGAGACTTATCGTAGGCGGACTTGAGAGAGTTTACGAGATCGGCCGTGTTTTCCGTAACGAGGGCCTTGATACCCGTCACAATCCCGAGTTCACCCTTATGGAGCTCTACCAGGCATACACCGATTATCACGGTATGATGGACCTTACCGAGGATATGTTCAGGACCGTTGCCAAGGAAGTGCTTGGCACCACCAAATTCATGTACGGTGATGTGGAACTTGATTTCGGCAAGCCCTTCGAGCGTATCACCATGCTGGATGCCGTAAAGAAATATGCCGGTGTTGACTTCGATGAAATCAAGACCGACGACGAGGCTAAAGCCATTGCCAAAGAAAAGCATGTTGAATTCGAAGCTCACCACAAGAAGGGCGATATCCTCAATCTCTTCTTTGAAGAGTTCTGCGAAGAGAAGATGGTTCAGCCTACATTTGTTATGGACCATCCCGTTGAGATCTCTCCCCTTACCAAGCGTAAGCCCGATAAGCCCGACTATGTTGAGCGTTTTGAA
>JAEEGL010973456.1_pt1 | contig 25569 bp, 21 predicted proteins | sample 9134231 | NCBI WGS metagenome assembly JAEEGL01 (sample SAMN16246548, study PRJNA631951) | gut metagenome | biome: gut microbiome; feature: rumen; material: fiber-attached | host: Bos | place: Iran: Karaj | collected 2018-10
GCGGACATTCTGAATATTAAAAACAGTCCGAAATCTCCGTATGTCGGCCGCGACGCTTTCAGACACAAAGCCGGCGCGCATATAGACGCAGTGATCAAAGATCCTCTCTCATTCGAGCATATCGAGCCCGGTCTTGTGGGCAATTCGCGCCATTTTGTGGTTTCGGAGGTCTCCGGAAAAGCAGCGGTCAGCGAGAAGATAAGCAGCCTGATACCGGGTCTTACGCCTTCGAACGAGGACGCGGAAAAGGTCTGCGCAGAACTTAAAAAACTCGAGCTCGCGGGCTATCAGTTTGAAAACGCGGACGCTTCGTTTGAAATGATGGTGAGGCGCACGCTCGGAATGTACAAGCCTCATTTTACTTTGAACAATTACAAGGTAATCGCTTTTTCGGGTGAGATATACGGCCGCGAGACTGCTTCGGCGATGGTCGATATGGTCGTGAACGGAGAAGCCGAGATCACTGCCGAAAAGGGTATCGGTCCTGTCGACGCGCTTGACGGAGCTCTTCGAAGGGCGCTTGAAAGATTTTACCCGGAGATATCTCATATGCATTTGAACGACTACCGCGTGCACGTGCTCGATACAAAAGAGGCAACGGCATCGACCGTAAGAGTTTTGATCGAATCTACAGACGGAGAGAACGTTTGGAACACCGTAGGAGTCTCCGGCGACATTATCGAGGCTTCCTGGCTCGCTCTCGTAGACGCCCACGAGTACATGCTGAGCAGATACGGGCTCTGATTTATGTAAAAAAGTACCGCTTTTGAGCCTGAAACTGCCGTATTTGAGCTAATTAAAACTCTTTTTGACGGGGAATAATATTTTTCGAAAATACGTCGCGGGAAATGACCTCGACGTTTTTTTTTCGCTTTTCACGCGGTAAAATCCTCCAGGAATCTATTTTAAAGGAGGTAAAAAATGGCAGATTCTGTAACTTATGAGATCGAAAAAAAGCTCGGCGTTTTGAGCAGATCGGACAACGGCTGGAGAAAGGAAGTCAATCTCGTCAGCTGGAACAACGGTATCGTTAAAATGGATATCCGCGACTGGGACCGCGAAAACTCCAAGATGAGAAAAGGGGTGACTCTCACGAGAAGCGAGGTCTACACACTTTTCGGCATCCTCAAACATCTCGATTTCGGAGAAGTGGGGGATTACGCGAACAAGGGAGAACGCAGCACAAAATATACAAAGCAGAGTTCCGAAGACTCCGCGGAAGCGACTTCCGAAAACGCGGCGGATGAAGATGATATCCTCGACGGCGAGTACATCTGCGACAAGCAGACAGAAAACGATGAAGTCCCTTTTGAGGGGATAGGAAGCATCGTAGCCGAATCTGACGACGGGATCGACGCGTATTGACAAGTATTGACTTTTCGGATGCTTCCTGACTGAAGATCGATTTGAAAGGGGATCGGCAGTAAAACGGTCCGCGCAATTTTTTATGACGCGGACCGTTTTTCCTGCGCAGATCTTGCTTTTTACAGACAGCCCGATATATTCATTTTGATAGACAAATCGTTCTTTCCCTGTTATAATTAACATCGGCAGAGTGGTCTGTCATATTTTGCCCTGCAAAAAAGCGGGAGATTTTCAACGAAGGCAACAAGAAGGAGGGTTCTTTACGGGACTTATTGCAGATGCCAGATCTATAGCGAAGAGAGACCCTGCGGCGAGGAGTACGGCGGAAGTTTTTTTCCTGTACCCCGGTTTTCACGCGCTCGTATATCATAAGGTCGCTGCCTTCTTTTACAGGATCAAACTCAAATTCATCGCAAGACTTGTTTCTCAGATCGGAAGCAGGAGGACGGGCGTAGAGATCCATCCGGGAGCGAAGATCGGAAGCGGACTGTTCATAGACCACGGAAAAGGAATAGTCATCGGCGAGACCGCTGTGGTCGGAAACAACTGTACGATCTACCATCAGGTGACGCTCGGAGGAAACGGACACGAAAAGCACTGTAAGAGGCACCCCACGATCGGTGACAACGTGCTGATAGGAGCCGGAGCGAAGATCCTCGGACCTGTTACCATAGGCGACAACGCCCTGATCGGAGCGGGATCGGTAGTAGTGGACGACGTGCCCGCAAACGCGACGGTCACCGGAATGAAGGCGAGAGTTATTAAGATCGACGGAGAATACACTGACGAACACGGAGAACTTCCGTCTGTCGCACTGAACCAGACAAATATTCCCGATCCTGTAGCTCAGGAGCTTTCTCAGTTAAAAGCTCAAATGGAAGAGCTTTCAAAGCAGATAAAGGAAAACGATTCAAAAATCAGAGAATACGAGTCCAAAATAGCGAAATATGAATCTTCGGAGGATAAGAAATGAAAATATATAACACTTTGACGAGAAGCAAAGAGGATTTTTCGCCGATACATGAAGGGGAAGCGAGGATCTATTCGTGCGGTCCCACCGTTTACAATTACGCCCACATAGGCAACCTGAGGACGTATGTGTTCATGGATATCCTCCGAAGGGTCCTCAAACTGAACGGATACAAGCTCCTTCACGTTATGAATATCACCGATGTCGGACACCTCACATCTGACGCGGACGAGGGCGAGGACAAGATGGAAAGCGCTGCGAAGAAGCAGCAGAAATCACCTTACGAGATCGCAGCGTATTATACGGATGTCTTCTTCAAGGATCTTAAGAGGCTCAATATCGAAAGGCCGGAGATCACTCCCAGAGCGACCGAGCATATCGACCAGATGATCGATTTCGTCGTCGGGCTTTGCGAAAAAGGATACGGATACGAGACGAGCGACGGCATATATTTTGACATCGAAAAATTCCCCGGCTACGGAAAACTTTCCGGCGCACAGATAGACGATCAGCTCGCAGGAGCGAGAGTAAGCGTCAACGATGAAAAGCATAATCCGGCAGACTTCGCGCTTTGGAAAAAAGCCCCGAAAGAGCATATAATGCAATGGCCCAGTCCATGGGGAATGGGTTATCCGGGCTGGCATATCGAGTGCTCTACTATGTCCAGAGAATATCTCGGAGACACATTTGACATACACACGGGCGGCGTCGATCATATTCCGATCCACCACGAAAACGAGATCGCGCAGAGCGAGGCTCTCCTCGGACATCCTGCCGTAAATTACTGGATGCACGGCGAGTTTTTACTCGTTGACAATGGTAAAATGTCAAAAAGTCTCGGAAACACGTATACTATCGACGATCTGATCGAAAGAGGATTTTCGCCTCTCGCGTACAGGTATTTCTGCCTGAACGGACATTACAGAAACAAATTGAATTTCACATGGGACGGCCTCGCTGCGGCTCAGAAAACTCTGAACAGACTGTACGAAGGAGCTCTCAAGCATAAAAACGGAAACGGGAAGATCAGCCCCGCTACGATCTCAAAATTCACGAAGCAGTTTGACGAAGCCGTTTCTGACGATCTCAACGTGCCGTTCGCGGTCGGCGTTGTCTGGAACGCGATGAGATGCGAAAAGAGCAAAGACATATATGAATTTTTACTCAAAGCTGATGAGATCCTCGGACTCGATATAGAGAAGAACGTCGATGAGCTCGAGAAAAAGCAGAGCGAACCTGAAAGAGAAGAGGATATCCCCGCCGAGATCACGGCTCTCGCCACGGAGCGCGCAAACGCGAAAAAAGAGAAGAATTACGCGCTCGCCGACGAGCTGAGAGGCAGGATCGCCGATGCCGGATATATCATTGTCGATACGAAAGACGGATTTTCAGTCAGGAAAAAATAACGGTCATTTTATGGAAAAACAAAGCGACGAGTATTACGTATCGCTCGCGTCCAAAGGGGACGAAAAGGCATTCGACCATATCCTGAAAAGCTACAAGGGTATGGTGATTTCGCAAGCAAAACATTTTTACATGGACGGATATGACTTTGAGGACGTTCTGCAGGAGGGAAACCTGGGACTCGTCAAGGCCATAAACGGCTATTCTCCGGAAAAAGGCAGCAGCTTCGCTTCATTTGCCGAGATCTGCATCAGGACGCAGATCATGGACGCAGTTAAGAAGGCTACGAAAAAAAGCATTCCTCCTTCAAACGTAATAGTTTCGATGGATTCTGACGACGAATCGGGAGAGGCAGCGAGAGCGTCTGTCGAAAGTAAAATGGATCATACCACCGCAGATCCCGAGGAGATTTTTATCAAATCGGAGGAGAGCAGGATCATTCGAGACATTTTGAAGAAAAATCTGACTCCGATGGAGAGAAAAGTTCTCGCGATGATGCTTGAGGAAAAGTCGTATTCTCAGATGGCGGAAGAGCTCGGCAGGGACAAAAAGAGCATCGACAACACAAGATCGAGAATAAAGAAAAAACTCGCCGCTCTTTTAAAAAGCGGCGGGATGATCTGATATTATTCAATAATTCACGGTTTTTACACGCCTATCCAGATATCTACCTTCGACTGTTCCTCGTTGAACCGCAGGAGCAGATAGTGTTCTTTGTTATTGATCGTCTTGTAATAGAGCGAGCAAAGCTCTTCAATATCGTTATTTTTTCGCGTATATTCGGTCTCAAGGATCCAGTGATCGGAAGCCATCGAAGTTTTATATGACGAATAACACGAAGCGTCTGCCATAATATATGTGGCGTTCCATTCTGATTTTTCATCGTTTTGCGCAGTCGCCAAAGTCACCAGATAAGTGTATGATTCATCGAGATAAGGGCTCTTCGTGTAAAACGGAGCGAACGTAGGCATATCGTCCAGCATTCCGCTGTCAACGAGCAATGTCTTGCGCTCCGGATCTGTCTCTGCGATCACTCTTGCAAGAGAGTAGCCGTTCGGTTTTACGGGCAGGAAAAGCGCTTCGTAAAAAATCTGTGCCATTTCGCCTTTCTTGACATACAGGCTGTATCTTACAGGCAGAGAGAATCCGAATTTGAGATCTCTCGCGTATTCGATGATGGATTCATGCGTTGTTCCGAAATCGGCCGAATTGTAACCGAGGAGCCGCAAAGCGAGTTCGTATACGTGGGCTGTTCCGAAATCCTCGGAATCGGGCATCGAAGTTCCTATGTTGTCAGGGAAGATGAACACTCCGTTTTCTGTAAAACCGGAAGTCATATCGCTCCTGAGATAAGGAACGGAAGTCGAGTAATCGGTGCCTTCATCGTTTATCTTCGCGCCGGTGACAGCGAGCGCCATATCTATCGCGTCAGAGTATTTTGCAACTGATTCCGTGTAATCATATACAGTCTCATTCGACGCGTCCGAAGCAAGTCCGGGGACGTATCCGAGGGCATTCAGCTTTAGAGTTATCCTGTGAGACTCTCCGTATTCTCTCGAAAAAGAAGGGGATATCAGAGCGAAAAAGAATATGAACAAAAAGAAAGCCGCAAGCGTAACTTTTCTGCTCACATGTTCTCTCATGTAAATTAACCCTCCTTTCCCGAACGGTCCCGCGCACTCTCCGTCGCATCAGATCATTCTCAGCTTCCGATCTATTGTATCACATACGTCTGATTTTTGCCACAGGAAAAGAGAAGAAACGCACAAATCGCGTAAAAAACTTGAAGAGGAAGCCACTTCTGTGGTATAGTTTAACAAATACGGATCATGACGGAGAAAACAATGGGGCTCACTAAAAAACACATCATAAGAACAATACTTTTCGCAGTGCTGACAGGCGCGTTGATAGCGGCAGATCAGTTTGTCAAAACGCTCGTAAAAACGAATATCAGTTATACGAACGGCAGCATAACAGTCATACCGAACTTCTTTGAGATAGTTCACTGGCACAACGACGGCGGTATGTGGGGACTTTTCCCTGGGAAAGTGATTCCTCTTGCGATACTCGCGTCGATCGCGGCCGTTTTACTGCTGCTTTTTGCGGGATGCGCAAGACACTGGCTCAGCCAGCTCGGACTGTTTCTGATCCTCGCCGGAGCTGTCGGAAATGTCATTGACAGATTCAAATACGGATATGTGATAGATTTTCTCTCTTTTAATTTCTGGGGATATCAGTTCCCGGCTTTCAATATCGCGGATTCGTGCGTCGTGATCGGGGCGATAGTAATGATCGTATTTATGCTTTTCTGCGTCAAGAGCGATACAAGGATATTCATCGAAGGCTCTCCGATGAGGCGCATAGCGGAGAGAGCCGAAGCCAAAAAGGCCGCAAAAGAAGCCCGAAAACAGGCGGAAGAGGCCGAGAACGAAGAAAACACGGAAAACACGGATAATACACAAAAGTAAAAAGACGGAGAGTAGGAAGATGCAGCCTGACGACCTTCTGAATGAAGATCTCGAAAGCGAAGATCTCGAAAACGAAAATACGGACGACACAGTCTCCGGAAAGGAATACAAAACGGCCGTTTATGCCGCGTCAAAAGAGGACGCGGACAAGAGGACAGACGTTTTTCTCTCCGAAAAAACAACTCTCACCAGGACCAGGATACAAAATCTGATACAAAAAGGCCGGATCGACTGCTCGGGCAGACCTGTCAAGGCGAAAAGCAAGGTGAGAGAAGGGGATGTTTTTACTCTCAGATACGAAAAAGCGCGCGATCCGGACGTCTTGCCCGAAAATATACCGCTCGATATAGTATACGAGGACGGTGATATAATAATCATCAACAAGCAAAGAGGTCTCACTGTGCATCCGGCGCACGGGAACGAAAACGGGACTTTGGTGAACGCCCTTTTGTACCACTGCGCCGATCTGTCTGACATAAACGGAGTGATCAGACCGGGGATCGTTCACAGAATAGACAAAGACACGACAGGGCTTTTGGCGGTCGCGAAAAACAACGCGGCTCATCTGGCGCTCGCCGAACAGCTGAAAACACACTCGATGAAGAGGGACTACCTCGCGATAGTCGAAGGCGTCATCCATGAGAATTCGGCGACTGTGAACGCACCGATCGGCAGGCATAAGACTGACAGGAAGAAGATGGCTGTGAACACCGAAAACGGCAGAGAAGCCGTGACGCATTTTACGGTCATGGAAAGATTCAAAGACGCGACGCTTGTAAAATGTTCCCTCGAAACGGGCAGGACACACCAGATCAGAGTGCATATGGCTTATATCGGACATCCTGTTTGCGCCGATCCGCTGTACGGAATGCGCGTAAAAAGAGACATAGACGGACAGGCCCTTCACGCTTTCAAACTGACGCTCACACACCCCGGAACGGGCAGGCTGATGACTTTCGAGGCAGAGCCGCCGAAGGATTTTAAGAGGCTTTTGGAAGAGTTGAGACGGCAAAAACTCGGAAATTAAGGTATTTATGCAAAATAAACATGTAAAAAAGGAGCAGTTTTTATGAAATACGCAGGGAAAGACATCGTACTTTATGACGGACCTAAGGGAAGCATGTTCTTCGCAAAAGGTTACAAAGGATGCGCCGATATATACAATATCGAAGCGTACGAGGATACAAAGGATATCATCAGAAAATACGCAAATGCGGGATCTGAATGGATCCAGACCAACACATTCAACTCGAACGGTTTCGCGCTTGGTTCGAGGGGCTACGGAGACAGACAGAGAGATATAATCTCGAATGGTATCCGGTCGGCAAACGAAGTGGCGGACGAGATGCTCGCAAAGAACGGTTGGAGACCGGAAGTTATTTTCATCACGGGCCCCACGGGCAGGATGGTCGAACCGTACGGTGATACGACGGAGCAGGAGGCGTATGACTCATTTTACGAGGAGTTTAAAATTGCTTCGGAATGCGGGATATACAACGCTCACATCGAGACATTCATGGATCTCAACGAGATGACCGTCGCGATAAGGGCTGCTTCGGCGATCAGAGAAGAACTCGCGAAAAAGGGAATACATTACAAAATAATCTGCACGATGGCTTTCGAATCTCACGGCCGCACGATGTTCGGGAATTCTCCTGAGGACTGCTATGAGGTATTCAAAGAGTACGGTGTTGACGCATTCGGCGCAAACTGCGGATGCACTGCAAAGGATATGCTGAAAGTCATCGAAGGATATTCCGCAGCCGCGGGACCGGACGCGATGATCATCGCAAAACCGAATGCCGGAAAGCCGATCACGCAGGGTGACAAAGTCACATATGCCGAGACTCCCGAGATGTTCGCGCACGACTGCCTCGCTCTTCTGGACGCGGGAGCAAAGATAATAGGTGGCTGCTGCGGAACCTCAGATCTTCACATCGCGGCTCTTAAAGATCTGCTCGAAAACAGCTGATCTATGATCAAAAAAACGAAAAAACAAGATCAAAAAGGCGCGAAAAATGATTTTTCCGCGCCTTTTTAACTGTGAAAATAAGCGGTGATTTGACCTGCGTCCCGCTGTATGCTATAATACGTCTTGCGCTGTATCATGAAACGATTCGGAACAGCAGCAGGAGGTAATTTAATATGTCAGAAAAAAGGACAGGTAAGTTCTTCACTACGTACAATTTGGTATTGCTGGGCATTTTTGCGGCGATCCTTTTGTTACTCTCATTCACCCCTCTCGGTTACCTTAAGATAGGAATAATCGAAATATCATTTCTCGCCATTCCAGTGGCTATTTGCGCATGCTATCTCGGAAAATGGGGAGGTCTGATCCTCGGTACGATCTTCGGTCTCACAAGCTTTGCCCAGTGCTTAGGCTACAGTGCGTTCGGAACGGCTCTCATGGGCATAAACGGATTCTACACATTCATTGTTTGCGTTGTCTCCAGAGTTCTCATGGGCTTCCTCGCCGGCCTCATCGCCGATGCGTTCAGAAGCGAAAAACCGGCGACAAGACATATCAAATATGTTGTCGTATCGATCGCGACTCCCGTAATGAACACTCTGTTCTTCTGCGGTCTTCTGGCATTGCTCTTCGGAAAGATTCCGGTAACTATCGGAGATACGGAGATCAACGTTATCACAGCTGTCGTAGTACCCGCGGTCACGCTGAACGGTATAGTTGAAGCAGTCGCCGGAGCTATCATCGGAACGGCAGTCTGCGAAGCCATCTATCCGCTCTACAGGAGGGCAAGAAAGTAAAATAAACGACAGATCGATCAGATCGTCAAAGAAAAAACGGCCGCGGTACGTTTCAACTGCGGCCGTTTAAATTTTCATTATAACAATGTGAAAGCTTTGCTTTTATAAATTTTTATTGTATAAAATATACAAACCGCGAAGAAGGAGAGTTTGGTTGTATTCGATCTTGTGACGCGTGTGTTTTACGATCTCGGGGGACATTCCGCCTGTCGCGACGACGAAGCATTTTTCGCCGAGCTCCTCTTCAAATCTCTCTATGATCCCGTCGATCATTCCGGCAGTTCCGTAAACTATTCCCGACTTCATACAGTCGACAGTGTTCGAACCTATGGGCTTCTTGGGAACCTCGATGCTTACCTGGGGAAGCTGCGCAGTGCGCTCTACAAGCGCGGAAAGAGAAGTCTTGACTCCCGGAATAATAACTCCGCCGATGATGTTTTTCGGCTTTGTGACGACTGTCATAACTGTAGCCGTACCCATATCTGCCACTATGCACGGCAGGGGATAAAGCGAAGCTGCCGCGACGCAGTCAACGAGTATATCGCTTCCGAGCTGCGCGGGATTGTCTATCAGGATATTCATGCCCGTTTTGATTCCCGAGCCTACGGTAAAAGGCTTCTTGCCGGTGAGCATTTTAACGGCTCCTTCCGCGGCCGCGGTGATCTGCGGAACGACTGAAGAGAGAGCCGCGCCGTCGATATCAGAAAGTTTTACATTGTGAAGCTTGAGAACAGATTTGATCTGCACAGCGAGCTCGTCCGAAGTCTTTTTCGGATCCGTAGCGAGTCTTGCAATGAAGAGAAGGTCTTCTTCCTTGAAAACTCCGAGAACTATATTGCTGTTTCCTATATCGATCGCCAGTATCATGGTAACATCTCCGAAAAATAAATTTTTACAGTAAAATGATACCACAGAAACGGTCAAATTTCCACTGCCGACCTTTAATGAGGACAAAAAATATGATATTATTATACATAAGCGCCGCATAAAAGCGCGATGGTCGTTTGAAACGGCGGAAAAAGAAATAACGCGAGGGTAAAAATGGCGATGTTCAAGCCGCTCGGAACAAGAGCGCACGAGAAGGCGCGAAAGAGCGCGGAAAAACAGAAAATAAAAGAAGAAAAGCGAAACAAAAGCCGGTCAAATCTCGCGAAAAAGAAGAAAAGACGGGCAATAATACTTGTCGCCGTTTTACTCGTGCTCGCGGTTATGACAGCGTTCGTTATCAAAGACAACCACTCGGTAAGAGTGAAAAAATATACCGTTGTGAACGAGGCGATCCCGTCCGATTTCGACGGTTACCGGATCCTGCAGATAAGCGACCTCAAAGGAATGACCTTCGGAGATTCGCAGCAGAGACTTATTGAAAAGATCAACAGCCTCGATTTCGATATGGTGCTTTTTACAGGAGATTATACGAAGGACAAAGATTCGCTCGACAGCTATGTTTTTGTAGAGCTCATCGAATCTCTCACAAGAGAAGTGCCTGTCTATTTCATTCTGGGCGACGGGGACTGCACGGAAGAGGATACGCTCGATCCGGACAACAGATGTTTTATGCCGTCAGAGGACAACGGTATCGCGAAGGCTTTCAGGGACGCCGGAGCTGAGATGGTATACCCGATCAAAAGAATAGAAAAGGGAGATTCGTCTATTTATCTGACGGGAATAAAATATTACGAGCAGTCGTTCGACAAGGTGGATTTTGACTCAGACAAGGTCTTCAGCATATGCGTGACGCATGCCCCGATAAATTACAACGTGAACAAAAGGCTGGAGAGCGTCAACATCCTGAGCCTCAAGGAAGTCGATTTTGATTTGGCGATCTCCGGACATACGCTCGGCGGAACAGTCAGACTGCCGGTGCTGGGAGCCGTTTATACAAAAGAGGGAGGATTATTCCCTGAGGAGAGATACGTATACGGTATGCAAGAGCTTGACGGCGGCAGAAAGTCTGTAATATCATCAGGTCTCGGCCGTGACGGCGTCTTTCCGCTGAGACTTTTCAACACTCCTGAAATTGTGATAATAGAGCTGAGATCGTCGTGATCTTGTCATTTTAAGCTGTTTTCCGGCCGTTTTTTCGTAAAAAGGAGCGCAAAATGGGAGAAAAAGCACAAATTAACAAATGGACAGCTGAGCAGGAGCGGTCTATAAGATCGGACTCCGGCAATATCCTTGTCGCTGCCTCCGCGGGCTCCGGTAAAACGGCTGTTCTGACGGAGCGGATCATTGACCATGTGCTTCCGAAAGACGGAGAGGAGAAAAAAACAGACCTCGACAGAATGCTCGTGATAACTTTTACGGAAGACGCCGCAAATGTGATGAAAAGGCGCATTGAGCAGAAGCTCAAACAGCGCGGTGAAGAAGCAGAAAGCGACGTGTCTGAAGAGATATTCGAGCAGCAGACAAAGCTTGCAAACGCAAATATCCAGACTCTTCACTCGTTCTGCAATTCTGTCTGCAAGGCGTATCCGCTGGAGAGCGGCGTGAGTCAGAACGCGGCCGTAATAACGGACGACGAAAAAGAGGCGCTGATCAGGGCATGCTTTGACGAGATCGCCGAAGTTTTTTACGGGGACATGAGTGACGGTGCGAGAGCGCTTCGCAGGCTTGCGATAAGCGACAAGCGTGACGACTTCCTTTATTCGATAGTTAAATCACTTCTCGACAAGATGGAGAATGATCCTGACGGTGAAGAATGGCTCAAAAAAGCGATAGAGTATTCGAGCTGCGATTTCGACTCAAACGATCCCGGCAAAAACAAAATATTCGCTCTTTATCAGGAAATGCTGATAAAAAAACTCGAGAATCTGAAGAAGTTTTACGAAAGATCGTCCGAATATTTCACAAAAACAGGGCTCACAAAAAACAGAATGCCAAAGGCTGATTTTAACCGGGAGATCTGCGAAAAGTGCATTGAGATACTTAAAAACGACACATATACGCCTTCAGAAAAAATGATGTTTTTGAAGGACGTGATGTCAAAAAAAACGGACAAACTTCCGAATGAAACTGCGCCTAAAGACCCCGAAGAGCTGATCGATTTCCAAGACGCGAAAGAGTTTTGCCAAAACTGCCTGAACGCGTATCTCAACAAACCGTTCGAAAGCAGTCTGCCTCTCAAAACAGATACAGCCGACGAGCTTACAAAAGAATCGAAAATGCTGAAAAAGGCGCTTTCTTGCCTCGAACAGGTCACTCTGGCGACGAAAAAGGCATACGAGGAAGAAAAAAGAAGGACGTTCAAAATAGACTTTTCCGACATGGAAAAAGGCGCTTTGAGGGTGCTCTCAAGCCGCGATGAAAACGGGAAGCGCATTCCTTCTCCCATAGCGAACGTGTACCGCGGGAAATTCACGGAAGTTTACGTGGACGAATATCAGGACATAAACAAAGTCCAGAACGAGATCATCAGGCTCGTTTCGAAAGCTGACGTAAAAGACTGCGGCAATCTTTTTACAGTCGGAGACCTCAAACAGAGCATTTACGGATTCCGGGGAAGCAAGCCCGATATGTTCATAAAACAGGCTGATGAATACACACCTGTCGATTACCGAAACGGCGAGACCGGGCTTCCCGGGGACAGCAGGGGAGAACTCATCAGACTGAATAAAAACTTCAGAAGCAGAAAGTGCGTGATCGACGGAGCGAATGTGATCTTCGACAGGATCATGACGCCCGAGCGGGCAAAAATAGACTATAAAAACGACGAGAGGCTGATATACGGCGCGACATATTACGATCAGACGCCTGAGCGCGAGTCACCTTGCGAGTTCATAGCGCATGAGTCAGATCATTACCTTGCGGAGAAAGTGGCAGAGGTGCTCTCGAAAGGTTATTCCCCGAAAGATATCGCTGTGCTCTGCAGGGGAAACAACGTTGTTTTGCGAAGCGTAAAATGTCTTATGGAGGCCGGTATCAGCGCTTATTCCGCAGAGAGCGAGACAAATCTCACGGAGTGCGAGGAGATCGCCGAGACGCTCGACTTTTTAAGACTTGCGGAAAATCAGAAGAATGATACGGCGCTTTATTCGGTGATGCGGTCTGATCTGGGAGGCTTTTCGGAGAGAGAGATCGCGAAGATAAGGGAGAACTGCAGGGAGTTCGGCGCGACATTTTACGACGCGTGCGCGATCGCCGCAAAAGAGGACGGTCAGCTGGGAAATAAACTGAGAAGATTCTTCTCGCAGGTGAGGGAGATATCGTCCTTTGCGGTGACTGAAAAGGTTTCGGCCGTCATATGGAAAATCGTGAATATCAACAGATATTACTCGAAGTGCTCCAAATATAAGAGAGAAAACATCCAGAGACTTTTCTATCTGGCTGACGATTTTGAGGAGAACAGAAACTACGGTCTGTACAATTTTGTAAAATTCATAGATGACCGGAGCAATACGGCAGGATGGAAGGTCATGCAGTCAAAACGTGACGCCGTGACGGTGATGACGATCCACAAATCAAAAGGTCTCGAATTTCCTGTGGTCATACTGATACTTGGAGCAAAGGAAGCTGCCGCCGACAGCGGCGCGGAATTTTACGGAGACACGTTTGCGGTTAAGGGCATCGGCAGAAAGAGCCTCATTTCGTACAGAATGATGAAGGAGATCTGCGGTTATTACAACGACGAGGAAGAGACGAGGATACTGTATGTCGCCCTCACAAGAGCGAAAGAAAAGACGATATGCCTTCTGAAAAATTACAGAGGATCCGGTTATTCCAACAACTTCGCGCTTCTTACGAAGGAGTTTTTCTCAAAAGATGACGACCTGTTCGGATTTTTCGCAGACAATTATTCACTCGGCTGGGAAAAGATAGTTTACGCGGGTAAAAACGCCCCGAAGGATGACGTCGGCAAATGGGTCTTCAGTGAAATAAAAATTCCCGTTCAGTCTGCTGATGACAGTGAGAAAAACGGAGAAAATGAAGATATTAAAGACGCGGAACGGGCAGAAGATCCGACCGGAAAAGGTTCACCGGAGCAGTCTTCAAACGAAGAAAAAAAGGATATTTTCGAAGAGAGCGACGAAGATATTCCGTCTCCCACATCCGGCATACCCGTTAAGATCTCAGTCACGGAGATCAAGCGACTGAGGCAGGAGAGCGAGCTCGAAACAGGCGAGAAGACGATCCTCGATATCAGGGGAGGAGACAAAAAACAGAGTCCGTTCGCGGAGCCCGATCCTGAGGGCAGGGAAGAGCTCGGAAGCGCCGAAAAAGGCACGCTTTTGCACACGTGCCTGCAGTATGTAGATTTTACGGAAGCGGCGAAGATCATCAGGGAAGCATCCGAGATCGGGAACAGAGAGTATGTGAAAGAGCAGCTCGGAGAGCTCGTCGAAAAGACGGTGAAGGGACTCGAGATCAGCGGGATCTTTAACGAAAAAGAGGCTTTGACAGTCGAAAAAGAACTGATATGCAGGTTTTTGATGAGCGACGAGGCTGCAAGGATCTACGCTTCGGACGAAGTGAAACGCGAGGTGCCTTTTACGATGACGGCGAGCTGGAGGGAAATAAAGGGAGATGAAAACGCGCCTGATGTTACGGTCAGCGTTCAGGGCGTTATCGACTGTCTTTTCAAAGAGGGCGACGGGTATGTCATATATGATTACAAGAGCGATTATATCCGCGACAAAAAGACGGAAGAGGAGCGCAGGGAACTTTACGGCGTCCAGCTCGATTTTTACGAGGATGCCGTCACAAAGATCCTCAACAAAAAAGTAAAAGAAAGATCGCTTATTTTCTTAAGAAAATGTTAAATCGATTTGAGTATATTATATTTCTGTTAAGAAGACGGTGCCCGTTATGGACATCGTTTTTTTAAGATTTTATAATAATTTACAAGAAAGTGGGGAAGTCCAAAGGGATTTTATCAAAAATGCCTGTTCGCAAGAAAATCTCTATGGCGCATATCAGTACACTGGAGCGTAACGGATAATGAAAAAGCAGAAGTTAAAACCATCATCGATGCTGAACCCTGTACCTGTAGTAATGGTCTCGTGCAAGGACGGCGACAGGGAGAACATTCTTGCTATCGCCTGGGCGGGAACAGTCAACTCAGATCCGCCGATGATCTCAATATCTGTGCGAAAGGAGCGTTATTCGTACGACATCATCAAGAAGAGCGGCGTTTTTGCCGTCAATACGGTTTCGGCAAAGCTCGCTGAGACTGCCGATTTCTGCGGGGTAAGATCGGGAAGGGATATCGACAAGTTCGCCGAGAAGAATATTGAAAAATTTTACGGAGAGACGGGTGTTCCGATGGTCGCGGAAAGCCCGCTGACGCTCGAGTGCAAGGTCAAAGAAGTGATCGAACTCGGATCGCACGATATGTTCATAGCCGAGATCACGAATGTTTACGTGGACGAAAAAATAATCGATAAAGACGGAAAGATAGATTTTAAAAAGGCTGAGCTCGTGGCTTACTGCCACGGAGAATATTTTAAGCTGGGAAGAAGAGAAGGATTTTTCGGATTCTCGGTAGCGTCTGAGGAAGTGCTCAAAAGACGCATGAACAAGAAATGAACATTTTTGAGGTATATCGGAGGTAGTTATGAGAAAAGCAATGTTTTGGAAAAAACTGATCTGCGTTTTGGTCATTCTCGGAGCTGTCGCTCTTTTCGCTACGGCGTGCGCCCTCTTCCCGGATGAAGAGAATGTTGAAATTCCTGTGCTGAAAACTCCAAAACCGGTCGAATACTCGCTTTATAAAGTCGCCAGAGGCACGATAGAGACGGGCTCTTCCGGAATCGGGACCGTTTCGTCCGTTTATTACACAAGAGCTGCCTTCAGGAATTCCGGCGGTTATGTCTCAAAATTCAACGTAAACATCGGCGATACAGTCAATGAGGGAGATATACTCGTCGAACTCGACAACAACGCTCTCTCACTGCAGCTCGAAGAGGCTGAGATCAACTACGAACTCCAGAAACTCTCGTATGAGGACACCTGCTCCAAATATCCCGAGGGAAGCGTTTATGTCAGGCAGGCCGCTCTCAATCTTAAAAAGGTCGAAAACGTATATCTCGCGATAAAGGAGACATACGAAAATACCATACTCAGAGCTCCCGTCAGCGGAGTTGTCGTATATATCAATACGAAATATTCCACGGGCAACAGCCAGGTGGTAGCGGGAGAGACAGTCGTAGCAATAGATACGCTCGATAAAAAATACCTTTATGTCACTTTTTCAAAGACGCTCGAAGCGCTTAACAATCCGTCGCTCGATCCGCCGGAGGAATTCAGAGTGGGAACAAACCTGAAACTCCGGAGGCTCACTGTCGACGTGGAAGAGGAGGCTCAGTTCGACGGAGTCGTTGTGAGCGATTCCTCGATCATCGAAGACACAGGCATAGGATACGTCTCATCCGCGACATATTACGTAAAAATGATCAATCCGCCCGCAGATATCGCTTCGGGCAATACTGTGAAATATACTTACACTGAGGCAGTTTCCGAAGACTGTCTCTACATCCCGATCTCCGCATATTCAAGATATGACGGTAAAACGTACGTATACGTCCTTGACGATAACAACCTCAAGGTCGAAAAATACGTAGAGATCGGACTTGAAAACTCGACTTACGCAGAAGTGCTTTCGGGTCTTGAAGAGGGAGATGTTATTGTACTCGGCTGATAATGCCGCAGCTTCGGAGGAATTGACATGATAAAGTCAGTATTGGCAAAAATAAAAAATAATATATGGCTCTTTATCTGTCTGATCATCGGATCCTTACTGATCACGTCGATACTCGCCAGCATCCCGATCTACACTGACGGCGCGTTGAGAAAGATGCTCAAAAACGACATCAATGCGTACCAGAAGGAAAAGGGAGTCAGTGCCGGTCAGATATATACCGCCGTATATTTCGGTGACGATTACACCGCCGGAGGGATCATCGCCGAAGTCGGTGAGACAGATGAGTACATAAATACGCTTTTTAAGAGGAACGGCGTAAAATACACGGACAGTTTTGAACGTCTCACGATGGGCAACCTGATATCCGATATTTTCGACGAATCGATCGCTTACAACACAAACTACAAAATCGAATCGATGACGGGAGTCGAAGATCATATAAGTATCATCTCCGGCCGTATGTACGATGATGAGACTTATTCGGGAGTATATCTCGAGGAATATGCGTCAGACATACTCGAGGCGGTCGTCACTTCTTCGACTTTTAACAACTGCAATCTGGCACTCGACAGGGTTTACAAGCTCACTTCTTTTCCGCCGGATTCAGTCAGTATGTACGTTAAGGTCGTAGGTGTATACGAACCGAAATACGAGGACAATTCGTACTGGTACGATGCAAATTCATCGCTCATGGGAAGCTTTATGATAAGTTCCAAGGTGATGAAGGATTTCGGACTCCAGAAGCCCTACGCAAGCGCTATAACGATCTCTGCGTGGTTCAGAAACATCGATTTTTCGGGACTTCAGGTAAACGATCTCGGACCGTTCATCAGGACATACAACGCCCTTGACGAATACCTCGACGGCTTCGGCGTAGGTAAAACTGCCTTCAAAATGCCCGCGGTAAATATCCTCTCCGGATACCTTAAGAGAGCTGATTCCATGAAGCTCACGATGTGGGTCTTGATCGCTCCGATACTCGTAATGCTGGCTTTCTACACGTTTATGGTGTCGAAACTGATCGTTGAAGAGGACAGTAACGAGATCTCGTCTATGAAGAGCCGCGGCGCGAAACCCGGTCAGATATTCTCGAGATATATCATCGAATGTGCTTTTATATCAATATTCTCACTGATCCTCGGACCGCCCCTTGCGATGTTCCTGTCGCAGGTCATCGGATCGGCGAACGGGTTCCTGGAATTTGTAAACAGATCGAGACTTGAACTTCACCTTCTGCCTGAAGCTTATCTGTACTCACTGGCTGCGGCTGTCATTTTTACGGTGATGGTCCTGATACCTGCGTACAGAGCGACAAAGGATACTATCGTGCAGCACAAGCAGAAAAAGGCGAGAAAGCGTAAGAGACCTCTCTGGGAAGTGCTCTTCCTGGATGTCATTTTACTCGGTGTTTCGATCTACCTGCTGTTCCTGTACAAGAGGCTCGGAACGAGCTCGACGGAAAACGGAATGGATCCCGTTGTATATTTCATTTCGACACTGTTCATTATCGGTGCCGGACTTCTGTTCCTGAGACTCTATCCGCTTGTCGTGGCGCTCATATTCAGGATCACGAAGAAGAAGCTCCCTCCGACGCTTTATTCGGCCATCGTACAGGTTTTCAGAGCAGGAAACGACAACAGGTTCCTTATGATGTTCCTCATTTTAACGATAGCTCTCGGCGTCTACAGCTCAAGTTCCGCGAGGATCATCAATACGAACGTTGAAAATACAGCCCTTTACAACAGCGGCGCAGACATAGTGCTTTCTCCGTCATATGACGAGGATATACACGGCAACACCACGACGCACCTTTCAAAACTCCCGATCGGACAGTATCAGGAGCTCGAAGGCGTCGAAACGGTCACAAAGGTCTCAAAACTGGACTATTGTAAAACGATGACCGCAAAGACGGGCTACTGGGAAGACGTCACGGTCATGGCGATCGAGCCGTACAGTTTTGCCAAAACATCATGGCTTTCAGATTCTTTGAACGATGTACACTGGTACAATTACATCAATATGATGGAGGAGTACCCGACGACTGTTTTACTCTCGAGAAATGTCGCAAAGATGCTCGGAGCAAGCGAGGGAAGCACAGTCGAAGTAGATATCAACTACGATGCTGACGACAGTTTCAAAACGTTCAAGTGCTACGTCATCGGAATAATCGACTACTGGCCTACGTTCAGCAAAGATACGACTTGGAACGGTGAAAAAGGAGACCTGCTCGTAATGAATATCAGATATCTGCAGTCCATTTCTCCCGACGTTGTATACGATATCTGGATCGATAAAAAGGACGGTGTATCGAGCGAACAGATCTACGCGGAAATGGAAGAAAAAGGGCTTACGAGTCAGCTTTCGAAGATCCAGGACAGAAGCACTTTTACTACGGCAGCTAAAAACGATTCTCTGCTCAAGGCTTTGAACGGAAGCTTCTCGCTCGGATTCATCGCGACGATGATCATAAGCATGATAGGATTCCTCATATACTGGATCATGAATATCAGGAAGAGAAAACTGCAGTTCGGTATTTTACGAGCGATGGGTATGACGAGAGGCAAGGTTACGCTGATGCTTCTCTGGGAACATCTGATGACGACAGGCGTGTCCGTTTTAATGGGTATGGCCATCGGAAATATCACGGTAAAACTGTTCGTGCCGCTCCTGCAGATCGCATACGGAGACACCACGCTCCCGCTCGAACTTGTCACGAACTCAACAGATAAAATGAGAGTTTATTTCACCGTTTTCGTAATGCTCATCGCCGGAATCGCGATACTCGCGGGATTCATCAATAAACTCAAGATCAATGAAGCCGTCAAGATAGGCGAAGACTGATGAAGGGCGGTGAAGTTGGAATGGATGATCAGGAAATCAGAAAAGAAGAAGCTCCGAAAAAAGACATTTTGATGACAGTCGAATCAGTCACCAGGGAATTCGTGAGGAAGACTGAGGTCATAAGAGCTGTTGACAACGTCACTTTTGACATCGAAAAGGGTACGTTCAACATCCTCTGCGGCAAATCAGGTTCAGGTAAAACGACGCTGCTCAATATGATCGGCGCGATCGATCTTCCGACAAAAGGAAAGATCACATTCGAAGGCATCGATCTTACATCGATCACGGAGAATAAGAGGGATAATCTGAGGAGAAAGAAAGTCGGGATCGTTTTCCAGAATACCGCTCTCATTGCTCAGATGACAGCTCTCGAAAACGTCGAATTCGCCCTTTCGGTAGCAGGTATCAAGCCGAAAAACCGTAAAATACAGGCCATCACATGGCTCGACGCGATGAATATCAAAGAGAGAAGAAACCACATGCCTGCTGAGATGTCGGGAGGCGAACAGGCGAGAGTAGCAATAGGAAGAGCTCTCGCTCACGAACCCGTACTGCTGCTCGCTGACGAGCCTACCTCGGAACTTGATACGAAGACTTCTCTCAAGGTCATGGCGATGTTCAGGAACCTCGTCGACACCAGAGGCCTCACGATAGTGATGACCACGCACGATGTGAATATCATGAATATCGCTGACAATGTTTTTACCATGGAAGACGGGAGGATTGTAGATGTGCGCAAAAATAAAAAGTCTGGCTGAGTTCACTCAGGGGAAAGACGACTACGAGGCCGATTTTAAAGTCCCGGACGGCGTTCAGATCTATTGTGAAAACCTCATAAAACTGTATAAAGTCGGAGAGATCGAAGTAATGGCTCTCCAGGGTCTCGATCTTTCTGTTCAGAAGGGCGAAATGATCGCCATCATAGGCAACAGCGGCAGCGGCAAAAGTACGCTCATGAATATCATAGGAGGACTCGACAGACCTACCGCCGGCAGGATCTACGTAAACGGGATCAATCTTTTAAAACTCAGCGACAAGCAGATGCTTCAGTATATGAGAGAGACCGTAGGCTTCGTCTGGCAGAACACCGCCAGGAACATGGTGCCGTATCTTTCCGCTCTCGACAATGTAAAACTCGTCATGCAAATGGCCGGCAAGGTCGATTCCAACAGGGCTCATATGCTCCTTGAAACAGTCGGACTTGCAGACAGGAAAAAAAGTAAAATGCATGAGCTCTCAGGCGGTGAACAGCAGAGGGTCGCGATAGCCATAGCTCTTGCGAACAAACCGGGAATACTGCTCGCGGACGAACCGACCGGCGCGGTCGATACGAAGACGACCGCTCAGATCCTGCGACTTTTCCATGACCTGAACGAGGATATGGGAGTCACAGTCGTAATAGTCACGCACGACAGACAGCTTTCGCACATGGTTAAAAGGGTCGTCACGATCAGCGACGGAAGGATCGGAACGGAGTTCATCAGGCAGCACGAGATCAATATGGACAGCGAAGAGCTGATGAACGCTTTTGCCGGACACGACAGCGGCACGCACGTGGAATACGGATTCATCGACGGCAGAAAGAGGCTCGCGATCCCCGAGGAATATCTCAGGAAAGCAGGACTCACCGAAAAAAGCAAAGTGCTCATAAGAGCCGAAGACAACTCGATAATTTTAACAAAACCGGAGGAGATAGTATGAAAAAAACAGTTTGTTTCATACTTTCCCTTATTATCATAATGTCATTATGCGCTTTTTTTACAGGGTGCGGAAAAGATAATTCTCATCCTACTCTCGTACTTGAGCTGGATCCTGAAGCAAGCTCCGGGATCGGCGGAACGGTAAAGATCGAACTGTATCCCGAATGGTCGCCGAACTCCGTGAATTTTATGATCTGGCAGGTACAGCAGGGTTATTATGACAATCTGACGGCTTTCAGGTGCGTTCCGGAGACGCTTGTAGGCTTCGGAGACGCCTGGAACAGAAAAAAGATAAACAGAGTAATAGACGGAGAATTCCCTTATAACGACAGGGCTGATTCCGGCGTTTCATTCGAAACGGGCATCGTCGGAATGTGGTACGACGAAGGCGCATACGATTCGTGCTACGGATCTTTCTTCATTTGCCTCAGCGACAGTCTCAAGGAGGCTTACGAGGGAAAATACGCACCTGTCGGCAAGTTGACGGAAGGCAAGGAAATTCTCATTGAAGCCAGTATGCTGACATCTTCGGAAGTTATGAAATACGAGCCGATGTATTCGATAACGATCAAAAAAGCCACCTTGCTGCTTCACGGTAAAACGTACGATCTGCCCGTCACGAGAGAGCGTACCGATTATCCGGGAACTGAATATCGCTGATGTGAGAAAAATACATCTGTTACACTGTGAGATATTATCCTGAAAGTTGAAACAGAATTCAATTAAATATCAGATTACTTCAAACGGATCAGGCGATCTGATTGCCCTTTAATAGCACACTATTCCGAAATACGATACGGTATTCGGCCTGAGCCTGTACGGAATGCCGGCTGTTTCGGCGATCTTGTAAACGTAAATCCCATAGCTTTCGACCGCGGGTGAGAGCTTTTCGGGAAAGCGGCACGGATTCGGATAATTGCACGCGGAACACCTTCCGCACGCTGCGCTCGAAAGGAGAAGGTACGGTTTTTCGAGCATTCCGAAAAGTTGCTCGGTGATTTTTACGAAGCGGTCGCTGCCCCTTTGCATACCTTCGAAATCGAAAGAGTCCTCAAGCTCGGTGACGACGGAGTAGACGAGAACGTCCTCATACTTCATTATCCTCGCGATGCACTCGTCCAGCGTTCCGACAGCCGGGGGACATGTCCAGCTTCTTCCGTAATTTCCGCACTGGTTCTTTTCACAGATCGCCCTTACATCCTCTGAAAAAACGATTTTTGAAGTCTTCGTATAGCCGATCTGATTTATTCCGAGATCGAACAGATCCTGCTCGGTGATATCGTCTTTGAAAGGCCTTTTGCTCATAAAATGTTCCTCCTTATCAAATTTCAAATGTTTCGCCGCAGGAGAAATAGCGGATGTTGTCCGTTTTTCCGGAAAGATACCGGAAAGATCTTTCTCCCGTGCAGTGACACGTGTAAAATATCGTATTATATTTTCCAAGCTCCTTTGCGACGCCGTCAAGAATGTCTTCGCTCACGGATTCGCCTGTAGTCGGATTCGAAAGATGGAAACCTCCGAAACAGAAGTCCGGCTTAAACCTGCGCGCCTTTTTCATAATATTGACGATCCCCTTGTGACCGCAGCCGCAGAAGAGAAAAGCTTTGTCTCCTTCCCGGATCAGAAGGTGCTGCTCGTGCGAAAACTCATCGGGACATTCTCCGCACGTCAGGATGTCATTGGCAGGGGAGTGATATTTTTCCTTTCCCTTCACGGTGAACAGCAGTCCTCCCTCAAAAGGAACGAAACTGCTGCCGGTTTTTACGATCGAGGGATGTTCGGAAAGAGAAGGATCGAGGCCGATGTATTTTCGCGGGCTGTGAGTGATATTATAGTGAGGCTCGAAAGCATCTTTGCGGACGAATACCTGGGCCTTTTTGTTTTCGGACAGAAAACCCTCCAGCGCGCCGCCGTGATCGTAGTGCCCGTGAGATATGACGACACAGTCCGCAGATGACAGATCGACAGACATTTTCTCCGCGTTCTCCTTTAAAATGTCATACGAAGGCCCGATATCGAAAAGAATGTGAAGACCTTGCGTCTCAATGTACAATGAGAGGCCGTGTGCGGGCCTTAACGGGCCGTTTGAAGTATTTTCCATTAAACTTACGACTTTCACCCTAACGCCTCCCAAATCGGCTCACAACGCGTCAAAATGCGCATCGCGACTATCCTCAACAAAAAAGTTCGAACGTCTGCACGCTCATTATATCACAACTTCGCGTTTACCGTAAAAAAATACCGCCGCGGACTTTAAGTGCCCGCGGCGGACGTATGATTTTTACAGATCGATTCGAACTGATCGTTACAGCTTAGGTCCCGCGGAAACGAGAGCCTTGCCTGCTTCGTTGCCTTCGTATTTTACGAAGTTCTTGATGAATCTGGACGCGAGGTCTTTCGCCTTCTCGTCCCATTCGGCGGGATTCTTGTATGTGTCGCGAGGATCGAGGATACCTGTGTCTACTCCTTTGAGGACCGTAGGAACTTCGAGGTTGAAATAAGGGATCTTCTTTGTGGGAACGCCCTTGATGTCGCCGTTCAGGATAGCGTCGATGATGCCTCTCGTGTCTTTGATCGAGATACGCTTGCCTGTGCCGTTCCAGCCTGTATTGACGAGGTATGCTTTAGCGCCGCTCATTTCCATCTTTCTTACGAGTTCTTCAGCGTATTTTGTAGGATGGAGTTCGAGGAATGCCTGTCCGAAGCATGCCGAGAATGTAGGTGTAGGTTCTGTTATGCCGCGCTCTGTTCCTGCGAGTTTTGCGGTGAATCCCGACAGGAAGTAGTATTTCGTCTGTTCGGGTGTGAGTATCGAAACAGGAGGCAGAACTCCGAATGCGTCAGCTGAAAGGAATATAACGTTCTTTGCGGCCGGTGCCGATGAAACAGGACGTACGATGTTCTTGATGTGATCGATCGGGTAGGAAACACGTGTGTTTTCGGTCACGCTCTTGTCTGCGAAATCGATCTTGCCGTCTTTGTCGACTGTGACATTCTCAAGAAGAGCATCTCTCTTGATGGCGTTGTAAATATCGGGCTCTGAGTCTTTGTCGAGGTTGATGACCTTTGCATAGCATCCGCCTTCGAAATTGAATACTCCGTTGTCGTCCCAGCCGTGTTCGTCGTCTCCGACGAGAAGACGCTTCGGGTCTGTTGAAAGCGTCGTTTTACCTGTGCCGGAGAGGCCGAAGAAGATCGCCGTGTTCTCGCCGTTCATGTCCGTATTGGCGGAGCAGTGCATTGAAGCGATGCCTTTGAGGGGCAGATAGTAGTTCATCATTGAGAACATACCTTTCTTCATCTCGCCGCCGTACCACGTGTTGATGATGACCTGCTCTCTGCTGGTGATATTGAATACGACTGCCGTTTCGGAGTTGAGTCCGAGTTCCTTGTAGTTTTCAACTTTAGCTTTCGAAGCTGTGTAAACGACGAAGTCGGGTTTGAATTTCTTGAGTTCTTCAGCAGTGGGTTTGATAAACATATTTCTTACGAAATGTGCCTGCCAGGCGACTTCCATAATGAAACGGATAGCCATTCTCGTGTCCTTGTTTGCTCCGCAGAACGCGTCGACAACATAAAGCTTTTTGCCGGAGAGTTCTTCGATAGCTATCTTCTTGACTGCCTTCCACGTTTTCTGTGAAGCGGGATGGTTGTCGTTTTTATATTCCGGTGTTGTCCACCAAACGGTGTTCTTGGAATTTTTGTCGACTACGATGAATTTATCTTTAGGCGAACGTCCGGTGTAAATACCTGTCATGACGTTGACAGCGTCGCGCTCTGTGAGCTGTCCCTTCTCATAACCTTCAAGATCAACGCTCATCTCATCGTAAAAAAGCTTTTCATACGAAGGGTTGTAGATGATCTCTTTGGTGTCGGTGATACCATACTTTGTTAAATCGATTTTTGACATATCTCTATCCTCCTATTCCTTTGGTGAGAATACTTTCGCGATATGGCCGCAATAAAGCCAGATCACCTTTTATTCTACTACATTTGCAAGAATAGTTCAATGATTTGCGCAAAAAAAGGCGGATTTTTTACGTCCGCCCGAATTATTTTCAGTTTTTCTTCTTTCATTGCGCGGTGTGATCGCCGCCTGCGTTTTCGTCGGCGTTTTCGCCTGCGTTTTCGGATGCTTCCTCGCAGACGTTCTTTCCTTCAATCTCTCCGCCGTCCGCGGCGGGCTTTTTTCTGTCGTGCCTGAGATATCCGACGACGATCGATATCAGCATCACGACCTCGCCGGCGATGCCTCCGATCGACTTCGACGTCAGATGATAGACGAGCCAGCAGGGGGAGTTGATGAGCGAGAGGAGTCTTACGTCCGTCGCTCCGTCTCGGTAGAAGCCGACAGTCGTCGCTATCATGCCGATGACGGGGAGAAACTCGATGATGAGGTTCACCGGGGTCGGGTCC
>JAEEGL013127769.1_pt1 | contig 25568 bp, 21 predicted proteins | sample 9134231 | NCBI WGS metagenome assembly JAEEGL01 (sample SAMN16246548, study PRJNA631951) | gut metagenome | biome: gut microbiome; feature: rumen; material: fiber-attached | host: Bos | place: Iran: Karaj | collected 2018-10
ACAATGGCGTTGTAAACAGGTTCTCCGGTCTTTCTGTCCCAGACGATGGTGGTTTCCCGCTGATTGGTGATGCCGATGGCAGCGATATCTTCCGGAGAAGCTCCGAGTTTAGCCATTGCTTCGATGGTGACGGCAAGCTGACTGGACCAGATCTCCTTCGGATCATGTTCTACCCAGCCCGCTTCCGGATAGATCTGGGTAAATTCTTTCTGCGCCATGCTCAGGATCATGCCCTGTTTGTTAAACAGGATACAACGGGAACTGGTGGTTCCCTGGTCAAGTGCCATGATATATTTGCCCATCTGCTGTCCCTCCGTTTTACTTTTGTTCCATCCGGTTTGTGGCAACGATATCAACTCCGGTTCCCGCAGCATTTTCGATCAGGATATCGCCCACTTCAATGGGGGCCCGAACCGAAGTCTTTTCGATCACATTCATCACTTCCATGATCTTTCCTTTCGGGATCTCGGAAGCTGTTTTACAGGAAATGACCTCTCCCGTTCCTCCCGTCACCCGGACGGTGGAAGAAATGTTTCTGACGGGATTGGTGAACTCATTGATAATGTATTCTTTTCCTTTCGGACACATATTTCCGGTAACCGCAAAGGTTCCGTCGGGGTTTTTATCCGCAGTGACAAGACATCCGTTGGGACAGCGGATGCAGATCACCTGTCTTGCACGGTCCATGTCCTCGGGGATCGTATTCTTTTCTTTGGCGGGAATGGGCGGACGCTTTGCTTCTCCCCAGTCCGATATCCCTGTCCGGATAAATTCAGCGGCAAATTCGCCGGCTTTCACCGATTCTTTTGTCACATTATCTACCAGATCATGCACGTGCAGTACGTTACCGCAGGCAAATATACCTCTGACCGTTGTTTCCAGCCGGTCATTTACCACCGGTCCCTGGGTCATACTGTCCATATCGGTGCCGGCTCCTTTTGACAGTTCGTTTTCGGGGATCAGACCGACGGACAGAAGAAGGGTATCGCATTCATAATATTTTCCGGTGCCCGGGATCGCATTGTAGTTTTCATCCACTTCGGAGACAGTAACGCCTTCCACCCGCTGTTTCCCGTGGATCTGCGTAACCGTATGCCGGAACAGAAGCGGAATATCATAATCATCAAGGCACTGTACGATATTTCTCCTTAATCCGCCGGAATACGGAGCGATCTCGGCCACACATTGCACCTTTGCACCCTCCAGTACCATGCGGCGGGCCATGATCAGCCCAATGTCTCCGGATCCCAGGATCACTACCTTTTTACCCGGCATCTGCCCTTCCATATTCACATACCGTTGGGCGGTTCCGGCCGAATAGATCCCTGCCGGACGATACCCCGGAATATTCAGGGCTCCGCGGGATTTTTCACGGCATCCCATAGCCAGGATCACTGCTTTTGACCGGAGCCGGAACAGCCCCTCTTCGGCGTTCATTGCCGTAACACAGCAGAAACCTTCCGGATCAAAGCCTTTTACATCCGTAACCATGGTATTCAGTTTATACTCGATACCGGAAGACAGGGTCATCCGGACATAGCGCTGTGCATATTCGGGACCTGTCAGTTCTTCACGGAAAGTGGTGAGTCCGAACCCGCTGTGGATGCATTGGTTCAGGATCCCCCCCAGTTCTTTGTCGCGTTCGATGATCAGGATATCTTCGATCCCCTTTTCCCGGGCCGCCAGGGCGGCTGCCATTCCTGCAGGACCTCCGCCGATCACGATCAGATCATACGTCATACCCTGTCCTCCTTTATGAGATATTCGGATCCCGTATCGTTCTTGCAGATCTCTTCCGGCGCTATATGAAGTTCCCGGGAGAGGATCTCCACGACTCTGGGATTGCAGAAACCGGACTGACATCTTCCCATCCCTGCTCCCGTTCTGCGTTTGATCCCGTCTGTGGTGGTCGCTCCCAGAGTTCTGTGGATCGCGTTAGTGATCTCACCTTCGCTCACTGTACAGCAACGACAGATGACATTGGAAAACCGGGGATCTTCTTCGATCATTTTCTTCCGGTCAGTCTCGTCGGAAATGGCCATATTCGGGATCATCGATCTTGTGGCTACAAAGTCTTTCTTTTCCGTAAGGGGTCGGATCTTTCCCACCAGTTCCGCCACATATTCACCGGCAGCAGGAGCACAGGTCAATCCCGGAGACTCCATGCCGGCCATATCGATAAATCCCGGCGCCTCCGGCAATTCCCGGATCATAAAATCTCCGGTATCCGGCAGCTCCAGTTTTGCCCGCAATCCGGAAAACGACGTGATCACCTCCCGCAGAGGAAGCTCCGGCACGCTTTGCAGCGCTTTTTGCTTGATGGCCGCATATCCTTCCGCAGTGGTCTCGGTGTTTTCTTTATCTTCGATATCTTCCGCGGTGGGGCCCACCAGCAGATTGCCGTGTACCGTAGGCGTGACCAGGATCCCTTTTCCGTATTTACCCGGAAGCTGAAAGATCGTCCTGTTCACAAAATTCCCGGCTGTGGTATCAAGCAGCATGTATTCCCCGCGCCTCGCCCTGATACCGATCCTGTCATCGGAGATCATATTGTGGATCCTGTCTGCATAAACCCCCGCAGCATTGATCACCATAGCGGCGTCATAATGATCCGTATTTTCCTCATAAATATGCCTGGTTCCGGGAAGTTTCGCGGAAGCTTCCAATGCTTTGGACGGATGCTTTTTCACATGTACACGATATCCCTTTTCGATCCGTTCTATGGAAGTAACTTCCGTGCCAAAGCGGAAACCTACCCCGTTGTCCGCCGCATTTTCGGCCATGGCAATGTTCATTCCGAAAGGATCCACGATGGCTCCTGTGGGAGCATAAAGCGCCGCGACCACATCTTTGCTGAGATTCGGTTCCATGGCAAGCGCTTCTTCTTTATCGATGATCCTGATCCCTTTTACACCGTTTTTTTCGCCTCTTATTCTCAGATCTTCCAGCCTGTCAAGGCTGTCCCGGTCAAAGCACAGGACCATGGATCCGCAGCGTCGATAGAAAAAACCCAGTTCTTTCGAAAGATCCTCCATCCGTTCACTTCCGCGGACATTGAGACGGGCTTTCAGTGTTCCCGGCATCGCATCATAACCCGCGTGAGCGATCCCGCTGTTTGCTTTGGACGTCCCTTCACAAACATCCATGCATCGTTCCAGAACGATGATATCCAGTTGATACCTGGATAATTCACGAGCCGCCGCTGCCCCGTTGACGCCGGCGCCGATGATCAGAATATCGTACATATGAACCCTCCCGAGTGCTGTATTGTTAAGATATATTTTACTATAGATCCGGTGCCTTCCGACCCCTTTTCGAATTCATTCGTCAAATTGCACAATACAATATTTTGTGGTTTTATTTCGATTCTGCCGGTATATTCGCGTAAAAACACAAGATTTTGTTTGCAGCGAACAAATTTTCGAAAAGATTTTCTACAACAAATATAGCACGTTTTTCGTGCATATTCACCAAAAACGTGCTATAAATGAATTGTATTGGTACGTGGTTCTCTTAGTCGGCGCGTCTATCATTCTGATTTTCCAGCCACCAAACAACAAACGTCTCTCCCGCCGGCTAAGGGACTCCGTATCGCGTTGACTCTCTCATTTTAGCAGGGTTTTCTCTCTTAAGCAACAGATCAGAGTTTTCCCGGTCCGTCCCCCACATCCACAACATAGAATTCCGGTGTCAGATCATATTTTTCCCGATAAACCTTTGTCAATGTATCCCGGAAACGGTCAACGGCCTCATCCTTTACAATGCTGACCGTACATCCGCCGAAGCCGCCCCCCGTGATCCTGGAACCCAGGACTCCGTCCACGGACCAGGCCGCATCCACCAGGACATCGATCTCCGGGCAGGAAACTTCGTAATCATCGCGAAGGGACAGATGGGATTCGTTCATCAGTTTTCCGAATTCCATAAGATTACCCTCCTTAAGTGCCTGCCTTGCCCGGATCGTACGTATATTTTCATATACCGCATGCTTCGCTTTCTTTCTTCTGTCCGGATCTGTGATGGCATCTTTATGTGCCTCAAATTCCTCCACACTGAGGTCTCCCAGGGTTTTGATATCCGTCACCTTCCGCAGTTCTTCCAACGCATCCTCGCAGGACTTTCTCCTGTCGTTGTATGCCGAACCCACCAGGGAATGCTTGACCTTGGAATTCGTCACCACGATCTTCATCCCGTTTAAGCGGATGGGTGCATACTCATATTGAAGGGTTGCCGTATCCAGAAAGATGGCCTCATCCTTCCTCCCCATGGCGGAAGCAAACTGATCCATGATCCCGCAGTTCATCCCGTTAAAGTTGTTCTCCGAGTACTGACCGATCAGTGCCAGATCAATATTTGTCAGATCGAATCCGAACTGATCCCGCAGCATATATCCTGTCAGTACCTCAAGTGAAGCGGAAGAAGACAGTCCCGATCCGTTAGGGATATTCCCGTAGATCACGATATCAAGTCCTGCGGGAATCTTCATTCCTCTCCCTTCAAATGCCCACATCACGCCCTTCGGATAGTTGGTCCAGTGCGCCTCTTCATAAGGTTTCAGATCATCCAGGGAACTCTCGATCACCCCCAACTGGTCAAAATTCATGGAATAGAAACGCAGGACACGATCCGGACGTTTTCTGACCGCCGCATAGGTCCCGATGGTCAGCGCGCAGGGAAATACATGACCCCCGTTATAATCGGTATGTTCGCCGATCAGATTCACCCGCCCCGGTGCGAAATACAGAGACACGTCCTTCGCATCCCCGTAGATCTCTCCGAATTTTTCCAGAATTCTTGTTTTCATCCCATATCTCCTTCCTATGATCATTCCAGTTCTTCAAACGTACTCAGGAGTTTTGATTCCGGCAGTTCAACGATCTTGCCCGAGGAAGCATATTGTTGATATTCCTCTTCCGTGATCATATCTCCCCATTCCCAGGCCCACACCGGAAGATCTCCGTACTCCTTATAATTTCGTTCGATCTCACCCCAGGATCCCTCCGCTGCATAAAGATAATATTCCACATTTTCCGGTTCATCCTCGGTGGGCGTGTAATTCATTTCCGCAACGGGAAGCATCCTTCCGATCACCGGATCAAACCGGTACCATTCCTGTGAGGCGTAAGTCATGGTCCCGTAATTCTGCAGGAGCATTCCGTCTTCGTAGAGAGTAGCTTCGGCGCGGTATACGCAACCGTACGCATATGTGGCTTTTTTCCCGTCAAAGCCATAGATCTCCGCAATATTGCCATAATAAGTAATGATCAGTTCCCTTATTCCGTCATGATCGATATCATAAAGCACATAACCGGCTGCATCTTCCGGAGATCCCAGTGGCCATGCATAGTTGATCAGCTCGGTATAAAAATCTTCGTCTTCAAACCGATCCTGGGAATACCCTTCCTCCCAGGCTTTACGGTATTGACCCAGTATTTCCTCATAAGCATCCAGTGCCCTCCTGTCTGCTTTTCCGTCGTCCAGGAATCTGCAGCTGATATTTGATTCTCCCGATAACATGCATACCTGCCAGATCACCGTCCCTTTGTCCGTATCTGCTGTCAGCTGACAGGAAGGAATTCCTTCCGGTACGGTCATGGCATAGTTATGCGCTTCTCCCCGATCCAGCCGATATTCCTCTCCGGAACTGTCCGTTACAAAACGCATCCCGTCTTCATCAAAGTTAATGGTTCCGTGATCCATCACCAGAAAACTGTTATCGTAGAGCGAGACGATGATGACCCTGTCGGAACCCGTGGGGATCCCTTTTTCCGTCTCACCGATGGGAAGATGGGCCGCCACATCCTCGGGCGGGTTCACGATCACGAACAGAGCCGCATTCTCCGGAGCCTCCGCCATAAACGCATCCCATCGTTCCGGAGTACTCTTTCTGAGATAATCCGCATACCGGTACATGGCCCTGTCCCCGTCGGAAACCTCTACGTATCGATTATCCGTGATCTCTTCTCCGTCATTCACATGCCATAATTCCACTTCCACGTAATAACCGTCATCGGAATAGGAAACTCCCATGATCTCTTCATTCTGGTACGAGGCGATGATATTGCCTTTGTAATTATAAAGTGCACTGTAGTCGGAATATACCGCGGTGGTGATATCGTCGTCTTTCCAGGCCAGATTTGCTCCGATGAGAGTACGTTCAAACTGGAGAGAATCCGTGTTAAACAGATGATAGGCGCTGTGATGAGGATTAACATGGCCTTCCACCACGATCCAGTTCCCGACCCGGTAAGCGTCCAGGATGGTGTTGGCCGGTGTTCCCACATCCGTCAGATCATATTCCGTTCCTTCGTAGGTAAAAACAAGTCCGTCATAGGAAAAAGAACCTTCTTCGGGAACGGGATCCGTCAGCGCATAAGGTTCTTCCGTCGGAACGGGTGTTTCCGAGGGAGACGGCATTTCCGTCGAAGATACAGTTTCCTCATTACGGTCGTTTTTCAACATCCTTCCGGCCAAAGTGAACACTCCGCAGCCGGAAAGCATCAGGGTAAACAAGATCACCGAAAGAACATATAGTTTTCTTTTCATAAGGAAATTCCTTTCCGTTTGATACTGTTTTTATTATACGCAATCCTCACAGTAAAGCAAAGTGACATGATTGCGAAAGAACCTGTTTTATGATAGGGTAAACAGTATGAAAACGGATCGGATAAAGAAATGGATCCCGGTAACGGTCATCACGGTACTTCTTTTATGCGGATGCGGAGTATCCGAAGAAAAGATCGCGGAAGCCCAGAGCAAATACCGGGAACTGGTAAATGCCCATAACACCGTGGCGGAAGCCTACGATACCATTAAAGACAGTTCTCTTTACGGGGAATTGAGCGGATATGAAACGAAACTGGAAGAATACCGTTCTCACAATCTCTACAGAATGAACGAGAACGAGCTGAACAGTCTGATCTCCTCCATGGATGAGACTTTAACCGAATACAGGGATTATCTGGTTCGGATCGACGGGATCAGACAGGAAGAAGAAGCAGCCTTCCTTGTTCCTCTGTCCTTTACCCTGATCAATGATACGGAACTTACTTTTACGGGTCTTACATTAAAAGAAAACGGCGACACTGCGCCGGTAACGGATCTTCTTGAAGACAACCGGACCCTCTCCCCCTCAGGGGAGATAGTCGGTCTGTCCATTCGCAGGGATGCCGATCACACACCGTGGATCCTGACTCTTACCGCCGGCAAGGAAACCGACGGGGATACGGAAGATGAAACCGCGGAATCTCCTGCATCCGGCAGCATCTACGAGCTTCCCGTTACGCCGGACGAGCTGGAAAATGCTGCCGTTTTAAGACTTGTTTACGATGCGGAAAGTGATACCCTGACCGCTGTTGCGGAATAAAACCTCTTACAGTTTGATCCCTTTTAACAGATCACCGAGGCTTGTTCCGATGGATTCATTCGAGCTGTAAGCCTTCGTATCAACCTTCTCTTCCGTTTTCTCCGTGATCTCATTTAAAACTCTCATGGAAAGAGAGATCTTTCCGTTTTCAAGTTTTGTGATCTTGGCCCTGACTTTTTCCCCTTCCTTAAGTACTTCCGAAGGTGTCTTAATGCGACGGGATGCGATCTGTGATACATGTACCAGACCGGTCAGGCCGTTCTCCATTTTCACGAAAGCCCCGTAAGGCTGGATCGTTTCCACAGTCCCGTCTACGATATCTCCCACATGTAATTCCTTGATCTTCTGATCCAGAAGTGCTTTTTCCTTATCCTGCTCCACCGCACGACCGGACAGCACCAGCTTTTTCTTGGCTTTATCCAGGGTTATGATCTTTGCTTCAACGGTTTTTCCCACCCATTCATCGGTCTTTTCCACATGAGCGGTCGTGATCTTGGAGATCGGGATAAAGGCTCTGATCCCTTCCACCGTGCCAACCAGTCCCTGCTCCACGGCTTCTTTGACTTTCATCTTCACCGTTTCACCGTTTGCCTGGAGCTCTTTCAGATAAGTCCATGCATTCTGCTCAGCTTCTTCCGCTTCACTCAGAACGGTCTCTTCTTCCTCCGTTTCCAGCTGCTTGTAGGACTCCTCAAGCTCCTTTTCATAATCCTTCATGGTTTCTTCCATTTTTCTGTTTCTCCCTTACGTTTTATAGATTATAGGAATGCAGGTATTTTTCCTGTTCCGGTGTCAGCACATCGATCTCTTTCCCGAGGAAACGCAGTTTCCGAATGGCAACATCGTTATCCACTTCCTTCGGCACATCGATCAGCTTTTCGGTAAGTTCACTTCCGTGTTCAACCAGATATTTGGCGGAAAGCGCCTGAATGGCAAAACTCATATCCATGATCTCGGCAGGATGTCCGTCTCCTGCTGCCAGATTCACGAGTCTGCCTTCCGCAAGAACAAAGATCCATTGTCCCGTGGGAAGCTTGTATCCCATGATATTCTTACGCTGTTCCCGGGTCTCTACGGCATTTTTCTTAAGCCATGCCATATCGATCTCACAATCAAAGTGACCGGCGTTACAAAGGATCGCACCTTCTTTCATAACGGCAAAATCTTCTTTGTCGATGACCCCGTCACATCCTGTTACCGTAACAAAGAAATCCCCGACCTTAGCGGCTTCCTGCATCGGCATTACATCAAAACCGTCCATGACTGCTTCGATAGCCTTGATGGGATCGATCTCGGTAACAATGACCCGGGCGCCGAGGCCCTTGGCACGCATGGCGGTTCCTTTTCCGCACCATCCGTATCCTGCTACCACCACGATCTTACCGGCCACGATCAGATTCGTAGTACGGTTGATCCCGTCCCATACGGACTGGCCCGTACCGTAGCGGTTATCAAACAGATGCTTGCAATCCGCATTATTAACACGGACCATGGGGAAAGCAAGCTTACCGGCGCTATTCATTGCTTCAAGACGGATGATACCGGTTGTGGTCTCTTCACATCCTCCGATGATGTTGGGAATGAGTTCCGGCATCTCGTTATGGATCATGTTGACGAGATCTCCGCCGTCATCAATGATGATATTGGGTCCCGATTCCAAAGTATGACGGATATGCGCTTCGTATTCCTCGGGTGTGGAATCATACCACGCATGTACCTCCAGTCCTTCTTTTACCAGAGCAGCAGCCACATCATCCTGCGTAGACAGCGGGTTGGATCCCGTTACATACATTTCGGCTCCGCCTGCATTCAATACCAGGCAAAGATAAGCCGTTTTCGCCTCCAGATGTACCGAAAGTGCAATCTTCTTTCCCGCAAAGGGTTTGGTCCTGCTGAATTCTTCCTTCAGGGTCCGCAGCAGATCGCAGTTACGTTCCACCCATTCGATCTTCCTTGCACCGGATTCGGCCAGGTTTAGGTCTCTGATTTCACTTGCCATGTTTTTTCCTCCTGATCATTCCTAAATTTCCACAGCCGAATTTTTAATGATGGTCGTCTGCCCTGTCATCATAAGTTTCTATACCACGATGTTTCTTTCTTCACCGTTTAAGAACGCTTCAATATTTTTAATACTTTCGGATACCACCCGGTGTCTGGCCTCGATGGAAGCCCAGGCCAGATGCGGCGTGATGATCAGCTTGTTACTGTCGGTGATCTTGCTTAAGGGATTCGTATTCTGCATGGGTTCGGTGCCCGTTACATCCAGTCCCGCTCCTCCGATCAGGTCTTCGTTCAAAGCCCTGGCCAGATCCTCGTCGACCACGATGGGGCCTCTTGCCACATTGATCAGGATCGCCGTTTTCTTCATTTTGGACAATGCTTCGTAATTGATCAGCCCCCGGGATTTTTCACTTAACGGACAATGCAGGGAAACAAAATCGGACTCCGCAAGAAGCGTTTCAAAATCCACTTCTTCCACCGGAAAACTCATCCGCATGCGTCCGTTGTGGAATTCCACGTTCTTTTTCTCACCATCTGCCATCTGCCATCCCGAAACGGAATAGTGAAGGACTCTGCAGCCGAATGCCGAGGCGATACCGGAAACTTTGGTCCCGATATTGCCCATTCCGATCACTCCCCAGGTCTTGCCCGAAAGCTCTGTGAAAGGGATATCATAAACGGAGAATCCCGTCTGAGCCGCATAACCGCCGCACTTAACGAATTCATCGTAGTGACGGAGTTTTTCCAACAGATAGAACGCCAATGCAAAAGTATGCTGCGCTACCGCATCCGTGGAATAATTCACCACATTTGTAACGCGAATGCCCTTATCTCTGCAATAATCGATATCGATATTGTCATATCCGGTGGCAAACTCATTGATGAGCTTGACCTTCGGCGCATTTTCCAGGGTACGCTTATTCAGCGGTGCCTTGTTGCAGACCACGATATCCGCATTTGCAATACGGGCGCTTACTTCTTCCTCGGTCTGAGTGTTCGGATAGATCTCGACCTCGGCAAACCGGCTCAATCCGTCTACCGGGACATCCAAACCCACACTGTTACGTTCCAATACAACGATCTTCATATGCCGTACCCCCTTCCTGGTCCTAAGGGGTACCGCTTGCTGTGGATTCCTTAGGACGGTCTGCAGTTTTCATAATCTGCTTTACTTTACCTTAAAATGTTATCGTCCGAATAGTTTCGCCAGAGGCTCCACCACCGTATGCAGTTCGTGGATCGCCTGATTCAGCGTCTCGATATCCATGGCATTGACTTTGTCCATTGCCTCGTTGATCTTTTCCTGGGATTCGATCACAAGCCCGTTCACACTGTCAAAAAGGCCCGCAATATCCTGATTCGCCAGATCCTCAGTCACCCGGTTCAGATTGTCCAGAACTCCGGAAGCCTCCGAAAGCGTGACTTCGGCATTTGCAATGATATTGTTTACATTTCCGATGAGCACAAGAAGCTTCGGGATCACCGAGATCACGGCCACCGCTACCAGGATCACGATCACGAGACACACAATGGAAATGATCATGGCAAACCGGCTCTGTCTCTTGGCATAAACCATTTCCTTACGCTCATTGTCACGGACATCCAGTAACATGTGAGCCAGGATCTTCAGATCCTGATCTTTCATATTGTCGATCATCTGGGGATTGATGCTCTCCGCAAAATTTCCCGTCTGTACAACAGGTTGATTATCTGCCATATCGCCGGCCTCCTTCCGGATGGTTCTTTTCTTACAGTCTCTTTAACAGTTCTTCTCTCTGAGCCTCAAAACCCGGCTTACCCAGCAGAGCGAACATGTTCTTCTTATAGCTTTCCACACCGGGCTGGTTAAAGGGATTCACGCCCAGCAGATATCCGCTTACACCGCAGGCAAACTCAAAGAAGTAGAACAGTTGTCCGAGGTAGAATTCGTTCACTTCGGGAATATTCACCACGAGATTCGGAACCTGTCCGTCGGTATGGGCAAGGATCGTTCCGTTCATAGCGGATTTATTGACAAAATCAACACTCTTGCCGCTTAAATAATTCAGGCCGTCCAGGTCTGTGGGTTCTTCTTCCAGGATGATCTCCTCACGGGAGGTCTCTACGTTCAGCACGGTCTCAAAGATATTCCTGCTGCCGTCCTGGATGAACTGTCCCATGGAATGCAGATCCGTGGTAAGGTCAACGGAAGCGGGGAAGATCCCTCTCTGATCCTTGCCTTCGGATTCTCCGTATAACTGCTTCCACCATTCGGATACATAGTGTACCGAAGGCTCATAGTTCGCCAGAATTTCGATCTGCTTACCCTTGCGGAGCAGAATGTTACGAAGAGCCGCATACTGTAAAGCATCATTTTCTTCATAGGCGTTATTCAACGCTTTTTCTCTTCCGTCCTGTGCGCCCTGCATCAGTTTATCGATGTCCGCTCCCGAAACCGCAATGGGCAGAAGTCCTACGGCGGTCAGTACCGAGAAACGTCCTCCCACATCATCCGGAACCACAAAGCTTTCATATCCTTCTTCATTGGCAAGATTCTTTAAAGAACCCCGTGCCTTATCCGTGGTAGCGTAGATCCTCTTTGCTGCCTCTGCTTTTCCGTACTTTGCTTCCAGTTTCTTTTTGAATACACGGAATGCGATGGCCGGTTCCGTGGTGGTACCGGATTTACTGATCATGTTGATGGAGAAATCGCGATCTCCGATCACATCCATCAGATGTTTGATATATGTGGAAGAAATGGAATTCCCCACGAAATAGATCTCGGGTGTCTTGCGGATCTCCTTGGATACCACGTTATAAAAACTGTGACGTAAGAATTCGATCGCTGCCCGCGCACCCAGATAAGAACCGCCGATGCCGATCACCAGCAGTACTTCGGAATCGGATTTGATCTTTTCGGCAGCCTTTTTGATGCGGGCAAATTCGTCTTTGTCATAAGCGACGGGCAGATCGATCCATCCTAAAAAATCATTGCCTGCACCGGTTTTTTTAACAAGAGTTTCCTTCGCACCAAGTACCTGGTCCTTCATCTGTGCCACTTCGTGATCGGATACGAAACACGAAGCTTTGGAATAATCAAACGTCACCTTGCTCATATACTTATCTTCCTTTCTGAAAATGACATAAAAAAACCCGCGGAGCAGATGCCCCACGGACTCTATTATACTTTTAAAACCCATATATTGCAACGAGTGCAGCGCTTAATATGGGGAATTACCCGCCCCCACAAAAGCGGCATTGATCACGGTAAACCGGGTTCCCTGATCGTTCCCGCAAGTGGAAAGGGTCAGGATATTGGGAAACCTGCGGAAATCATCTTCATAGGGATCTTCCGATGCATCATACAGACTCCGTTTCCGGGCTGTATCCACATAGGTATTGTACTGCCTGTAATTCTCTACATCCGCATAGCACACATCCGGCTGTTGTGCCACATAATAGGCAAATATGTGATATTTTCGAACTTCATCCGGTGTATAAAGGTAGACGTAGGGATCCGAGACACAAAGTCCGTCCTCTTCCAGGAACCGCTTCAACGGTGCAAACATGGAACCGTTCCGCATATTGTGTCCGAATATGATGGAATTGAAAGAGGAAAGATCTCCCTTTGAATCCATGGAAAGGAAAATGGAACCCGCATTATTTCCCGTTCCGTCAAACATGGTTTTCAGATATTCCAGGTTATCATGGCTGTGGACCACCGGATATACAAGATCCAGCACCGGGATATACAATACGCCGATAAAGTCCGGATTGATGGCGGAAAGATTTCCGTAATCGATCTCAAGATTCGGATATGTCACTTCCAGGTCTCTGCTCCCGGATAAACTGAAGGAAGGATCCTCCGGGGGAACGATCTTTATATTTTCCGCAACCGTCTCAATGGAACGATCCGCTTCCCGGTAAATGTTGAAATGATACAGGAAGATCCCGAAACCAATGAGAGCCATTGCAAAACATGCAACCGCGATCACGGTATGGATCCGTCCTGAACCGGCTCCTTTTTCTTTATGCTCTTTCATTGCCGATATGTTCGAACAGGTATCCCAGAACTTCCGGCGTAAACTTCTTGGCTTCGATACCGATCTCATAACCGCCGTCCGGTAATTGCTTCTGGCGCTTTACAATCGCATACATGATCAGTGTGTCAGCCACGATGATAATATCCTTTCCCACGATATCGGGAAGATCCGCAGGACCCTTGATCCCCATTCCCAGAGGACTTACATCCGCTACTTCCACGTAGTACTTATCATAGGTGTCGCAGGTAACGATAACGCTTTTTACCTCGTATTTCACCCGGTTGATATTTCTTCTTTCTTCCATCGTCATGGGTTTTTCCTCCTTTGAAACGATCGATCTATATTACAACTTATCAAAAACCGCATAGAAAAACAATATTCGGATTTGATTAAGAGATAAAAAAGCGGCTCCAAACGGACAGATCTCGTTTGAAGCCGCTGCATAGACCGATAGGATCTTATTTGGTTGCGTTCTTCTTGGCTGCGATGATATCAAATACGACCGCGCCCAGAAGTACCATACCTTTTACGATCTTCTGCCAGTCGGCATCAACACTCATGAGCTGCATCCCGAGGTTGATGACACCGATCAGCGTAGCACCCACAACCATCCCGAATACGGAACCGGAACCGCCGTATGCCGAAACACCGCCTACAACGCAGGCTGCGATGGCATCCATTTCATAGTTGGTTCCTGCCGTGGAGTTGGCTGCCTGGAATCTGGCGATCACGATATAAGACGTGATGACCGTCAATACAGCCATGTTGAGGTAGGCAAAAAACATGATCTTCTTCGTGTCCACACCGGAAAGCCTGGTGGCTTCCTTGTTGCCGCCGATGGTATAGAAGTATCTGCCCAGGGTGGTCTTGGAAGTGATGAAGCTGTAGATCAGGACGATACATACAACCCATACAAGAACCGTGGGAATTCCGCCGGATAGAGCAAGTTTATAGGCAAAGAGCATGATCACCGCTACGGAGAGCACGGATTTTACGATCACGGAGGTCATAGAATCCGCTTCATACCCCTTTTTCACCTTGTTTGCTCTGCTGATAAAGGAACTTGCAACTACGATCACACTGGCAGCAATGCCGGCGATCAGGCAGATGATATTTAACTGACCGACTGCCGTTTCAAAGAGCTTACCAGAGAAGATCTTTAAGAAGCTCTCCGGAAAAGGAGAAATACTTCCTGTTGAGCTGTTTGCACTTAACAGTGCTGTACCCCAACCGCGGAATGCCAAGAAACCGGCAAGTGTTGCGATCCAGGGGGGAATATTGACATAAGCTACCAGGAAGCCGAGAACACATCCGTAAACGATACCCACCAGGAGCATCAGGAAAATGGATACACCGGTTCCCATCTTATTTACTACCATCAGGATTCCGCCTACCGCTCCGAGCATGCAGACAAAGGATCCGCAGGAAAGATCGATGTTACCTCCCGTAAGCATACACATCAGCATACCCGTTGCAAGAATGAATACGTAGGCATTCTGTGTGATCAGTGCGTTGAAGTTCAAGGGTGAAAACATCGAGCCGTTCGTCATTACCGTGAAAAAGATATATACCAGGACAAGGACGATCAGCATTGCATTTTTCTTGAGTATTTCCAGATATTTCGTCATGACTCCTCCTCCTTACTTTTTCTTTTTGTTCGACAGTACGTCGAATAAGATCGCTACCAGAACGACGATACCTTTAACAACCTTCTGATAGTTGGCTTCGATACCCATGATCGACATACCCATGTTGATGACACCCATGAGCACGGCACCTACCACAACGCCGAAAACGCTTCCTTCACCGCCGTACGCCGATGCACCGCCGATAAAGCAGGCCGCGATGGCATCCATCTCGTATAACTGTCCGAAAGTAGGCTGTGCGCCTGCAGCTCTTGCGATGGTAAGGATACCTGCAAGACCTGCCATCAGTCCCATGTTAATGTATGCGAAATTGAATACTTTTCTGGAATCGATACCGGAAAGTCTTGTTGCTTTTTCATTACCGCCCACGGCATAAAGATATCTTCCGATGGTGGTCTTGGTGGTAATGTACTGATAAACGATGAGAACAAGGGCGATCCAGATGAGTGCAACGGGGATTCCCTTATACTTGGCAAGATTGAAGAACAGCCAGATCACTGCCGCACAGATCACGATCATCCGCACCAGCTCCTGACCCAGAGGCTTTACCTCATAGCCCTTGGCCTTGGCGGCGATCCTGTTTCTGACTGTGATCACAACATAGATGACCGCTACCGCGATCCCCACAGCCATACAGGTAACATTGAAGTTCTCTCCGTGGAAGAAATCGGGAATATAGCAGTCCGCACCGCCACCGAATACATTTAAGAAGGTGGTGTTACGTACGCCAACCGCATATCCCTGAAGAACTACGTTTGCCAGTCCTCTGAACACATACATGCCGGCCAGCGTTGCGATAAACGGCGGAACCTTCACATAAGCGATCCAGAAGCCCTGCCATGCGCCCACCAGAAGGCCGCCCAGAAGCATAACAACAACCGCTACCCATACATTGATGTCCCTGTCCATCATGACTGCGCCGATACCGCCTACTACGCAGACTACGGAACCGACCGCCAGATCGATGTTACCTCCTGTCAGGATACACAGGAGCATACCTGCCGACAGAACGAACACATAGGCATTCTGGGAAACCAGGTTATTGATATTCTGCGGGATCAGGATCTTCCCGTCGGTATTTGCAAAGAAGAAGATTACTACTGCGATCAGGGCAAATACCATCGTATATTTCTTTAATATGTCCAATACTTTCAGATTCATACTATTCGCCCCTTCCCGACTGCAAGATGCAAGCCATTATATTTTCCTGAGTAGCGTCTTCCGCTTTCATTTCACCCACAAACTTTCCTTCGTTCATGATATAGATCCTGTCGCTCATGCCGATGACCTCGGGAAGTTCCGAAGAGATCATGATAACGGATTTACCCTCTTTAACAAGATCATTGATGATACAGTAGATCTCGTATTTTGCACCTACATCAATACCTCTCGTGGGTTCATCAAGGATCAGGATATCGGGATCCGCAAACATCCACTTGGCAAGCAGCACCTTCTGCTGGTTTCCACCGGACAGATTGCCCACGTTCTGTTCCACCGTAGGCGTCTTTGTACGGAGCTTGTCCTTGTATTCCACGGCAACCTGATATTCTTTATCAATATCGATAACGCCCTTACTGCTGACTCCGTCCATATTTGCAAGAGACGTATTGACCCGGATCGGATTGGACAGAACCAGTCCGTTTCCTTTACGATCCTCGGTAACGTATGCAAGCTTGGCGTTGATCGCCTCTCTGGGGCTCTTAAGAACGGTTTCCTTACCGCCCAGGAGCAGCGTTCCCGTGATATCGGCTCCGTAGGATCTTCCGAAGATACTCATGGCAAGTTCCGTACGTCCCGCACCCATCAGTCCGTAGATGCCCACAACTTCACCTTTCCTGACGCTGAAGCTGATGTCATCCACAACCTTACGTTCTGCGTAAACCGGATGGTAAACAGTCCAGTTTTTCACTTCCATATTGACATCGCCGATGGGCACATCGGTCCTCTTCGGGAAACGGTCTGTAATCTCACGTCCTACCATACCGCGGATGATCCTGTCCTCATTGATCTCCGTGTTGTGGCAATCCAGAGTCTCTACGGTAGATCCGTCTCTGATCACCGTGATCTTATCGGCAACATAGACAACCTCATTCAGCTTATGGCTGATGATGATCATGGTCATGCCCTGTTTCTTGAATTCCAGCATCAGATCCAGAAGCGCTCTTGAATCCGTCTCGTTCAGAGAAGAAGTGGGCTCATCGAGGATCAGAAGCTTTGCTTTCTTGGCAAGAGCCTTGGCGATCTCCACGAGCTGCTGCTTACCGGTTCCTATATCCTTGATCAACACACGCGATGACTCCGACAGACCTACCATTTTCAGGTATTTGTCGGCTTCGCTGTATGTTTCGTTCCAGTTAATGGCGTTTTTCTTTCCTCTCTCATTGCCGAGGAACATATTCTCGCCGATCGACATCTGAGGTACCAGAGCCAGCTCCTGATGTATGATAACGATTCCCTTATGCTCGGAATCGGTTATCTTCTGGAACTGACACACCTCGCCGTTATAAACGATATCTCCTTCATAGCTTCCAAAAGGGTAGATGCCGCTGAGTACATTCATCAATGTAGACTTTCCGGCTCCGTTTTCTCCTACCAGTGCGTGTATTTCGCCCTCTTCAACCTGAAGGTTAACGTTGTCGAGCGCCTTAACGCCGGGGAAGGTTTTGGTGATATTCTTCATTTCAAGTAATACTTTGCCCAAAATAATCCCTCCGTTTCTTGTTTTACTCATAAACAGGCGGGTCTGAACCCGCCTGTTATATGAGATAATTGCTATCTTTTGATTACTTTAACTGATCCTCTGTGTAGTAACCGGAATCAAGAAGGATCTGCTTGTAGTTGTTAGCGTCTGCGAATACAGGCTCGCAAAGGTAAGAAGGAACAACCTTTACGCCGTTGTCATAGGTAGACTCATCATTAACATCAACCTTCTCGCCATTAAGGATCTGACCAACCATCTTAACTACCTGAGAAGCAAGAGTACGGGTATCTTTGAATACGGACATGGACTGCTTGCCGGCGATCATGTTCTTCGTATTCTCGATATCACAGTCCTGACCGGTGATGATCGGATAAGAACCGTTGTAGTTAGCTGCTAAAGCGTTCTCAACACCAAGTGCGGTGGAGTCGTTGGAGCAAAGCCATACATCAACGTTGGTTCCGTCTGCATAGTAAGAGGAAAGGATGTTTTCTGCTCTGGACTGTGCAGTCTCGGTTGCCCAAGAAGGAGTTGCTACTTCGTCGAAGGTCTTCTGACCGGATACAACATTCAGCTTGCCGCTCTCGATGAAGGGCTTAACTACGTCGTATGCGCCGTTGAAGAAGAAACCTGCGTTGTTATCACCGGGATCACCTGCGGTAAACTCGATGTTGAAAGGTCCTGCTGCGTTGTTGAGGTCAAGGGTATCAACTACATACTGTCCCTGAACCGTACCAACCTTGTAGTTATCGAAGGTAGCATAGTAGGAAACCGCATCGGAGTTCATGATCAGACGGTCATAAGCGATAACGGGGATGTTAGCCTTCTTAGCCATGTCAAGAGCTTCACCGAGTGAAGAACCTTCGATCGCTGCGATAACAAGAACGTCGCATCCGTTAGAGATCATGTTCTCAACCTGAGACAGCTGCTGCTGAACATCATTGGCTGCATACTGAAGTTCTACTTCATAACCTGCTGCCTTAAGTTCCTTCTCCATGTTGGCACCATCCTGGTTCCATCTCTGAAGATCCTTGGTAGGCATCGAAACACCAACCTTCTTAGCTCCGCTTGCGGAACCGCCGCCTGCGCCGCCGCATCCGGTGAGCAGTACAGCTACCATTGCTACACTGAGTAATACACTGATTAATCTTTTCATTGTGTACCTTCCTCCCATATCATGATTTTGTTCTGGAGCCGTCAGGGCTCCCCTACATTCGAAATCATAACACGGTGCAAATAGTAGTTGTTTGCGAAGTTCTGTATTTTTTTGTTTTGCTACGGAAAACCTTTTCTGCCGTGCTAGCATTTTTTTGTTGTGACAGGGAATGCCGCCGACAAAATAATCCACAGAAAGTGGAAATGTTCAGATCATTTCACGTTCAGATATACTTCGTCTTTCATATGAAAGCCGCTGTTGATGATCACTTCATCCATATTTTCCTTGGTCACGCCCACGGGATCGATCTTCAGATAGGGGACCATATGACTCCCGTCATAGATCGTAGTGATATCGTCATCCGACAGCGCTTCATTCCGGGCCATGGCTACGGCACATTCCGCCGCACGCTGAGCCAGTTTTTCGATGGGTTTGTATACGGTCATCAGCTGGGTTCCTTCCACGATACGCTGGCAGGCCTCCAGATCCGCATCCTGTCCCACGACCATCTTTTTCCCGGCCAGCCGTTTCTCCGAAAGAGCATAAACGGCCCGGCTGGCAAGATCGTCGTTTCCGCACATGATGGCATCCGCTTCTTCCACCAGGGACATATGATTGTAGATATACTCACCCGCAACCTCGGCTTTCCAGCCGTCGGCGTAGATCGTATCCAGGATCTCGTTATTGTTCTCCTCCATAACGGCCCGGAATCCGTTCTCCACCAGCGGTACATTATTATCGGAAGGAGATCCGCAGAGCATCAGTACTTTTCCGTTCTTTAACCCGTTATCCACAAAAGCCTGCCCCATCAGGGTTCCGACCATTTCGTTATCAAAGGAAATATACAGATCCACATCGGCATCCGTGATCAGACGATCATAGGCGATCACCTTGATCCCGGCGTCCTTTGCCTTTTTTACGGAATCACGCAGGGAAGCGGAATCGATACAGACCACCACGATCACATCCACTTTCTTATTAATAAGGTATTCGATCTGTTTCTTCTGTTCCTCCACATCGCCGTTGGCATTCTGGACATTGACCTCGGCTCCCAGCTCTTTTGCCATGGATACGAACACATCCCTGTCCCGCTGCCATCTTTCTATGACAAAAGAATCAAAACTCATGCCGATTGTGATCTTATCGTCCGCATTCCCGGATGATGTACCGCTGTCGGATTTCTCGCTTCGGCATCCGCAGAGCATGGCTGTAAGAAGCAAAATAAGTGTTATGCCAAAACCGATCCTTCTTTTCATACCGTCTTTCCTTCTTTATATTCCGTGGGAGTCACCCCCACATTTTTCTTAAATGTGCGGCTGAAATAGTTGGGATCCGCATATCCGCACTCGGAACAGATCTCCTTCATGGAAAGAGAAGAATTGACAAGGAGTTCCTTGGCCCGTTCGATCCGGATATTGGTCAGGTATTCGATAAAACTTACCCCTCCTTCTTCCTTGAAGACCTTACTGAAGTAATAAGGAGAGATATTGACTACTCTGGAAACGTCGTCCAGCGAGATCTCCCTGGAATAATTATCTTCAATATATTTCTTAGCCGTTTTGATGATATCGTTTGATTTCTCTTCCCGTTTGTTCAGAATATTCCTGCAGGCATTCTCAATCTTCTTAAGGAACCATTCCCGAAGCTCACCCGTAGTGGTAAGTCCCATGATCTCCGGCAGATAATTGTTCCTGTCCCTGTAATGATACGTCCATCCTCCGTTCAGATAAGCCAGATGTTCCGCATACAGCGAAAACTCCAGTACCTTCAGACGCATGGACATGAGATCGTTCTCGCTTGCCTGGCACATCCAGTCGGAATAGGTTTCGGCAGCAGCCAGTGCCCCGTTCAGATCCCCTTTGGTCACGGCATCAAACATGGGCTTTTCCAGATCCATGGGGTAGTCTTCCTCGTAATCACACCCGATGGGCAGATCATCCGCATGGGCAACGGACCCCGTGGTAGCGATCAGCGCATTTAATGCTTCCCGGTAGGATGTGCCAAGGTCATAAAGCTTTTTGACACCCCCGATGCCGATCCGGAAACTGATATCCGTCTTTTTACGCAGATACCGGGTCAGTTCCCGCACCCGCTCAATCAGTTCGCTCCGTTCGGCATATTCCATTTTCTGAGAAGCATAGGGAACCAGCACGGCGATCTTGTTTGCCATAACGTTTCCGATCTTACAGGGAAAGAACTCCCGGACACCTTCCCGGATCTCCTGATACTTGCCGGAAAGCTTTACGGAACTTCCCACGGCATTGGTCATGTGATTCCCTTCCTGGGATTCCCCACACACAATGGCCATCATATATCCGAAGTTTTCACTGATCCCCAGCACCGTCCGGTAACTGTCGATATCTTCGTCAAAGTGTTCCTGAAGGAGGATATCATAGATCAGACCGTTTTCCAGGATCGGCTCTATAGTCTCCAGCTTTTCCCGGATCAGAAGATCATTACTGCGTTTTTCCCGCTCCCGGTCGATCTGCTCCATGGCTCTTCGGATCACGGCAATGACCTTGGTGCGTTCCATGGGCTTATTGATATACTCCATCACACCGAGGGTGATCGCTTCCTTGGCATAATCAAATTTGTCATAAGCGGACATCACGATGAACACGGTATTGGCGGAAAATCTCTTGATCTCGCGGATCGCCTCGATGCCGTTGATCCCGGGCATATGGATATCCATGATGGCGATATCCGGCCGGAACCGCTCCGCAAGCTCGATCACACTACGTCCCGTTTTGGCGAATTCGATCTCGCATTCGTCCTTAAATTCCTTTTCGATAATGAATTTCATGGAATCGATGACGATCCCCTCGTCATCTGCCAGCATAATTCTGTACATGATCTTATTCCTTTACCAAAGGCAGGCTGACGATCACTTCACAGCCCAAATCCTTTCCTTCACTCCGTATGTCAATAACATCATCCTCTCCGGCAAAGAGTCTCAGCCTGGAAATGACGTTATCCATCCCGATCCCGTTATTATCGTATTGATGTTCCTTGCGGGACCAGCTTCCTTCAAGGATCCTTTCGATATCCTCCTCGGAAATGCCCTTGCCGTTATCTTTTACGCTGATGCAGACCCGGTCATCTTTCCTGAATACCCTGAGTGTGATCCTGCCCTGATCACCCATGTCCCGGATCCCGTGATTCACGGCATTCTCAACAATGGGCTGCAGGATCATGCTGGGCATTTCCACCTTTAACAGGCGCTCATCCACCTGTTTCTGATAATGAATGTCTCCGGAAAACCGCACGTTCAGGATATTGATGTAATTATCCACAAGGGTGACTTCCTCCCCGATGGTAACATTGGTTTCCTGCTTTTTCACATTATAACGGAAAAAATCCGCAACTGTCTGCACATATTCGTAGGTTCTGTCCGCTCCCTCCATCATGGCGAGCTGGGCTCCGGCATTTAAGGTATTGAACAGAAAATGAGGATTGATCTGGGCCTGCAGATAGCGGAGCTGTGCATCCTTCAGATGGGATTCCATGAGAAGCTCTTTTTCCTGAAGGTCCCTTTCCTTCTCCATGCTCTCCCGCAGACGTTCGATATACTGTTTGATACTTATGACCATCTTGTTGAAAGCATTGGTCACAACTCCCACTTCATCTTCGTACAGTGCCTTGGGCAGTTCGGCATCGAAATTTCCCTCTGCCACTTCGTTTGCCGAATCCGCAAGCAGTTTCAGGGGCTGGATCATTTCCCTGAGAACCCGGGTGATGATGAATATATTCACGGCCATTACCAGGAACATCACGGTAATGCTGACTCTTTCCACAACCCGAAACATGCGGGACAGTTCCGCATACTGTTCGGAATTGCTGATGAACTGCTCCAGGTTCAGGCTGGTCATATAGGATCTGATATATTCATACAGAGCGGTGGAGTTCTCATAATGGGTACGGTATTTTTCCACATTACGGCCCCGTTTGGCCTCGATGGTCCAGGCAACCTCGTCCAGATAGTTCCGGGACATATTCTTGATATTGCGTTCCATGCGGGAAAAGGGCAGATCCGTGATCTCATCATCCAGTTCTTCCACGAGATCCGCATAATTCTGAGCACTCCGGTAATAGTTTTCCAGAGAATCCGTGGTTTTTGAACTTAAATATTCGGTCATGTCGTCCTGTACCGTGGACAGCACATCCGACAGTTCGTTCAGATATCGGTTATCCTGATAAACCATCTCCAGATCAACGGACATCCTGTTGATCCCCAGCATCAGGAAGAGATTAACGACGAATATGATGAGGTTTGCAAAGAGGTAGATCAGACTGATCTTGATCTGCAGAGAAAGATTCCGGAATTTATTCACCCGTATCCTCCTCTCCGATATAGTCCGCCACATTATTCTTGTTGATCAGCGTTACATCCGCCGTGAAGTACTGGCTCGTATTGCCGAATTCATAATAATCCGACAGGGCATCCACGCAGTATCTTCCCATCTGTTCCGTATCCACCAGAACCGTGGCATAGACCACATTCCGGTCAATGGCATTGATAATGGACTCGGAATCATAATACCCAAGAATGTTGACTTCCCCTACCTTATTAAAATCCACCACCGCCTGATAAGCACAGATCGTGTTCAGTTCGTCCAGGCAGACGATGACGTCCGGTATATCTTCCCTGAGGAAAATATCCCGAATGGATTCTTCCACGGAAAATGCATTCGTATTGTCCACCGGAACGATGGAGATATCAAATTCGGAATCCGTGGCGTTTTCCTGAGCAATGGTCTCCTGCAATCCCGAAATAATGATATTCTGCGCGGCATCCTGGGTATCCATGTTCATCAGCACCGCGATCTGCATGGTCCTGCGCTGCTCCATGGCTTCGGAATCCGCAAAATCCTCCAGACGCTTTTCCTTGATGATGCTGAAAACCTGACGCCCGTATTCTCGGCCGATATTATATCCTCCCACACCCACAAAGCTTAGACGGTCCGATCTGGTATTATCACTGTAAAGGGTCACCACCGGGATCCCTGCCCTGGTGGCCTCGTTGATCAGATCCGTCATTTCATCGGTCTCGTTGGCATACACGATGATCCCGTCCGTCTCCGCGGCGATGGCAATTCTCATCAGTTCCTCACAGGTGTATTCCGTGGAGAGGTTGGATCCGAACAGTTCCACATAATCTCCGTGTTCCTTTGCGTTTTCCAGCGCACCCCGATAGACCGAATTCCAGAAATCCGATTTCCCGTTCTGAATGATCATGGCATAGTATTTATCATACGTCCGGGTATCGGCCTGTTTGCGATATCCTCCGATATAGATCCTGAACACGACGACACCGATCACCAGTGTGATCACCACGAACAACAGTGTCAGGATCGGCAGCAGATTTGCCCTGCCCTTATGGTTTTCCTTAGTCTTATCCGATTCTTTCATTACGACTATCATCATAGCAGATATCCTTTCCGTATGCTATGATTAAGGAAACAAGTATGGAAAGGACGGTTTCTCCCCATGAAAAAAATGATCTCCTGGAACGTTAACGGACTGCGTGCCTGCCGGGAAAAAGGATTTGAAGAAACATTTCGAAAACTGGATGCGGATATCTTCTGCCTTCAGGAGACTAAACTTCAGGAGGGGCAGATCGACCTGGATCTTCCCGGTTATCACCAATATTGGAATTACGCGGAAAAAAAGGGGTATTCAGGGACCGCGATATTTACCAGAGAGGAACCCTTACATGTGTCCTACGGGATCGGGATTCCGGAACACGACCATGAAGGAAGAGTGATCACCCTCGAATTTCCGGAATATTATTTTATCACCGTCTATGTTCCCAACTCTCAGGATGAATTAAAACGACTGGATTACCGGATGAAATGGGAGGATGATTTTCTTACCTATGTTAAGGACCTTGAGAAAACAAAACCCGTCATCTATTGCGGGGATCTGAATGTGGCTCACAGGGAAATTGATCTTAAGAATCCGAAAACAAACCGGCATAATGCGGGATTTACGGACGAGGAACGGGGAAAATTCGACCATGTACTCCAAAGCGGCATGATCGATACTTTCCGGTATTTTTATCCGGATAAGGAGCAGATCTACTCCTGGTGGAGCTATCGTTTCCATGCCCGTGAGAAAAATTCCGGATGGCGCATAGATTACTTTGTTGTTTCCGAAAGCCTGCAAGACCGCCTTCTGGATGCAAAGATCCATACGGATATTTTAGGTTCGGATCATTGTCCGGTGGAACTTGATCTTAAGGATTGAACCGGGATCTGTTCCGGAGAATCCGGGTTATCAGCCTGTAGTAACCGTATCCGAGGATCAGCGCTCCCGTAAAGAGAAGGGGCAGAACTCTGTGATCTACTTTGTTCCCAAAGGTTTCAAACAGGAATATATGAATGAGGAATATCTCAAAGCTGGCCTTTCCCGCCTCCTCAAAGACGCGGGCGATGATCTTTGAGACCTTTGTTCCGGACAGGATATCTCCCGCAAGGGCAAGATCAAAAACAAGTCCCGGGCCAATGAGGATGAAGGGATACCACCAGAGACCGTAATGCCAGTTATCCCATCTTGACTGTATTTTCAGGAAATAATAAAGGATCCCGAAGCCTGCAGCCATAAGGATATTTCCCGATATCACCAAAACCTTGTCCGATACGGGAAGCAGGGATCTTTCCCCGGTTCCCGAAACCTTTCC
>JAEEGL013964920.1_pt1 | contig 25568 bp, 21 predicted proteins | sample 9134231 | NCBI WGS metagenome assembly JAEEGL01 (sample SAMN16246548, study PRJNA631951) | gut metagenome | biome: gut microbiome; feature: rumen; material: fiber-attached | host: Bos | place: Iran: Karaj | collected 2018-10
GATTTGCGACGGCAAAAAGCCCGTTGCCCTTGCGGGAATCATGGGCGGATTAAATTCCGAGATCAGAGAGACCACCACCGAGGTAATGTTCGAGGCTGCAAAGTTTGCCAGAGACAATATCCGTAAGAGCTCACGTGCTCTCGGACAGTCTTCGGATTCCAGCCAGAGATATTCAAAGGGTGTTGATGAGTACGCAACCGTTATGGCTATGAAGAGAGTTCTTCACCTTATCGAGGAGCTTGGATGCGGAAAAGTATCATCCACTCATGAAGATGTAAACACAGGAAAGTCACTTGAGCCTTGGGAGATGAAGGCAAGCATCAAGAAGGTAAACGGCGTGCTTGGAATCGACATCCCTGCTGATGATATCAAGGACATTCTTACCAGACTTTATTTTGCACCCGAGATAAACGGAGATGAACTTACCATCCACGTTCCCGCATACCGCGAGGATATGGAGGACTATCCCGATATCGCAGAGGAACTCATTAGAATGTACGGTTACGATCACATCACACCTACATTCATGCCCACCGCAAAAGTAACCATTGGTGGTCAGAGCCCCAGACAGAAGACCACTCTTCACATAAAGAATGCTCTCTGCGGGGCAGGCGCTTTCGAGGGAATGCACTATTCATTCTTCTCGCCCAGCGACCTTGATTTCCTGGGACTTCCCGAGGATGCACCCGAGAGACATGCCATCAGGATCATGAACCCCATCAACGAAGAACTCTCTCTTATGAGAACTACTCTTGCACCTCAGATGATCCATGCAATGGGCAGAAACCAGAAGAGAGGAAACCTTGAAGGAAAGATCTTCGAAATTGGAAATAAATTCATTCCCGGCGAACTTCCTCTCACCGATTATCCCGACGAGAGAGAAACTCTTTGCATCGGTGTATTCGGAAAATCTGAATCCTTCTTCACCCTTAAGGGACTTGTGGAGACTGTTGCCGAGAGCCTGAACATCTCATTTACATACGAGAGGACTACCAGGACCTTCCTTCACCCTTATCAGGCAGCTGCCGTATTCTGCGAAGGTGAGGAGATCGGATATCTCGGAAGGATCACCTACGAGATCATGAACGAGGAAAGCATGAGATATCCTGCTTATGTGGCGGAGATAGATCTTGAGAAGCTTTCAAAATTCTACGGAAAGGCTCCTGTGTTTAAGCCCCTTCCCAGATTTGCCACCGAGAGCCGTGACCTTGCCCTTATCATGAACAAGGATCTTACCTGCGGACAGGTTGAGGATGTTATTTCCAAGTCTTGCTCATATGTTACCGAGATCAATCTCTTCGATGTATACGAGGGCGAGCAGATCGCAGCAGACAAGAAGAGTATGGCATTTACCATTACCTTCACTCCCAAGGATGAGGAGTTTACTGCAGAGACAGTTGACGGATATGTGCACAAGATCCTGAAGAACCTCAAGAAAGAGCTGGAGATCGAACTCAGAGCATAATATATAGATTTTAGAAAGAAGGAATATAATTTCATGGAACGTAAGAATGCGTGGGAATCCTACGACGAAAAAGAATTAAAGAAGTTAAATAAACTCTGTGACAGCTACCGCGAATTTATCAGCGATGCTAAGACAGAGCGTGAGTGCATCGATGCTATCGTTAATACCATCGAGAAGGATGGATACAAGGAGCTTGATACACTCATCGAAAAGAATACAAAGCTAAAGGCCGGAGACAAGGTATACAGCGTTTGGATGAACAAATCCATCTGCATGTTCCGTGTGGGCAAGCAGCCCCTTTCCGAGGGTCTTAACATCCTTGGAGCACATGTGGACAGCCCCAGAATGGATGTAAAACAGAATCCTCTTTATGAGAGAGATGATTTTGCATACCTTGATACCCACTACTACGGCGGTGTCAAGAAATATCAGTGGGTAACACTTCCCCTTGCACTTCACGGTGTAATCGTAAAGAAGGACGGAACCACAGTAGAGATCAATATAGGTGAAGACGAGAACGATCCCGTATTCTTCGTATCCGATCTCCTGATCCACCTTGCACAGGAGCAGATGGACAAAAAAGCTGCAAAGGTTATCGAGGGTGAAGCTCTTGATATCATCATCGGAAACAAGCCCCTCACCATCATCGGCGGTGAAGCAAAGGCAAAGAGTGTAAAGGCAGGAGCAAAAACCACCAAGAAGGCAGATAAGGAAAAGGCAGGCAAGGAAAAGGCAAAGGATGCCGTTAAAGCAGGCGTTCTTGATATATTAAAGCAGAGCTACGGCGTGGAAGAGGAAGATTTCCTTTCTGCGGAGATCGAGGTTGTTCCTGCAGGAAAGGCTAGAGATGCCGGTCTTGACAGAAGCATGATTCTTGGCTACGGACAGGATGACAGAGTATGCGCATTCACTTCAATGCAGGCTATGCTTGATTCACCTGTTTGTGACAGGACCACAGTTTGCATCCTTGTCGACAAGGAAGAGATCGGTTCCGTAGGTGCTACCGGAATGCAGTCACGCTTCTTCGAGAATGCGGTTGCTGAGCTCATGAACCTTTGCGGAGAGTACAGCGAACTCAACATGAGAAGATGCTTATCAAGAAGCTGCATGCTTTCATCCGATGTATCTGCCGGCTTTGATCCTTCATACGAGAGCGCGTTCGAGAGAAAGAATGCAGCATTCCTCGGAAAGGGCATGGTATTCAACAAGTTTACCGGCGCAAGAGGAAAGAGCGGTTCCAACGATGCGAACGCTGAGTACATGGCAAAGATAAGAGAAGTCATGGACAAGGAAGGCGTTGCTTTCCAGACCGCTGAACTCGGTAAGGTAGACGTTGGCGGCGGCGGAACCATCGCATACATCCTTGCTCTTTACGGAATGAATGTAATCGACAGCGGTGTAGCAGTGCTGAACATGCATGCACCCTGGGAGGCTACAAACAAAGCCGATATTTACGAAACCTACAAGGGCTATAAAGCATTTGTAAAGAATATTTCAATGTGATCGATATGGAATTAAAAAAGTCAGATTTTTATTTTGATCTGCCGGAGGAACTGATCGCTCAGGACCCCCTCGAGGACCGCTCCTCCAGCAGACTTCTGGTTGTAGATAAAAATACCGGAAGCACCGAGCATAAGATATTCAAGGATATAATTGATTATCTTATGCCCGGTGATTGTCTTGTTTTGAACAATACAAAAGTTATCCCCGCAAGACTTTACGGAGAGAGGGAAGGCACCGGAGGACAGGTTGAGGTGCTGCTCTTAAAGAGAAACGAAGGGGATGTGTGGGAGACACTTGTGCGCCCCGGAAAGAAGTGCAAGCCGGGACAGAAGCTGGTGTTCGGAGACGGCAAGCTCAGGGCCGAAGTAATAGAGACCGTGGAAGACGGAAATCGCCTTATCAAGTTTTATTACGACGGAATCTGGGAAGAGGTTTTGGATTCCCTTGGAGAGATGCCCCTGCCCCCTTATATCACCCACAAGCTTAAGGATAAGAACCGTTATCAGACAGTATATGCGAAGTTTGATGGGTCCGCTGCAGCTCCTACTGCAGGCCTTCACTTTACTCCCGAACTCTTAAAGAAGATCGAGGATAAGGGAATCAAACTTGCATACGTGACACTTCATGTGGGACTTGGAACCTTCAGACCGGTAAAGGAAGAGAATATCTTTGACCATATAATGCACACGGAGAGTTATCAGGTTACCCGGGAAGCCGCTGATATCATCAACGATACAAAGAAAAACGGCGGGCGCGTTATATGCGTCGGAACCACCAGCTGCAGGACCATCGAATCCGCAGCGGGGGATGACGGCATGGTAAAGCCTGGAAGCGACGATACCAGCATATTCATATATCCCGGATATAAGTTCAAGGTCCTTGACGGACTTATCACCAATTTCCATCTGCCCGAGAGCACTCTTGTGATGCTGGTTTCTGCTCTTGCCGGCAAGGAGAACGTACTCAATGCTTACAACGAGGCTATAAAGGAAAGATACAGGTTCTTTTCCTTCGGTGATGCCTGCTTTTTCACGGACCTGTAATGTTGTCCAAAAGCGATAAATATGTTAAAATAAATTATCTGTGCTCTGCAGATATGAGAGGTTATCTATTATCAGGAAAAGGGGTAATTTAAATGGCTGAAGTAGAGAGAAGAAAAAGTAAAAGAATGCACATGGATTCCACCCTTGTCATCAAGAGACTGGACGGTGGAAGTGACGAGGAAGTGGACATCGAGATCAGCGATGTATCCAAGACAGGTGTTGGATTTATCTGCAAAACTCCGCTTCTCATCGGAACTGTTTACGAGTCATTTCTCACCATCTGGACAAAGGAAGTCCTTCATGCATTCCTTCAGATCGTACGCATTGAGTTAAAGGACGATATGTATTATTACGGAGCTTCATTCGTGGGCATGCCTGAGATGGACGCTGCAAGAATAGAGACCTATCAGACCCTTAACGATAACGGGGTATAAATCGGGATATAATCCTTAAACAAAGGAAGCTTTATAAATGTCAGACAACCCAAATTACGATCTTGATAAATACGTCAGTGATAAGCTTGAAAAACTGAAAGCTTCGGACAGGGATCTAAGATCTGTATTTTTACTGATGACAGCCGAAACGGATTCACTGTTTGCAGAATCCAACGACGGATACAAGATCACAAAAATCACATACGGGGAGTTTAAAGAGAGAACTGAGCGAATGGCCGGTTCTCTTTTAGCGGTACTTGGAGACTACGAGAAAAACAGTATTGTCGGAATCTATATGAACAACAGCGAGGAGTGGCTTGAAATATTCTGGGCAATACTTATGTTGGGTTACAGACCACTCCTTATAAACAACCGAATGAGCCGTTCCGTTTTGGAAGATATCTGCGAAAAATACGATGTAAAAGCAGTTATCTCGGATGACGGAGAACTGGGCAAGAATACTGTCTCACTTGAGAATGTTAAGAAAGCATTTGCAGAAAACAAGGAAAGCAAGATAAAGGCCGAAAAGGACGGATGGGCGGACAATATCATCCTTATGTCCTCCGGAACCACAAATCACGTTAAGCTCTGCATCTACAACGGCGAGACCATATTCTATCAGATATGCGATAGCGCAAGGATCATCAAAGAATGTAAAGCCGCTAAGTCACACTGCGAAGGATACTTAAAGCAACTGACATTCCTGCCTTTCTATCACATATTCGGACTTATGGCTGTGTTTATGTGGTTCGGATATTTCGGAAGAAGCTTTGTGTTCCTGAAGGATTTCTCATCAGAGACCATCTTGAATACAGTAAGACGTCATAAGGTCACACATATCTTTTCAATCCCCCTTCTGTGGAATACGGTTTACGATACCGTTATCAGAACCGCTAAGGAGCGGGGAGAGTACGATAAACTCATGAAGGGTATAAAAATCTCCGAAAAGCTGGCGGGAACTCCCTTTGGTAAACTCTTTACCAAGGTAGCCTTTAAGTCCGTCAGGGAGCAGATATTCGGAGACAGCATAAGATTCCTCATCAGCGGAGGAAGTGCTATATCCGAGGACGTACTCAGATTCTTTAATGCCATTGGTTATCACCTTGCCAATGGTTATGGTATGACAGAAATAGGTATCACCTCTGTTGAACTTTCATCAAACAGAAAGAACCTTACCGATAAATCCGTTGGTAAGCCTTTTTCATCCGTTGAATATATGGTTTCAGATGACGGAGAACTTCTTGTCCGCGGCGAGACCATGGCTGATATAGTCATGGAAAATGGTGAAGTCGTAGACAGGACAGAAAACGGATGGTTCCACACCAACGACCTTGCGGAAGAAAAGGACGGAAGATATTTCATCCTGGGCAGACGTGACGATGTTATCATCGGACCCTCCGGAGAAAACATCAACCCCGATGTGCTGGAGGAGAAGATCAGGATAGAGGGTGCGGAGGAGATCTGCATTGTCAGACAGACAGCGGGAGAGAACAAGATCCCCGTTCTGCTTGTGAGAGTATCACCCTATGCTTCGGCCGATGCACTTAAAAAGATCGAAGATAATACTTCGAAACTTCTTAAAGAGCTGGATATGGACAGAATCATCGGAAAAGTGATCCTTACCAAGAGTGCTCTCATGGATGGAAATGATTTCAAATTAAACAGAAAGAAGATAAGCGAAAAGCTGGACAGCGGTGCTATAGTTCCCGCAGATGAATGCAGCGAAGAATTCGAGATGAACGAACTTACTGCAAAGGTTGCGGAGATAATCGCCGGTGTAATCGGAAAGCGCCCCGAGGAAGTACTTCCCGGCGCGGACATCTTCTTTGATCTGGGCGGAAGCAGCCTTGACTACTTTACCATCGTTATGGATCTGCAGCGTGAGTTCAGGGTCAACTTTCCTTCGGATAACGACAAGAGTTTCAAGACAGCAGGTGAATTTGCTGAATACATAGAAAAGCACAGGTAAGCGCTTTGTTTGGATTTTTTAACTGGTTTGTGAAGATCACCGGATGGCCGGTACAGTTCGCAGCCTTCAGGACTAAAATATACTACGAGGATAAAAAGACTCAGGGGAGACATATAAAAGGCCCCGCCATAATAATCTCAAATCACACATCGGTTTTTGATTATGCCGTATATCTGTTTGTTTTCTGGACAAGAACATTAAGATTTCAGATGGCGGAAGTTCTATTCAAAAAGAAGTTTTTGGGGCCTCTGCTCAGAATGTTGGGCGGTATATATGTAAACAGAGATACATACGATTTTTCCTTTGTTGGAAAATCACAGACCATACTTGAAAAGGGCGGAGTTGTTGGAGTATTCCCGGAATCCAGAATTCCAAGACCGGAGGAAAAAAGACCTCTTGAGTTTAAACCCAGCGCCGCATATCTTGCATATATAAGCGGCGTGCCCGTTATACCGATAGTAACCAATGGTTCGTATTTCAATTTCAAGAAAAGAGCACGTGTACTCATCGGTAAACCCATCGATATCGGAATATGGTGGGATGGTAATAAAGAGAGAAGAGAGAACCTGAGCATCATTTCGGAACGCTTAAGGAAAGAGATCATCAGGCTCACTAAGGAACTTAAAAAGCACGAGGAAAGAGACGAGTTAAGACCTCCTTTCTACTATGCGCTCCATGATTTCTGCTATGCAACGGCGGCACTTCCCGCAGCGGTTTGGTTCAGACCCAAGGTAGTGTATGCAAATGAAAAAGCAAAAAAGAAATACAAAAAAGGAGTTCTTTTCTTTTCAAATCACACGGGCTTCGGTGATCCGCTTTATATTATGACCTGCCTGTATTACAGGCGAATTCATTTTGTTGTTTTAAAGCAGATCTTGGATAATCCCAAGATGCGGTTTTGGTTTGATAAAGCCTTCAGAGCCATACCCATCGACCGCGACAATATGGACATGAATTCCTTTAAGAGGCTCACCGCATTTATGGATGCGGGATGCGCTGTGGCCATATTCCCGGAGGGACACATAAAGACCAGCGAAGAACAGGTTGATGATTTCAAGAACGGACTTGTTCTCATGGCTCTAAAGGGAAAGGTTCCCCTTGTGCCGCTGTATGTGGAGAAAAGAAAGCATTGGTATAACAGACTGACTCTCTTCCAGGGCGAGGAGATAGATCTTGTTGAACTGTACGGTAACACCCCCAGCATGGGACAGATAGAGGAAGCCGGAAAACTTTGCAGGGACAGGGAACTGGAACTTGCAAACCTGGCTGACCTTTACTATAAACGTGTTGAAAATAAACTCCAAGGAGATTTATACAATGGATAAAGAAGAGGTAATGAGCGGCCTTCGCGAGATATTAAAGACTATCGAAGGACACGATGACAAGGTTATCGATGCCGCTACGGAGGAAAGCAATCTTAAGAGCGAGCTGGGACTGAATTCCATCGGTATGCTGTACATCATGATCTCTATCGAAGAAAAATTCGAGATCAGCTTTGACAATTGCCGTGTAGAAGATTTTAAAACCGTTGGTGATGTTGTAAATTACATCATCGAGAATGCCTAGTATTATAGAGATAAAAAAATCATGAAATGGTCAGTACGTGAAGGGCGGCCCGGAGACATGGTCCGCGTAAAAGTTAACAGTCAGATGGATCATTACGGAGTGTTCGTAAGTGATTCAGAGGTTATACAGTTTGGAAAAAATCCCTCACTCAGACTCGGTGTAAATGAAAGCGATGTATTTGTCTGCGTCACCGATATTGATGAGTTTCGTGACGGAGGATTTCCGGAATTTGCCGATCTTTCTTTTTCTGAAAAGATGAAGCGCTTCAAGGTAGATAAGATAATCGAACTTGCAAGAAGCCGTATCGGAGAGGGTGGGTATAATATCATTTACAATAATTGCGAGCACTTTGCGTACGAATGTATTTTTGGAAAGAAGTATTCATCCCAGGCTGAAAAGGCTAAAGAGATAATCAAGAAGATGGCCACGGGAGAACAGGTAGAAGAGTAAAGGAAACGTCCTGAATGTGTCTTTTAATTTCACATAGTGTGTACAAAAAAATATTCGGGCGTAAGACCGATCCCCCGCTTGATGAAGTCGAACTGATGGGAACCCACTATGAAAAGTGGAAGGACATCATGTATGACAGCATTGCAAGGCTCAGAAAGCTTGAGTGGAAAGATCTTTACATCAAAGGTGTGGGCGGTGACAAGCTGAAAGCCATGATGTATGATGCGGGAAGCGATAAGACCGCCATTATGTGCCATGGATACAGAACCCATCATTTCTGCAATACCGCTGTGGCAGCCGGATATTTTCTTGACAGAGGATACAATGTAATATTGTTGATCCAGCGCGGACATGAGGGAAGCGAAGGAAACCTGATAACCTTTGGTGCGCTTGAACACAAGGATCTTTTATTATGGATTGATATGCTTGAAGAGAAGATGCATCTTAAAAAGATCGTTCTCTACGGAATATCTCTGGGAAGTAACGTGGTGATGAGAGCGTCCCAGTATTTAAAAAAGGGCGGCCCCGTCAAAGCAATCATCGCGGACTGCGGATTCATAAACACTAGGGAAACGCTTTATACCCAGGTGGTAAAAAGATCAAAGAATGCGTTCCAAAGATTGGTATTCCCCATCGTATTTTTGCCCATCCTGCGGGGAATGAGATTTTATTCCAAGAAGGACGGATTTGATATCTTCGAGGGCGATACAAGAAAGTCCTTGTCCAAAACCAAGATACCGTTCTTTTTCCTGCATGGTGCAAAGGATATAGTGGTTCCCCTTAGGGACACTGAAGAAAATTACAAAGCATGTGCATCCGATAAAGAGATTTATATCTCAAAGATTGCTGAGCACGGCGGATGCTTTGCGGACGGAGGCGAAAAACTCCGCAATAAATTAGACGAATTTCTGGGAAGGTACATTTGATCCCGTTACGCCCAATTGGGTGTATGCTACGGATTGCTTCGTTGCTTTGCAACTCCCGCAATCCTACAACCATTCGCAATTCGCTAATTTCCATGCTACGCAGGAAATTGCTACTTGCTCATGTTTGTTCGGGTCATTAATTCAAAAATGCTCATTCATGCAAGCATGACTCACATTTTTGAATTTTGACCCTAGTATCATACATATTATTTCTTAAAAAAGGAAGGAAACGAAAATGGCAAAATTTGCAATTCTCACCGATTCAAACTGCGATCTGACCAAAGAGATCAGAGAGCGCTTTGACATTGACTACATTGAGGGACATCTCAAGATGCCCGACGGAAGGAACGTTCCTCTTTGCCTTAACTGGACAGAGGATTATCAGCATGACGAGTTCTATGCTGCGATCAAGAAGGGCGCAGACTATGCAACTTCACCCGCTAATGTAGCAGAATTTGCAGAGAGACTTACATCATATGTTAAAGAGGGAAGAGAAGTAGTTGCTATCACTATTTCCACCGCACTCAGCGGAACCTTCAATTTCCTTACAGAAGCAAGAGACCAGGTTGTTAAAGAGTATCCCGATGCAAAGATCTATTGTGTAGATTCACTTCGTTACTCCGTTCTTGAGGGAATGATGTGCGTTAAGGCTGCACAGATGAGAGACGAGGGAAAGACCGCAGAGGAGACCTATAAGTGGCTTGAGGAGAACAAGAACTGCTACCACCAGATGGGATGGCTTGACGACCTTTCATTCGTAGCAAGAAAGGGACGTATGTCAAACAGCAAGGCATTCTTTGGCCAGCTTGTTGGTATCAAGCCCCTTGGAGAAATCTCTTCAAACGGACTTACAACCGTTATCGGTAAGGCTAAGGGTGCAAAGGCAGGTTTTGCTGCTATCCTTGACTATATGGAGGCAACCATCACAAACGCTTCCGAGCAGACCATCTTTGTAGGAACATCTGATAGAGAAAAGGATGCTGACAAGCTTGTTGAACTCATCAGAGAAAGATTCGCTCCCAAGGAAGTTATCAAATCTTTCGTATTCCCCGGATGCGGCGTAAACATCGGCCCCGGCCTTTGCTGCGCATTCTATTTCGGTAAACCCATCAGCGATGACATGAAGGCTGAGGAAGCTCTCATGAATAAGATTCTTGAGAAGAAATAAAGGGTTTAGATCACATGAATTCCAATGAACTATTAATAGACGGAAAGCTTATGGCGGCGTGCGTGAAAGCGGGCGCCGCAAGGCTTGAAAAGAATGAAGCGCTGATCAACCAGCTCAACGTTTTCCCTGTGCCCGACGGTGATACGGGATCAAATATGCTGACGACTCTGCGCGGTGGCCTTGCTGCGGCCAAAAATACGGAGAATCTTGGAGAGTACATGAGAACTCTTGCCACCGGCATGCTCTTCGGTGCAAGAGGAAACTCCGGTGTTATCTTTTCCCAGATTTTTTCAGGCATTGCAGACAAGCTTAAGGGCATAGAAAAAGCCACTCCCGCACAGATGCTGGAGGCTCTTGAAAACGGATCAAAGGTTGCATACAGCAGCGTTGTTAAGCCCACCGAGGGAACCATCCTGACTGTTGCAAGAGAGGGCGCTGAAGGCTTCTCCGGAAACGGCCTTGAGAATCTTAATGTCTGGGACTTTTTCGGAATCTATATCGAGAATATCAAGGAAGCACTGGATAAGACTCCCGATCTTTTGCCTATCCTAAAGAGTGCCGGAGTTGTGGACAGCGGCGGATACGGTTTTGTAAAGTTCTTTGAGGGCTTTACCGAGGCTGCTTTAACAGGTGCTCTTTCAGACGAATCCGATGATGAACTTATTCCACTTCCCGGAAATATGAATAAGTGGATGGACGATTCGGAGGAGGATGCCTTCGGTTTCTGTACCGAGTGTATCGTTACATTAAACGACGGCGTTGGTGAAATCAGAAACGAAGTAGTTGAATATCTCGAATCCATGGGCCAGTCCGTGGTATGCGTGCAGAGAGATAATATCTTAAAACTCCATGTTCATACATTGGAGCCTTTAAAAGTTCTTTCACACATGCAGGAATACGGCGTGTTCTACAATGTTAAGATCGAGAACATGGACAGCATGACAGGAAGGAACAATGCTTCCGAAAAGTCTGCTGCAAAGGAAGAGGCTGACGGTACTCCCACCACAGAAGAGGTTGAGAGGATCGGTAAAGTGATGGCCGAAAAGCATCAGGAGATGATGAAGGAGATCCATCACGGAATAGCTTATATCGCAGTAGCCAATGGTGATGGCGTGATCAAATCCTTCAAGGATTTCGGATGCGAGATAGTATTAAACGGCGGACAGACCATGAACACCTCCGTAGAGGAATTCGTTCAGGCTTTTGAATCTCTTGATTCAGAGTATATGATCGTTATGCCCAATAATTCCAATATCGAAGCTGCCGCAATTCAGGCTGCAAGGATCTTCGGAGAGGACCGCGTAAGGATCCTTCCCACAAAGTCCATTGCCGAAGGATATTTCGCAATGTCCATGGGTATCACCGACAGATTTGAAGTTGATGAAGTATTCAACATGATGAAGAAAGGTGCCGAGGGCGTAGATACCATCTGGATCTCCAAGGCTATCAGAGATGCAAAGATCGATGATACCATCTGCAGCGAGGGCGATTACCTTGCGCTGTACGGAAAGAAAATCGTTTCATCCGATCCCGACAGACTCACCGCTGTAAAGAAGGTGCTGGAGAGCACACCTGATATCGAAGACAAGTACGTTCTTTTGATCTTTAAGGGACAGATGGTTTCCGATGAGGAGTGTGAGGAACTTCAGGAATACATCGAGGATAACTACGATTGGCTTGATGTGGGAATCATCGACGGCGGACAGGATGTTTACGACTACGTGATAGGAATCACGGGATAATTACTTGGACAGAGGTTTAGAAATATGCCAATTTACGGCTGGATAATCATTGGTGTTTGCGTACTTTTAATTGGCGGCGTTGTGGCAATGCTTGTAATGACATTGCCCATCGCCAAGTATGTGTACGAATCACAGTTTACACGTCCCGCAGATCCTAAAGCGGGATGGACCAGAGGGGAGTGCTCATTCCCCGACAACGAAGAGAATATGGAAATGCACAGGCGCGGTATGGCCTGGGCAAAGGAAAACGAAGCAGCCATCAGGGAGGTTTCCGTTGAAAACGACGGATTGACTCTCTGCGGACAATATTTTGATTTCGGCTTTGAGAAAGCTGCGATATTCCTTGCCGGACGTGCGGAGCCCTGCACATATTCTTATTATTTTGCTATGCCATACAAAGAGTATGGATACAACGTGCTGGTAATAGACAACAGAAGCTGCGGCCTTTCAGGGGGAGAGTACAGCTATGCGGGCATCAAGGAAGCGGAAGATGTTAGAAAGTGGATCGAATTGCTTAACAAAGATCTTGGAAACAAGAAGGTGCTGATCCACGGTATCTGCAATGGTTCCGCAATGGGACTTCGTGCCATCACTCACCCCGACTGCCCGGAGTGCATCGAGGGTCTTATTGCAGACGGAATCTATACCACTTTTTACGAAACTCTCAGAACACATTTCATACAGCTGGGCAAACCCGTTTTCCCCGTATGCTATGAAGTGGTTTTCAAGATCTACAAGCTTACGGGCAAGAATGTAATGGTGGAAGGACCTGTAAAAGATATCAAAAAATACACCGGTCCCCTTCTGATGATACACGGAAAGCAGGATACTTTCTCACTTCCGCCCAAGGCTGTGAAGATGTTTGAGTCTTCGACTTCACAGAATAAAAAGCTTGTATGGTTTGAAGAGGGTATGCATTCCCACCTTAAGATCCGCGCTCAGGAGCGCTATGACGAGGTGGTTTCCGAGTTCATCAGATCCCTGTAGTTTTGTATACTTTTAGTATCTTACGCGAGTTTTGGATATCATATTATAATCCTATCGTAAAACTATGGAGGGATTATAGGTGAACGACAGAAAAAATTTGTATTCGCGAGTTCTCAGGTTTTTTCTGCCTCGCGGAAAAGATATTCATTTAGCGATCTTTAATTTAATCGCGGTGGGCGGTATCATAACCAGCATTGCCACCGCTGTCTATAATCTTGCCATGGGTTTTGGAATATGGAATTTTCTGGCCATCATAGTAGCGGGGGTTTCATATTCCGTGGCAATGATCATCTATACACACAGAACAGGGCAGTATCGCGGCCCCATGATCGTTACTGTGTTCGTTGTTTTCATTGGACTTTTTTCATATCTGTTTTTTACATCAGGTGGTTACAGGAGCGGTATTCCGCTTTTCTTTGTATTGGCTGTGGTATTTACGGCATTTATGCTTAACGGCGCCATAATGCCAATACTTGTGGTGTTTGAACTGCTGTGGTATGTGGGACTTTGTGTGTTTGCGTATTTCAATCCCGCATCAGTAGAATCCCCTTTAAACTATGATGAAATTGATTATGTAATGGATATCATCGTATCAATGGTGATCGCTTCCGCCGTGCTTTCCGCTACTGCGTATTTTGAAGTAAGGATCTACAGGAAAAAGCAGATCGAACTCGAACGCACAAAGCAGGAAGCTGAAAAGGCAAACGAAGCCAAAACCGACTTCATAGCCAGAATGAGCCACGATGTAAGAACACCTTTGAATACTATCATGGCCATGAATGAACTGACTCTCCAGAACACTTCCTCCAAAGAGATAAGGGAGTGGATCGGGGACAGCAGTAACTCGGCTCAGATACTTTTATCACTTGTTAACGACATGCTCGATATTTCGAGGATCGAAGCGGGAAGAGCTCAGCTCTATCCCCAGCCCTACAAAACGACGTCATTTTTTTTCGATGTGGAGAAAGCGTGGGAACCTCAGGTTGTACGTGCCGGGCTTCATTTTATTGTTAAGATGGATCCCGATATCCCATCGAAACTAAATGGCGATCGTGTTGCTCTCAGAAAGATCATAGACAATCTACTGAGCAATGCGGTCAAGTACACCAAAAGCGGAAATGTGTCTTTAAGCGCGGGCTTCGATCATACCGAAAAATGCCTTGAGATATCCGTTACCGATACCGGATGCGGAATAGAAAAATACAATCTGGAAAAGATATTCAAGCCTTTTGAAAGAGGATCCATAGAAGCGGCGATTCAGGGAAGCGGATTGGGACTTGCCATAGTCCATGAGCTTACGGAATATATGAAGGGCAGCATCTCCTGCGAAAGCGAAGTGGGACTTGGCAGTACATTCAAGGTCAGACTTCCTCAGGTTGTAGAGGATGAAACTCCAATCGGACCCAGGGAAGAATGGAGAGCGGAGGAAAAACGTGCACACGGAAAAGGTGTGCGAAAGGTTGCACCCGGTGCTACGGTTCTGGTGGTGGACGATAACCTGTATAACAGAAAAGTTATCGGACAGCTTCTTGATCCAATGCTCATCAGAGTGGACGACGTTGAAAGCGGACACGAAGCGCTGGAGATGATCGATATCAAAACCTACGATCTGATACTCATGGATCTTCGTATGCCGGAGATGAGCGGAACGGAAACTTTTGCAAAGATTAAAGAGGATTATCCTGATTTTGATACGCCTGTTGTTGCTCTTACTGCCGAGATAATCGGCGGAGTGGAAGAGAAGGTTTTAAAGCAGGGATTTTCCGGATATCTTTCAAAGCCTGTAAGTTCATCGCAGCTTTACGAGGCAATTGAACAGTTTGTGCCGGACAAGGTTGTCACCATGGAAGATGACAGCGAAGAGGGCGTGGCAGACGAAGATATCACCCTTCTGCAGGACAGACTTATGCCTTACGGAATAAACATAAGGCTTGCACTTGATTACAACGCGGGGGATTCAAAAGAGTTCTTGATGAGGACGGCTCTTTTTGATGAATATGCACCAAATACCATGGGAATGCTTGAAAAATCACGGGGAAGCCGAGAGTATTATGTACAGGTGCACTCGGTTAAGTCCGTGGCAAAGGGCATAGGAGCTTGGCTTCTTGCCGATATAGCAGAGGCGGTGGAGATGAGACAGGATGATGATTATTCCGAAACCGCACATGAACTGCTTATGAGGGAGTACCGGAGAGTCAGGGAGGGAGTAACTATTCTTCGCGACGGAAGGAACAGTACCTATGAAGAACAGGGTAATGATAATTGACGACGACAAAGAAATACATTTCCTGATGCGCAAACAGTTGGAAGCACTGTATGATGTGGACATTGCAGGCTCCGGCAAGGAGGCGCTTGAGATACTGAAGTCGGGACCGAAGCCGGAGCTTATCCTGCTTGATATTGCCATGCCCGAAATGGACGGATACGAGGTGCTCAGCAGGATCAAATCAGATTCCGCTCTAAAAGATATCCCGGTTGTATTCCTTACCGGTATGACGGACGAGGGAGCAGAGCTGAAAGGCCTTAATTCCGATGTGGTGGATTATCTGAAAAAGCCCATAGCGGGAAAAGTTCTGCTGGCAAGGGTGCAGCATTATATCGACCTGTATTCCGAACGTGATATGAAGGGTAAGCTTGATATGGAAATGATCGATGCCATCCCGGAAAAACTCACGGAAAGAGAGCTGGATGTGGCACAGCTTATGGCTGAATTCAGATCCGACCGCGAGATCTGCGATATACTTTTTATATCAATGCCTTACACGAAGAAACTTGTGGCTGCGGTAAAGGAAAAACTTGGGCTGGAAAAGCGGGGAGATATCAGAAAGTATCTGATCAGATAGTTTTATACTTTTAGGATATTAACTTTTATATGACTGCTTAATATAATTCAGATTGTAAAAGTTTTGTTTCGTGAGGCAAAGGAGGAATTATGAAAAAACTTTTGGTTTTTGCAATGACCGGCATCATGGTGCTTGGTCTTACCGCATGCGGCGGTGGTGACATTTCCTATGATGTGGACATCGACGATATCATCGACGATGTAGATATCGATGACATTGATGATTATATTGAAGAAAATCAAGGCGGTTCGGAGGATTCCGAGTACATACCCGATCAGGATTACAGCGAACTTGGTGATGAGAACGCAGACCAGGGCCAGTTTGGCGATGATGTGGCAAGCGTTTACTACGATACCTGGGAAGCTGATTACGATCCCGATACTTTCTTTAAGTTTGATGATCTCGGAACTTGGTACATGTGGAATTCACGTGTTGGTCTTAATGAGTCCGGTTATTTTGAGGTCAGCGACGGAAACCTTATTCTTTTTGATAACGACGGAAACAAGGTGAATTTCATAACAGGCGATGATATAAACACCATCGTTGATCAGGACGGCGGTTTCATTCACAGATATGATCCCCAAAATGATCAAAGTACCAATTACGGCAATCCACTGAAAGATGCCGATTATCCTATTGATTGGGATAACGATGGTCCCCTTAGTGACATAGTAGACACCTGGGTTTACCTCGGATACTACAGCAAGGAACAGAAGGATGATACAACTTACATATTCCAAGAAGACGGTTCCTATCTGCATGAAGATGCCAACGGAAACGTTATGGACTGGGGCACATACGAAATAGATCCCATCGGTGACCACTACAGCACAGACCTGTATTTAAATTCCGAGCTCGGTGATCAGTACACTTTTAGGATCCTTTTTGACGGTGATTATCTCATAGAAGATCAGGATTCATATCCTATGTTCAGAGCAAAGTATAAATAAGCAATTGTCCACAGGGGGATACAGAATATGATACCTTTTATAATACTTGCAGTTGTCGGGATAGGACTTTTGGTTGCCGGCATACTTATAAAAAAGAAATTTAAGATAGCCTTTATAATTGCAGGAGCCGTATCATTGGCCATCGGTGGAGTGATGGTGCTGCTGACACTGTATTTTGCATGGGCGGTAGCAAATGATGCACCCGGCCCCTATGAAGATTATATTGAATCTGTTCAATAAAGAAGGAGAATGATTATGAAAAAACTAATAGCAATTACGGCAACCGGAGTTATGATGCTGGGACTTACAGCCTGCGCACAGGATATCGCTTATGATGTAAATATCGATGACCTAATCGAGGACGAAGATTTTGATGAAGAGTATGACTCTGAAATTCAGGGTGGTCTTGAGGATACCGCTGATGTCACATATGAAGAGAGTCAGGGCGTTCCCGATGATGTGGAATTTGTCCCGGATCAGGATTATGAAGGATACGAAGAAGTTGAGCCGCCTTATCCTTTGGAAGAGTTCGGAACTGATCCCGAGGATATGCAGTGGTTTGTAGGATATTGGGAAGGGGCGATGACTCCTCCCGTAGTATGGTATCTTTTCACATCTGATGGACAGTTTTATTGCAACAGGGACAAGGGATATCTTGAAAAGGGAACATATATAGCTCATGCCGCCGGACATGCGTGGCTTACCTATGACAGCGGAGAAAATGAAGACCTTTTCAATTTTGATACCGATTATATCACTTATCCCGACACGGACGGATTATACAGAACCAAGACGGATGATACTGTGGAACAGTGGATCCTTGATGAGTTCTAATAAATATAAAGGAGTAGAATTATGAAAAAGAAGACAATTTTGGCAACAATACTTTGCGCACTTATTATGACAGGCTGTGCAGGCGGCGCAGATGTGGATTTTGTTTCCGGAGAAGATGATGCAGATTATATCGTGGATGCGGAAGAAAACGCCAGCTTTGATGTTGAAGAGCCCTCTGACGAGGATGTAATTCCTGAAGAGGACGATGATACTTACGATGCGGAAATTCAGGGTGGAGAAAATTTTGACGGAGAATATGATGAAGGCGAACTTGATGATGATATGCTTGAGGGACAGATGCTCACAGCAGGAAACATCAATGAGCTTGTAGGAATCTGGTACGAGGCAGATGTTCTCGATTCCAGAACTCTTACCATCGATGCAAACGGCAACTGGACACTTGAGTACCGTGGCGGCGGAGCACTTTACGGAACCGTAGAGATCACCGAGGAAGAAATGCCCGATGAGACTATTAATTACTGGTATACTTTCCTTGACGAAGAGGGTGATGTCTGGGACGGAGTTGCAGTTCCCGATGAAGGAGTTCAGGATGACCTTTACTTCGGACAGGGCGGTGAACCCCACTTTGTAAGAGCCGGCGGCGAAGGCTGATAACAGAAAAGATTACAATTTACGTACTCCACGGTCTCCGTGGAGTATTTTGTTTTCGTCGGAAGGATCAAGCTCGTTGATCTTTCCCTTTGCATTATAGGTAGTGAGCATGCTGGTGCTGCGGGCAGGAGCTTTTGTACCTTCCTCGGAAATGAGAGAGCGGAAGCGGTCCTTGTCACCCTCCGATAAAGCTTTCCTGATCCTTTCATCACGGGAAGCCTCAAGGGCATCGATGGAGGATATGTTTTCTTCGGAATCTGCGGTCTTTGATCCCGGTTTGGCAGAATTTGTGTCGGAAGCCTTGTCGGTCTTGGCCATATTCTCCAGGCCGTCCCCGATGGGTTTGGAATCCCAGAGATTTCCGAATATCTTTTTTATATTTTTCCACAGACTTACAAAGAAGTCTGAGATATTCTCCCAAAGCTTGTTTGCGAATTCGGTAATCTGATCGGGCTTTTCTTCCTTGTTCTTTAAATTCTCACGGGCATTATCCAAAGCGGATTCAAAGGTATCCGTCTTTTTGGAAGTGTTGGCGGTACCTTTCTCGGGAGTTTTGTCGGATGAGGGCTCGTAGATCACACCTTCACCGGCGGTCTGCTTGTCCAGTGCGGAATTCAACGAAAACTGACTGCCACCGTTATCGGCCGCAGTTACTTTCTTCTGTACCTGGTAATTAGATTGTAGATTGTTGTCTACCGGGTTTATCATTGGTGTCCTCCGCATGTACAGGTATATTCTAGCATATCATGTACGGCACCGTGAACAGTTAATACCCATTATTTCCATATATATCGGTACAAGAAAACTAAAAGTTTACAGATAGTTTTCGATTTTTGTGACGAACGGCTGAAAATTGGTACAAACGACGAGTTTTTTTGTGGAAACTATTTTTTTTATAGTTTAGAATGCTTATATACGGTGATAGGATTATCATCAATGTCACCCTTGGAGGAGCAATGACAGACAGAGAACTTAAAAGATTATCCAGACAGGATCTTCTCCAGCTGCTTATAGCACAGGGCCGAGAGGCTGCAGTGGTTGAGGAGCAGCTTAAAGAAGCAAAATATAACGAGCAGCGTCAGTTCGACAGCAACGAAAGACTTCGCGACAGGATAGCGGACAGAGAGGAAACAATAGAACACCTCAAAGAAAAGCTTGCAGGCAAGGATGAAAAGCTTGACGAAAAGGATCGCGAGATCGCAGAACTGAAAGATCAGATAGAAATGCTCAAGGCAAACGGCTTCACAGTTGACCAGGCCGGCATCATAGACGGAAGACAACTCGGATCCATAGCAGAAGCCGCACTTGCACTTAACGATGTATTCGCCGCAGCACAGAAAGCCGCAGACATGTACGTTGCAAACGCAAGGAAGATTGCCGAAGGAGAAAACTCATAATGGATTTCGATTCATTACCATCTGTCGACCAGCTCGAGAAAGAGCTGAAAAGAGAAAAAAGAAAAAAGAATTATGGCAGAGCACTTCGAAGTACACTCTTCACACTGATAGTTGTAGCTGCCGCCGCAATACTGGTGGTTGTAATCTTTCTTCCGGTTATTCAGATTTCCGGAGCATCGATGTCCCCCACATTATCAAACGGGGACGTGCTGATGGCAGCAAACATAAAGAACTATCAAAGCGGAGATATAATTGCTTTCTATTATAATAATAACCTGATGGTTAAGAGAGCGGTTGCAGTCGGGGGTGATAAGGTAGACATAGATAAAGACGGATATGTCTACGTAAACGGCTCAATGCTTAGAGAGGACTACATAGAAGATGCCGACCTTGGAAAATGTGATCTTGATTTCCCGTTTATAGTTCCTGAAGAAAGTTACTTTGTGATGGGAGATAACAGATATATGAGTGTTGACAGCCGAGCTTCATCCTTCGGCTGCATCGACAAAAATCTTGTAGCAGGAAAGATAATATTCAGAATATGGCCCTTCACCAAGTTGGGACCTATCAGATAAATGAAAGTGACTGTTTAATTGTCTTCTACTTTTAAGGAGGAAGCAGCGTTATGAATTTTCAGATCAACGAGAAAACTGCGTTGGCGCTTATTAATCGAAGAGAAAGGAATAAAAAGATTGCACTTATTGTAGCCGGTGTTGCAGTACTTGTTGTAATCGGAGTTGTCCTCACACTTATGCGTACCGGACATGCTTTTTCCAGCATGAAGAAAACTCTTGATTGCAAATACGAAGTACATGTGCATGATGCCAGCTGCTATGATGAAGAAGGCAATCTTATCTGCGGATTAGCTGATTATGTCGCTCATACTCATGACGAGTCATGCTACAACGAAGATGGCGAATTGGTCTGCTCACTTCCGGAGATCATTCCTCATCAGCATGATGACAGCTGCTACCTCGAAAGACTTGTTTTAGTCTGTGGATGTGAAGAAGGCCAGGTAATCGATTCTCAGGGAAATCCTGTTTTTGATGCTGAAGGCAATCCCGTATATGACATAGCAGACGTTCCTACCATAACAGGTATTTCAGTTGAGGGTGAAGTTGCTGAAGACGAAGCAGCAACTGACGCTGAAGAAGTAGAAGCTGAGGAAGCAGACGCTGAAGAGACTGATGCAGAAGAGACGGATGCAGATGCTGAGGAAGCAGACGTTGAAGAGACTGGTGCAGAAGAGACTGAGGCTGATGCTGAGGGAACAGAAGCAACTGATACAGAGTCTTCCGATGTTGTTGATTCTGAAGAAACAGTTAATAACGAAGAGACTGTTAATAACGAAGAGACTGTTATTGACGAAGAGACTGTTAATAACGAAGAGACTGTTAATAATGAAGTAACTGAAGATACTACAGTAGTAGAAGATACTACAAACGAAACAGTAGAGGTTGTAGAAGAAGCAGTTGTTACAGATACCACTCCTTCAACAGATGAAGTAATCACTGAAACTGTTGAGATCATCCAGAACGCTGATGGAGATGGAGATGTTGAACAGTATTCTTATCACACCCATACTGCAGAATGTTACGAAATAGAAAAGGAACTGATCTGCACACAGCAGACACTCCATGTTCATACTGCAGAATGCTATGACGAAAACGGAAAGCTTATCTGCGGACAGCTTCAGCTGGTAGCACATGTACATACCGAAGATTGTTTCACATATGTTGAGAATGAGATCGTTGAGTATACACAGGAAGCTGTAGCCGGAAATTACAAGGTTACCGCTAAGTATGACAGCAGAGCGGATATCCCCGAAGGAGCTGCTCTGGTAGCAACAGAGATTACACGTGAAAGTAATCCGGATGCATTTAATGCATATGAAGAAAGCATTAAGGAATCAACAGGAAACGAAGATGAACAGGTAGCTTTTTTACTTGATATTTACTTCGTGTCCGATGGTGAGAAAATCGAACCCAATGATTCCGTGACAGTGACGGTTACTCTGCTTAACGAAGAAGATTATGAGACCGGTGATCAGTTCAATCTTACACACTTTAAAGATGATGGAAGCGTAGAAAGTGTTTATAGCACTCCGGTTAACGATAATGGCGAGACTACTTTTGAGTCCGATTCTTTTTCCACTTATGCATGGCACAGAGCTGATAACTATGGTAAAGCGGAAACTCAGACCTGGTCACAAAACGGATTTAAAGTTTCTGCAAGTTACGATTCAAATGCACGCTTAAACTCTGAAAAAGGAGATAAGCTTTCAGTAACACTTGTTACCGATCAGGCATTTATTGATAATTTCCAGCAAGAGTGGAGAGACAAAATCGGCGAATCAAAATATGCAACTGCAGATTTTATTCTGGCTATTTCGTTTGTCAATTGGGATGAGCAGGGAAATCTTCAAACGATCAACCCGAATGGGCAGGTAAAAATTACAGTTGAGTATCCCGAATCATTAATACTTCCTACCACACACACGGATCCTAATCAAATATATGGACTTGTTGATTTCTATTATGATCAGAATAATACATATCAGCGTCAAAAGCTTTCTTATCAATGCTCAAATAGAACTATAACATTTGATTTGAAGGATAAGAGTTCTCAGAATTTTGTTGGTGCGTGGATTAATGTTGGATATGGTACATACAGAAATCATGCAATATCCTCCAGATATGACGAAATGTCCTTTACGGAGTATCCGGAACCATACTACAAGAGAAACAGTGAACTTGGAATAGCTGGAAATTTCCATCTTGTTGCTTTTGATACTCTTGAACAGGGTACACACATTAATGGTAATATTCTTGCAAAGATATTTAAAGGAAATGCTGACTGGGGAACAAACCAGTATCCTTATGAAATTTCCTATATTCAGGACTATAGAAGCACTATTCCCAGACCGGATCAGGTTCAGGGCGAGGGAAAACATATAGTAGTTTTTGGTGATGATATTACCTTTGGACTATATGATAACAACAACTGTCTTACTCTATACAAAAATGGACAAAAATTGACGGATTTAAACGGAACTGATGGATCCAAATCTGTTGTTGACTATGTAGTAGAGAGGGACACTCAGAATCATCCTTTTATCAACCTTGCAGAAGTTGAAGAAGATGTTAAACAGCGCCAGAGAGACTGGGCTGCACAATCAACTAACGGCGCAACGGTTAGTGGAGAGACGGTTACATTAAATGCACAGGGCGGTGCGGCTTATGTAAATATCTCTGCAGACGATATTGCAAAGGTTAAATACTTAAAGGGATTTGACAACATCAGAAGTACCGACTCTATAGTCTTTAATATTGATTGTACCGGAAAAGACGAGAATGCATGGATAACCTTATCAGATCCCATAAAGATCCAGGATAGCCAGGGAAACGATGTAATTGTTGATAGTATTTTTGATAAGGAAGGTAAAGTTAGCCCTTATGGTGAAACCGGAGATTTCGTTTACGGTAAGGTGATTTACAATTTCATCAGATATGATAACGGAAAGGTAGAATCAGCTGTATGTCATGTTACTACCAAAGCAATGAATGGTATGATCGTTATCCCGGATGGAAAAGTTGAGATAGCAGGTAACACATGCGGAACAGTAATAGCTGATTACATTCATAACAGTGCAGAGTCCCATAGAACAGACTTCATCGGAACTACAACTCCTGCAAATGCACAGTTCAGAGTATTTAAGAACGTAGATGGTGAAAGAATTTCAGTTAATAATCTTTCATTTACCATCAGTGAAATCGGCGGAACATATACCGATACTGTAACATCCGTTGTAAATGGAAATATTGACTTCAAAAACATAAAATTTGATGGTGATCCGAATTTAGCAGGCCGGACGAAAACACATTACTATCAGATTGTAGAGAATCCTACCAATGGTGAATATCTCTTTGATGACAATATTTTCGTTATAAAGATGGATGTGGTTTACGCCGCAGACGGCAGCGCCAGTGTTAGGAACAAAGAATACTATCGTGTTAAGGACGATTTTAAAGACAATTACATTGTCAATGGGAAGATAAATCCTAGTGCACTTACTAATGAAGGACCTGATGGATTTGTATTTTCTGCAGATAAGATGGTATTCAACAACTCATCATTCGTTGAGGTTCCGGTTGAAAAGCATTTTGTTCTGGTAGTTGATCAGGATACCACTGAAGAATTAACAGAAGATCTTCCGTACAGCATAACCTACGTTCTGTACAGGGTTTCCAGTGATTCAAATAGTTATACTGATGCAGACAAGATAGCTGAGCATAAGCTGGTTTATTCTGAAAATGGCAATTCCTGGAGCTATGTATTTACAAGGGATGGCGAAGATAACAAGGGTAATAAGCTTCCTAAGACTGATAAGAATGGTAATCCTTATAAGTATTTCGTAGCAGAGTCTAAGGTAACAAAGATCATCGAAGGTGATGAGCAGGATGTTACTGAAGAGTACACGGTTTCATATTTACTGAATAGTCCATATGTTCCTTCAGAGGATGTTAAACAGGTTATTACCAACAATAAATACCCGAACGAGGTTACTGATCTCGAAGTAGAAAAGAAATTCTTCTTTGAAAGCCTTGAATCAGAGCTTTTAGCTTCCGAGTTCAAAGGAAGGGTACTCTTTAATCTGTATCAGGTTGGTGATTTGACTGACGGAACAACAATTGAGCCCAAGCTTTTCAATGTTGATAAACCTTATGAAGTGACCAATGGACTTGTAGATAACGACAATTGGAAACTCAAGATCGAAAATCTTCCTAAGAAAGAGTACAAATTTGTTAATGGCAAATTCCAGGCAATCAAGTACACCTATTACATAAAGGAAGTTTCCTGCGAGATTTACAGAATCGAAGATGAGAACTCCGAAGAACTGATTCCTTTTAAGTTTGATCCTGAAGAGGAAATTGAAGTTAAAGAAGTTACAGATTCAGAAAATCCTCTCAAATGTGTGATCAATAACATATTTGATGAAAAGATTTACATCAAGATCGACAAGGTTTGGCTTGCAAGTGTAGATCCTCAGGTTATCGATACACTCCAGACAGATAATGATTCAAGTGTTACAGTTGATGTTTTATTGAAGGTAAAGAAGGCGGATGATCCGGAAGCCAGCCCTGTTACTATAGGAACATACGTAATTGGAGTAAAGAGTGCCTCCATTAAAGAGGGTACAGTATCCGAGTATATTCCGGTACATACAGAGTTCGATGATAATTGGACAATGGCTGTATATAATCTTCCCAAGTATTCATACGATAAGACAAGCAAGAAAATATTCTTGAACGACTATTTCGTAGAGGAGGGACAGGTATTAAATTCAAGTTTGTCCTACATCCAGACAGGTGATGTTGTTAAGAACGTACAGATAGATTCCGAGAATAAAACGTTCATAGAGTTTGTTTTATACAACACACATGCAGATTACTTTACTTTACCAGAGACCGGTGGAACCGGCAGAAATCTTATCCCTATCTATATAGCAGGAGCAGTAGTGATGCTTTCCTTACTGGCACTGCTTGTATATAGAAAAAAGTTACGTAGAAACTGATTTATTTCATTAGAGAAAAGGAGACAAAAAATGAAGAAAAAGATTTTATCAATCGCTCTTTCTGCAGCTTTTGGTCTTGGCGCCGTGCTTACAGGCTTTTCAGC
>JAEEGL014325736.1_pt1 | contig 25567 bp, 19 predicted proteins | sample 9134231 | NCBI WGS metagenome assembly JAEEGL01 (sample SAMN16246548, study PRJNA631951) | gut metagenome | biome: gut microbiome; feature: rumen; material: fiber-attached | host: Bos | place: Iran: Karaj | collected 2018-10
CTGGAACGGCACCGGCAAGCGTATTTCCATTAAGGACACCCGCGGCATCATCGACGCCATCTTAAACGGCGATGTGCTGAAGGCTCCCACCAAGAAGATCCCGATCTTCGATTTCGAGGTGCCTACGGAGCTGCCCGGCGTAAACACCGGCATTCTGGATCCCAGAGATACCTATGCAAACGCTTCCGAGTGGGAGGAGAAGGCAAAGGATCTGGCTGCTCGTTTCCAGAAGAACTTCAAGAAGTACGAGACCAACGAAGCCGGCAAGGCTCTGGTCGCTGCAGGTCCTCAGCTGTAAGAAGCGGCTTTCGGATCGACAGAATAAAGAGTATAAAAAGGGCGCATCCGCATGGATGCGTCCTTTTCTTTTTGAGGGGATTGTGGTAATATTATCTTGTTGTGAGCCGGGCTTAAGGGATGGCCGGGAACACATCAAAACGGGGGCTTTTTTAGCTGCGAAGGACCTGTTTAGTCTGAAAGATGATATCTTACAGTATGAGGATCGGAGGGAAAACGAATGGGGCTGCATTTTCGTAAAAGTATCAAATTGTGTAAGGGAGTGAAGCTGAATCTGGGATCCAAGAGCGCGTCCATCAGTGTGGGAACGAAAGGGATCCATCAGAGTTTTTCCACTACGGGAAGGACGACCACATCCCTGTCCATTCCCGGGACCGGTGTGGGATATACTAAGAGCATCAATATGAAGAAGGGCTTTGCAAGTCTTTTCGGGAAAAAGAAGGACGAGAAGGAAAAAGAAGCAGCAGAAGAGAAGAAGGGCGCGAAGAAGGAAAGTACGTCCGCAAAGAAGATACAGACCGGCCCGACGGAAGAGGAAAAGGCGCGTTTCGAAGAGTATCAGAAGCAGATCGCGCTGATGCGGGGAATTCATAAACAGGCGGATGCGCCCATCGACTGGGAGGAGATCCTCTCGCAGCCGGAACCTGCGAAGGGCGGGCTGAGCAGTCTGCGCAGCAACGGACAGAGCCATGAAGAATGGCAGGAACTGCATGATATGGCGGTGCGTGTCCTGGGTGGCGATATCGATGCCTATTTCGACCTGGTAAACGAGCTGCGCCCTTATGACGATATCCTGGAATATGGCAGTGACTTTGAGGTGGGGACGGACGATCCGAGCTATCTGGAGGTGGAATTCCATGTAAAGAGTGCGGATGTGGTACCGGACAGGGAAATGATCCTGGATGAAAAAGGCCTGAAGGAGAAAGCGCTGACAAAGAGCGCCTACAATGAGATGCTGCAGGATTATGTATGCAGCTGCATGCTGCGCGTAGCAAGGGATACCTTTGCACTCCTGCCGGTCCGCCGTGTGGTGATCCACGCAACGGATACCATCCTGAATACCGCTACCGGTCATGAGAGCGAAGAGACGATCGTATCGGTTTCCGTAGGCCGGGATCAGCTGAACGGCGTGGATTTTGACCGCCTGGATCCTTCCGATGCGCTCAGCGCGTTCCCGATCCATATGGATTTCAAAAAGACACGAGGCTTTGCACCGGTGGAGAGGATCGGGTGACATATCAAGATAACTGATAGCGGAGATCAGATCAGTGGAAGCAGAAATAGAACAGATGTATAAGGATGCCCTGGCGGTAACGGAATTGCAGGAGACTCTGCGGTGGTCGGCGCTGGGGGCTGTGGATAATATGAAGGAAAAGTGGGAGAGTGCCTCTGCAAGGATCAGTGGCATTCTTCCGCGTATCGCATCCGTGAATATGGATGCAGCCAAAATCCTTATGACAGCCTGGAAAACGGCCCGGGAATCGGGTAAAGATTTCCGGCTGCTTGCAGCCTGTATTTCATCAACACTTATTCCGGCGCTGAAAGAGTCTCTTTCTGTTTTATACGGAACCATACAGTTTTCCGTTGGCCGCTGGATATTTCAAAAGACCGGCTTTGGTTTTTTTTCTGTCAGGGATACGGAAAGCGGACGATTATTGCATGAACCCCATGATCCCATGCGTGAAGCTGCGGATCTTGCGCGGTATCTGTATCGTGGAGAGATGGAAAACTTTCATATTCTCGGTATAGGCCTGGGCTATCTTGCCTGGCAGATCTGGGAGTTATCGGCGCATACGAGCGATATTTATGTATATGAAGACGATATGATCATGCTGCAGATGGCATATCGATATGGGGTTCTTTCCTGGATCGATCCGGAACATCTGATCCTGGTGGACAATAAAGACAAAGAAAAAATGCTTCAGATGTTTCTGTATGGAGAAGAAAACGGTCTGCACAATCATTATGTTTCCGACTGGAAGCTGCGAAGCTATCACGATACAGAGTATGGAGTGCTTGTCGATACTTTTGATTTTAATGAACGGACACAAAGGGCCTGCGGAATGCAGCAGCTGATCAATGCCCGGATGAATTCAAAAAAAGCGATGAGAGCTCTTGCCGAACTACCGCAGGTTCTGAAAACGGACAGCTCCGAATGCGTAGTTGTATCTGCGGGGCCGTCACTGAATGACGCAATACCCTTTCTTCGGGAAAGCGTCGGAAAACGAACGATCATTGTGGTGAATACCGCAATAAAACGTTTGGAAAAAGAAAAGATCCCGGCTTCTTTAGCAGTTATGCTGGATCCGCTTCCCGGTTTGGGAAAACATATACAGGGGATAGAGGAATACACGGAAGCGATTCCCCTGGTGACGGTCATGGAGGGCAGCGGTACATTTATTTCCGCTTACCGGGGAGAGGTATTTTGTATCGAGAAAGACGGAAGCGATGATTACTGCTGGCAGTTTGGCGGTACCGTGGCCAGTCTGGGACTGGATGTGGCTTATTATCTCGGAGCCTCTGTCATATATCTTGTCGGCAGCGATCTTGCGTTTTCACAGGGACAGAATTATGCGGGGGACGTGGCCCACGATGTTATGGAAAATGTTACAGAAGGCATAAGTGTAGAGTCTGTTGATGGGGGGACGGTGCAGACGGATCTGCTGTATCAGCGTTATCGGGAGACTTTGGAAGCGCAGATCGCGGCACACCCGGAGGTAAAGGTCTATAATATGTCGAAACACGGAGCGGCAATAAAAGGAACGGAAGCGTTCTATAAAAAATAAAGGAGGAGAAGGCAATGAAGAAGTTTATGAAGGAGTTCAAGGAGTTTGCGTTAAAAGGTAATGTGATGGACATGGCCATCGGTGTGATCATCGGCGGTGCGTTCACTGCCATTGTGACAGCGTTTACCGAGGATTTCATCAACCCTCTGATCAGCATCATCGGCGGAACGGAATTCGGAGGCCAGATCCCCCTGCCCGGTCCGGAAGGAAATGCGATCCTTTGGGGACACTTCCTCACGGCAGTCCTGAACTTTGTCATTGTTGCGCTGATCCTCTTTGCCATGATCAAAGCGATGAATAAACTTCTCACCCTGGGAAAGAAGAAGGAAGAGGAGAAAGCGGCAGCAGCCGAGGATCCCGCAGATGTGAAACTGCTTAAAGAGATGCTTGCCATCATGAAGGAAACGAATCCGGAAGCGGCAAAGAAGGCAGAAGAGAAGGCTGCGGAAGCCGCGAAGAAGGCGGAGGAAGAAAAGAAGGCTGCGGAGGCGAAAAAGGCCGAAGAGAATAAAAAGGGAAAGAAATGAGCATCCCTTCGTATGAAACTATAATAATCCCTGAGTCAGAGGAACAGGAGTATGCTTCGGAGATCTTGAAGATGGAGCATGCTTTGAATTGTACGGATGAATACTATCTGCTTTGGGATGAGGATACACAGCCCTGTCATACCGTCAGTATGTTTACAAAAGAAGGAAAGCCCATCCTGGATATCCGTAAGGAGCTCCGGGAAGGGCTTTTTGAAATGATGAGTCTTCTGGTCCCCGGGATAAGGAAGCGGATTGAAAAGTCTTTTATCTGTGAACATCAGCTGGTAAAGACAGAGTATATGAAAGAATTGATCGGGATCATTGAGGAGAATAAAGAAATTCCCGGAAACAGTTACTCGGAGAAGATAGCGCATATCCTGGATGATGATCCGCATGCCAGCTTCGGTTTCAATGCTTATGAGCTATATGGAAACTATATACTCTGGCGTCATTCCGACAGCTATCGTTTCAGAGAATGGAGTACTTTTCGACTGGGCGCGGATTTCTATGAAAAGGAAAGCTTTACCGAAGCGGATGCAGCATGGCTGAGCAGAGATTTCGATGCGATCAGTTTCCTGCGCGGGCATAGTATCCGTGAAGATCATCGTGATCTGTTTAATAATCCGAGATACCAGGCAAAGCTGACGCCCAGGCAGATGCTTGATGCCGTTCAGGGAGAATACCGCGATGAACAGAGCCCGGGATGGGAAGGTACGGCAGAAGAGCTGATGAAGGCTTATCATGAACAGCAGGAAGCGGAGTACCGGCTCTATGAACGTATGGGAGACGAAAGAAAGAGCAGTAACCCTGCGCAGGCTTTTCTGTGTTATCAGCAGGCGGAGTTTCTGTGCACTGAGGCAGAGAAACGGGAAGAGCTCAGTGTAAAACGGGCTTCTCTGAAGAGCGGGGTACCGTCTGTCGCGATCATCATCGTTTCGTACAATTCCAGACAGTTGATGGAAGACTGTATCAACAGTATCCGCTGTCATTGCCCGGAAGGAAGCTATTCCATCATTGTGGTGGATAATGCCTCCAAAGACGGAGTGAAGGACTATCTTCAACAGCAGGAGGATATCACGCTGATCTGCAACGAAGAAAACCGGGGATTCCCGGTGGCCTGCAATCAGGGGATCGCGGCAGCGCCGGCCGGAGAGGATATCTTCTTTCTGAACAATGATACGCGTATCACGCATAATGCGTTATTCTGGCTTAGGATGGGCCTGTATGAAAGCGGGGACACGGGGGCGAGCGGCTGTGTGGCAAACTATGCGGGAACGGGACAGATGCTGGAGCTGATGCTTCCCTCAGCGGAAAATTATACCGCATATGCAAGGGAAAAGAATATCCCGCTCCCGGATCCTTATGAAGATGCAAAGATCCTCTGCGGCTTTGCGATGCTGGTACGCCGCAGTTTTATCGATGAATACGGAGGCATGGATGAGGCCTTTTCTCCCGGGTATTATGAAGACACCGACCTGAGCCTCCGGATAAGACAGAGCGGAAAAAGGCTGAGGATATGCAGGAACAGTTTTATTTACCATGCCGGAGGAAAGAGCTTCAAAGAACGGCCGGATCTGGATGCGATCACGGACAGAAATCTTTTGCTGCTCGCTTCCAGATGGGGAACGGATTTTATGAAATAGCGGAGGGAGACAGATGCTGACAATACTGCTTTTGGTACATAATGAAAAGGAACAGACGATACGTGCGGTGGAACATCTGCGGGATCTGGCTGCAGGAGGTGAAGAATTCGCGCTGATCCTTGCAGACAATGCTTCGGATGACGGACTGCGCGACTGGGCGGAGCAGCAGGAGGATTTCTGCTATGCGTATATGGATCATGGAATGGAAGCGTGGGGGAGCGTATTGAAGCAGGTGCTGGAAGCTTTTTCTCCGGATGGTGACATCCTTCTTATGCAGAGCAGGTTTTTCCCGGCGCCGGGAGTGCTGGAGAAGATGAGGGAAACGCTGTATTCATCCGAACAGTGTGGTATGGCTGCCTGTCTCACGACGGAAGCGATCAATGGTGAGCAGCGTCCCGGGGAAGAAGTTCAAAGCATAGATGAGGCCTCCGCATATATGGAGAGGCACGAGAAGGATCATGACTTCCGTATTCTCGGACCGCATTGCGGAATGTATATGATCAAAGCAGGATTGCTCGGTGAAAAAGTGCTCATCGATCCGGATATCTTTTCATTGACGGTGCTGACAACTACATTCACACTGCAGCTTATCCGGAACGGATACCAAAGTCTTCTGAGCCGGTCTGCCGTTGCTTTCGAAGAAAAATGGGAGTATCCGGAATCTCTGGACGCTATGTTAAGATCGGGAAAGGATCATGAACTGCTGAAAAAACGCTGGGGAATGCATTACTTCGGGATGTCGGCAAATCCGTGGATCCGGGGGCTTATCGATGCGGATGAAACAGCAGAGATTTCCGTGATGGAACTGGGCTGCGATTGCGGAGCAACACTTCTGGATATTAAGAATCATTTTCCCAATGCAAGGACGATCGGCTGCGATATCAGCGAAGCTGCGATCGAAGTGGCAAAAAGCTGTACGGATCAGGCTTTTGTCGCGGATATAGAAAAGGAAGATATGCCTGTCTCTGAGGGGAGTCTTGATTATGTGATCTTTGCGGATGTTCTGGAGCATTTACGCGATCCGGCGAAAGCACTGAGATATGTGCTGAAACTCTTAAGACCGGGAGGAAAGCTGATCGCAAGTATTCCGAATGTGATGCATGTATCCGTGATGAGACAGCTCCTGAGGGGGGATTTTACTTATACGGAAACCGGGCTTCTGGACCGGACGCATATCCATCTGTTTACCTTTAATGAGATCGTAAAGATCCTCAAGGAGACCGGATTTGAAGCGGAGATCGTTGCGGACCGGCCGATACCGCTGACGGATGAGGACAGAAAGCTGATCGACGGATTGATGTCGCTTCGGGGAGGAGCGGAACGCTTTATGTTTGAGGCGTTTCAATATCATGTACGGGCGAAGAGACCATGATGAATGAAGAGAAGCAACAATATGATACCCTGGTGGTGGTCGCGGCAAAGGATTTTCCGCGGCTCTCCATACTGTATCCGAGACTGATCCGGAAGCTGGAGAGCAGGAAGCTTATCTTTGTCGGGAACAGAGAGGTGGGAAAGCTTCTTGCGGATAGCGGCATAGGGGATTCTGCGGAATGGCTGGATGAAGATGCTCTTATCCCCTTTGCGGAAGTGCACGCGCTTATGAGCAGCCGACTCGCGCCTTTGCTTCAGGGAAAGGAACTGCCCCGGGGGGTGACCGGCTGGTATTATCAGCAGTTCCTTAAGATGCAATATGCACGGAACTGCGAAGATGAATATTATATGGTCTGGGACGGGGATACCGTGCCCTGCCGTGATATTCATATGTTCAAAGAAGGAAGCGGAGAGCCGTTTCTGGATCTGAAGACGGAGTATAAGCCGGAGTATTTCGAAACCATGGGACGTCTGATCCCGGGATTGAAAAAGTTTATTGCAAAGTCTTTTATCTCAGAGCATATGCTTATCCGATGCGAGTATATGAAGGAGCTCACAGAGGAGATCGAAGCGAACGGGCAGCCTGCCGGCAGTACTTTCTGGGAAAAGATTCTGAACGCGATCCCCATGGAAAGGCTGCAGGATGCGGTATTCAGCGAGTTTGAAACCTATGGAAGCTTTGTCGCTCTGCGCCATTCTGCGGCATATCGTCTGAGGGAATGGCACTCGTTTCGGCTGGGCGGAGAATTCTTTGATCCGCTGACAATCTCCGAGAGGGATTTTGACTGGCTGGGAAGAGATTTTGATGCGATATCCTTCGAGAAGGGACACAGTGTCCGGGAGGATCATAAGAATCTTTTTGATAATCCCTATTATCAGGAAAAACTAAGTCCGCGGCAGATGCTGGAGGCTGTGCAGCCGGAATTCAACGGCGGCTATGTGGAGGTCTGGGATCAGGGGAGCGCAAAGAGGAAGGATGAAGAGCCTTTTTACAAAACGGCAGCTTCCGGAAAACTCCGCTATCTTTCCGAAGAGACATACAGGGAATATGAGAAGCTCGGAGAGCGGCTGCGCGGAGAGAATCCGATACAGGCAGCGCTGTGTTTTGAACAGGCGGCTTTTCTGGCGCAGGATACGGCGGAGGCAGAAAGGATAGGGACAAGAGCCGGAAGCATCAGAGAACGGGCACCGAAATGCTGTATCGTGATCCTTTCCTACAATCAGCGCTATCTGACGCAGATGTGTCTCGAGAGCATTTATACAAACTGCGCTCCGGGCAGCTTTTCCGTAGTTGTTCTGGACAATGCTTCAACGGACGGTTCGGCGGAATGGCTGGCGGCACAGCATGCCCCGGATCTGACAGTCATCCTGAAAGATGAAAATCTCGGCTTTGCGGGCGGCTGTAATGCAGCGCTGGCCTTCTGCCCGCCCGGAGAAGACATACTGTTTCTGAATAACGATACACGGCTTCCGGCCGCAGCGTTGTTTTGGCTCCGTATGGCTTTGTACGCCGATGAAAGGACCGGGGCTGTTGGCGGGATGCAGAGCTATGGAAAAGCAGAACAGCGGATCGAAATTGAGTTTGCTGCACCGGAACAGTATATGGAATTCGGTGCAAAGAATAATATCGATATGCCGGATGCAAGAACAGAGCTCCCGAAGCTTTCGGGCTTTGCACTTCTGGTCCGCAGAACGGTTCTGGACAGTACAGGCGGTTTTGATGAGCGTTTCTCGCCGGGCTATTATGAGGATGATGACCTTTGTATCCGTATACGAAAAGCCGGCTTTCACTTATATGCCTGTAAAAATGCCTATATTTATCATGCAGGAAGCCAGAGCTTTGTAAAACGCCCGGATGTGGAAGCATTGATCCTGCGAAAAAGAGAGCGTTTTATTGAAAAATGGGGATTTGACAGTACGGGTCTGGCCATGGATACGGTTCTGCTGCCGGATGTTTCCGGGATCAAATGTATCATCTGGGATCTGGATGACTGTTTCTGGAAAGGAATATTGAGCGAGGAAAAAGTGATCTGGTCAGAGCGGAATACGACTCTGATACAGGCGGCGACAGATCGCGGGATCATAAACAGCATCTGTTCGAAAAATGATGAGAGCAGTGTGTGGGAAGAGTTTTCTTCCGCCGGAAAGGAAGCGCTTCGTTCGCTTTTTGTTTTCGCATCGATCAACTGGGAAAGTAAGGGAGCACGTCTGAAACAGCAGATCACAGATATGGCATTGCGACCCGAAAACATACTGTTTATTGATGACGAGGAGACAAACCTTCGCGAGGCAAAATATCTGATGCCGGATCTGAAGACGGCAACTCCGGACATTCTGCCCGGTCTGTCGGAAGCTGTTTATGCGCTGCCGGTCAGCGACAGCGGACACATGCGTCTGGAGCAGTACAGGCTTCTGGAAGCGAAACGATCCGATCTGAAGATAAGTGTGTCCAATGAGCAGTTTTTAAAAGAGTCGGATATTCGCGTATCCTATGATAAGGATTGCATGAAGCATGCGGAACGTATCGCGGAACTGATCAAAAGAACAAATCAGCTCAACTTTACGAAATACCGTTGCGATAAGGATGCCCTGACAGAACTTCTCCTTGATGAGAGTTTTGAATGCGCAGTGGTATCCGTTCGTGACAGATACGGCGATTATGGCAAGGTCGGTTTCTATGCGATGGAAAAGGAAGAGCCGCATACCCTGATCCACTTCCTTTTTTCCTGCCGTGTGCTGGGAATGGGGGTCGAGCAATACACCTATCAGAAGCTGGGATGCCCGGAGATCCTGCTGAGCCGGAGTACCGCTGTAAAGCTTAAGAAGGACAGCCTGCCGGACTGGATCAGGGAAGAAGAAAACATCCGCGTACCGGAAGCCGGGAAACGGGAGGAAAAGAAGCGGCGCATTCTTCTGAAAGGCCCCTGTGATATCGACGGGATCACGCCGTATCTGACTGCCTGCGGGTATCAGATCGATCTTGAGACCAATTTTGTCGATGAACGCGGCGTGATCGTGGCAGGGAGTAATAATACGATCCACTGGTATGCGCTGTATAATGAGGAACGTGAGAAGCTGAAAGAAGCGATCGCCCAGGCACCGTTTTTGTGTGCTGCCGATTTCGCAACGTATATATTTCAGGATGAGTATGATGCGATCGTATACAGTACTTTGAGTGATGTGCACGGTGGAGTTTACAGGAATCGGAAAAATGGCGTAAAGATCAGCTTTACCGGCTGTAATTTTGACCTGACAGATCCGGATAAGCGGGATAAGTTTGTCAGCGGAGAATATGTGAATCATAATTATCCGTTTACCGGAAAGATCCTGGAAGACTTTGCCGAACATTATGAATTTCTGGGAAGTGCCGATCCGGAGGAAGTAGCGGAAGATCTGCTATGGCTGCGCAGAAAGCTGCGTCCGGAATGCAGACTGATCCTCCTTCTGGGCAGTGAGATCGAAGCGGAGGACAATATAGAAGAATTTGAGGATCATGCACCGCGATACCGCCGCTTAAACGAGGCGATCCGGAGACGGCTTGGGAAGGAGCAGGGCGTGGATCTTATCAACATCACGGATTATATTACGGGGCAGGATTGTTTTGAAGGCGCAACGAATCATTTCTCAAGAAGCGTATATCAGCGGATCGCGGAAGCGGTACAGGCGATATTAACGGATCATCTGCGATGAGTTATCCGGCTGTGCGTCGTAAATAATGAACTATATACTTGCGTTCACGATCCTCAGCATTTCCGTGATCCTTTTCTCATAAGTATGTTCGGCTTTTGTGCGTTCATAGCCGGCCCGGGCGATGGCGGCGCGTTCTTCCTCATGTTCCAGGTACCAGCCGGTCTTGTCCAGCAGTTCTTCTGGCGACGAGAAGGTCTCGACCTCAAGACCGGGCTCGTAGAGCTCCGGGAGCTCCTCCTGATAGTTTGTCAACAGGAAGCCGCCGCAGCCGCATACGTCAAAGAGGCGCAGTGACAGGCCTGTGGCGATGGGGCGTATGGTAATGTTTAAATTGATGCGGCTTTCGTGAAAGATCAGAGGCATTTCGCTCAGTGTGTCGGCTCCCCCGGGATGGAGGCGCGCTTCGGTAAGTGCAGAGGCATCGCTTAAAGTATAAAGATCCAGACGGAAATGCTCCGAAACCGAGGAAAGATAGCGGAGCCGTTCGGTGACAGCCAGCTGTGAGCCTAAAAAGCTGTTCGCAAGCATATATCGCCGCGCGGCCGGATCCTCATGAAAAAGAGGATAATCATCTTTGGAGATCAGCGGGGCAAGACTGTCCGCCAGACTGTCCGGGATCAGTTTTTCAAGGATGTTTATTCCCACAAGCTGCATCTGGGCGGCCATGACAGCGTCAAGGTATCCGCGCTGTTCATCGCTCATTCCTTTTATCCGGGCATAGTGGTTTTTTTCGTTATATAAAGAGCCGATAAAGGATACATCGGCGGAAAAACGATGACGTTCTACGGAGGAAGCATCCCGGATGACTTTATCCCAGCGTTCCGTATTTGTTGCCAGGGGCAGGTGGAAGATGTGCCCCGGATTGCGGTCTTTGAAATATTCATACTGGCTGCGGTCAAACATGAAGCAGCGGTTGCAGGGCCTGGACAGGGCCGGGGAAAACAGTTCCATCACCGGTACATCCACGGTCCAGGATACATAGACTACCTGATATATATTGCATATCTCAGCAAGGGCAGGAAAGAAATTGATGCTGAATACAAAGAGGAAACGGTGCTTCTTCAGAAGAGCGTCCACCGATTCCACGGTCTGGCCGGCGGTGGTATCCTTACGGCTGATCTGCGTGGTCTCCTCAATGACCGTGAGGCCCATTTTGCGGAAACACTGCAGGACGTCCGGTTCACAGATGGAATTGTATCGGTAGAAAAGGATCTCCATGAAGCCATCATATCATAAATCGAAAGCTCCTGCAAAATTTCTTCCGGCGGCTCTAAAGTCTTTTTCAAAACTGCCGATACTATAGTCAGAAAGTCAAAGAATTGGAGGTGGATAGCGATATGAGAATCGAAGCATATTCGCAGATCCAGAATTTGTATAATGTTTCCAGGCCTGCGGCAAAAGCGGAAAAGCCCGGAGTTCCCGACTTTAAGGATAAGCTGAGCATATCCGGTGCAGGAAGGGATCTGCAGGTAGCGAAACAGGCGGTTGCGGCCGCAGCGGATGTCAGGGAAGACAGGATCGCCGAACTCAGGACGAGCTATCAGAACGGAACCTATGATGTCAGCGCGAGCGACTTTGCCGATAAGATTCTGGAGAGATTCGCGCAGACAGCATTCTGAAAACTTGCTGTGTGAACGGAGCTCATGAGCTGACAAAAAGAGAGTAAGATCACGGCAGGTGCCTGTAAAGGAAACTTTACAGGCGCCTTTGTGGTATAGAAAACAATCGCGGAGGTGGATTCATGGCCAGTCTGATGGAGAGCATCATAAACGTGCTGGAGAGGGAAAATGCGGCTTATGTTGAGCTGATCGCCCTGTCCGAGGAAAAGACGCCGGTGATCATCAAGGGCGACCTGGAACAGCTGAATGCCATAACGGAAAAGGAACAGAGTATCGTGAGCGGGATCCAGAAAATGGAAAAGGAAAGGATCCAGACCATGCGGGATATCGCGGAGGTGACAAACCGGAAGGAGGAGGATCTGAAGCTCACGGATCTGATCGCGATGATGGAGAGGCAGCCGAAGGAGCGCAGCCGGCTGACACAGCTGCATGATACGCTGAAGGAGACCATGGCACATATGAAGCGGGTGAACGAGCAGAACCGGGATCTTTTGCAGAACTCTCTGGAGATGGTCCAGTTCGAGATGAATTTACTGCAGTCCCTAAAGACAGCCCCGGAAACAGCCGATTATAATAGTAGCGCATACTCGACCGGGACCATTATGGGGAGCGGGACGAAGCGCTTTGACGCGAAACAGTAAGAGGGTTGGCATATGTCTTTATTCAGCAGCTTATATGTAGGGACCAGCGGCCTGCAGAGCGGGCAGGAATCCTTAAATGTCGTGGCCCACAATGTGACAAATACGGACACCAAGGGCTATACGAGACAGCAGGTCTCCTATTCCACAAGAGAATATAACAGTCTGTCCAATTCCACGGTGGGTGTCGGCAAGAAACAGACCGGTCTCGGTGTGTATATCGGTGAAGTGCGTCAGGTAAGAGACCGTTTTGTGGATGCCTCCTATCGGAATCAGGCAGGGCGTCAGGGTTTTTATGACAGTTCCTGGGCAGCTATCGAAGAAGTGCAGGATATCTTCGGCGAACTGGACGGCCCCACTTTTGAGAAGTCTATGGAGAACCTCTGGTATTCGGTTTCCGAGCTGGCAAAGGAACCCTGCAGCGAAGTGAACCAGTCCATGGTGATCCAGTATGCGCAGAGCTTTGTGGAAGCGGCGCAGAATGCCTATAAGGATCTGGAGGGCTATCAGGATAAGCTGAACGACAAGATCAAGGATTGTGTGGATGAGATCAATTCCCTGGGATGGAAGATCTTTAAGCTGAATGAACAGATCCGCGCCATTGCCTCCGGCGGTGTGGAAAATCCCAACGATCTCCTGGACCGTCGTAACCAGGCACTGGATGAGCTGGGAGCAAAAGCCAATATCTCCTATCAGGAGGATTATTTCGGGAATGTCCTGGTCAAGATCGAAGGCCACGATTTCGTGACCATGAATACCGTGAGTGAAATGAGTTATCAGGCTGAGGATGATGAGCGTGTCGGAGCCCTGGGCTTTTATAATGTATTCTGGGTTGATTCCGCCACCGTACAGAGCCGTGATGAGAACGGCAATCCCCTTCGCTATGTGCCGGATACGGTACGTAATAACCCGCTTTCCAACAGTACTGCCACCGGCCAGGTCTTTAACTGGGATTTGCCCATATCCTCCAAGCTGGATACGGATGTGGGGGAACTGAAAGGTCTTCTTCTGGCCAGAGGCAACCGCCGCGGTACATATCGTGATCTGGAGACCGTGGACAGTTATAACAAGATCGCGGATTCCGTGATGGTAAACATCATGGCGGAATTTGACGGCCTGGTACACAGCCTGACGGGCGCGGTAAACGATGTCCTCAAGAATGTGACGATGACGCCGGACGAGCGGATCGGCGGACTGCTGGAAGATTATCAGAGATATTATATCTACAATCCGACAGACCGGGAATACAGCTACCGTTATATGTACGGCCAGGATGATACCGCAAATGCGGCATTTATAGACAGCATCAAAGCCATGCTGAAGGACAAGGTCGTGGTGGATAAGGATCCGGCGGCGGTCGCTGCGGATGAAGTGAGCATAAAGTCCGTGCTTGATGAGCTGGAGACGAACTATTTTACCACTAACGGCCGGGGCAAATCCGACAAGGAAGCCTATGCCCAGTATACAAAGCTTTATTCCGAGGTGGAGAAAGCGCTGAACGGTATGAAGGACCGGGACAACAGCCTGAACAAAGCCATGGGGTATATGCGGGATGAGGCCGGAAAGCCGGTACAGATCTTTGAGAGGATCAGCTCGGATGAATACCGGAAGGATGCCGCGGGCAATTACCTGGATCTGAAGGGTGAGGATCCGACCAACAGCGGGACCTGGTTTACGACCTCCAATCTGGTGGTGTGTGCGGACCTTCTGCAATACCCGACCCATCTGGGGCTGCGCCTGCCGGATGGTTCCGAGGACCGGGCTACGGCGGAAGCCCTGCGGGATGCCTTTACCGCGGAAAACTATGTGCTGAATCCTACACTGACGAATAAAACCTCGATCCAGAGGTATTATGCCAATTATGTGGCACAGATCGCCAACTCCGGCAACGTATACAAGAACCTGAAGGACAATCAGGATCTGACGGTGGATGCTGTGGAAGCCAACCGGCAGGGATCCATCGGTGTGGCTACGGATGAAGAACTTTCCAATATGATCAAGTACCAGAACGCCTATAATGCTTCCAGCCGCTTCATCAACGTGATCGATGAATGTCTGGAACATATCATCAATACACTGGGATCCTAAAGGAACGGCAGGGGATTGTCGATAATCATATTGTAAGCTTTTAACACAGCAGCATTAGTGAGGTGTCTATGTCATCTACATTTCTCGGTTTGAATACGGCATATACGGGACTGCAGGCAGCCAATGCCGCACTGAACACCACGGCAAATAATATCGCCAATGTGGAGACAAAGGGTTACAGCCGGCAGCAGGTGACCACCCAGGCGGCGGACGCCATCCGTGCGTTTACGACCTACGGCTGTGTCGGTGCCGGCGTGGAAACGCTGGCCATCGAGCGTATCCGCGATAATTTTTATGATCAGAAATACTGGTCCAACCAGTCCAAGCTGGGTGAATACGAAGTGAAGACCTACTATATGGGCTGTATCGAGGACTATTACAAGGACGACAAGACGATCAAGGGCTTTACCACGATCTTTAATGAATATTCGGATTCGCTGGAGGAGCTGGCGAAGAATCCCGATGACACGAAATACCGGCAGCAGATGATCGGGCAGGCGGGGAACCTGGCATCCTATTTTAACGATACCTATACCAATCTGCAGAAGCTTCAGGATGATGTGAACCAGGAGATCAAGGTGAATGTGGACCGGGTGAATTCCATCTCCCAGGAACTGGCTTCCCTGAACAAGCAGATCAACGTGATCGAGATGAACAGCGGGCTGGTGGCCAATGAGCTGCGTGACCAGAGAGATATGCTGGTGGATGAACTTTCCGAACTGGTGGATGTGCAGACCGAAGAGCAGGCTGTGCTGGATTATACCAATCTTGACCGCGATACCGGAGGAACCCGCTATATCGTAAAGATCGGCGGGCATGTTCTGGTGGATGCCAACAGCTACAATACCCTGACCTGCGTGACCAGGGAACTGAATGTAAAGACGAACCAGACCGATATCCCGGGACTCTATGATATCTATTTTACCGGATATGAATCGGACTGGACGGCGGATGATTATCGGAAAAAAGGTGATATACTGGAGCTGAATTCTCCCACCTCCGGCGGAAAACTTCATGGCCTGATGCAGATGCGTGACGGTAACAACAGTGAGAATTTTGCCGGGCGCGTAACGGGCGTGGGCAGCACCGAAGTGAAAGATGAAAGCGGCAATGTGATCAAGGACGGCAACGGGGATCCGAAGACCACGCGGACCGTTACGGTCAGCGTCAGTGCCGATTATCTCAAGGATCTGAACAAACTCAATCTTTCCAGGGACGGCGGGATCATCAATATTGCCAGCCGGAACCTGTATTTCACCAGCTGGAGCTATGAATACACCGATGGCAGCGATACGGCCAGCTTTACCTTTGTGCTTGATGATGACAGGAATCTGGCGCGTGACGGAAGCCTGATCCCTGCCGAGATCTGCGCGGAAGGCGATATGACCAAGACAAACTGTACGGTGGGCGAGGCCATCGCTTATCAGGGCATTCCTTACTATCTGTCGCAGATGAATGAGTGGGTACGGCTTTATTCCACGGCAGCCAATGATATCCTGCAGGGCGGGACACTTGCGGACGGGACAGCGGGACGAAGTCTCTATGTCGGAAATCATCTGACGGAAGCAAGGGAACTGGAACTGGCCAAGACGGACCGCTTTTTTGCCACCGACGGGAAGTGGTATGATATCAGCGATGCGACAGGCGTGACCACCAGCATGGATGCCTTCGGAAAGCTGACGAAGAGTCTGGGCACCGGGACGAAGATCAAAGATGAGGACGGAACGGAATACACGGTGACTGCCGTCTCCGGGACTGCCGTTACAGCGGAGTATACGGATAAAAACGGGACGACTCAGACAAAGAACATTACTTTGGACGATACGAAAGGCCTGAGTGCGGAAAGCGATTCCTATTATCTGCTCAACGCCGGGAATATGAAGGTGGCGGATGAACTGGTGATCGATGCCGATCTGCTTGCTACACGTTACGAAAAGACCGGTGTGAGCGACGGGGTGGAAAAGAACGATATCGTAAAGAAGCTGATCCGCTTAAAGAGCGATGATACGATGATGAGTTTCCGCGGCTGCAGTGCCGACCAGTATCTGGTGACGGTCCTGGGCGATGTGGCGCTGAATTCGCAGAGGGCGAAGAATTTCCAGGAAAATTACACTTATATGGAAAAGACCATAGGTAACCAGCGTCTTTCTGTCAGCGGTGTGGATAACGATGAGGAGGCTGTGAACCTGAGCAAATTCCAGCAGCAGTACAATATGGCATCCAAGATGATCCAGGTACTGAGTGAAGTGTATGACCGGCTGATCCTGCAGACCGGGGTATAATATGGCTGAGCTGTAACGCGCCGGCCGGGGATGTGAGGTCTCCGGCCGGCGTTTTTACTGTATGGGAAATCGCTTTGCGATTCCTATACAATAAAAACCCTCCGGGAGGATGCGCACGTCGCAGGCGGCATGCTAATTTATGAAGATCCGCTAAGGTATTCGGAGAATGCGGTCGATATATTTATAGAACAGACGGTCAGGGAAGACCGGAGAAAGGCACAGGGATGGTGAGAGTTTTGAAGGAGAAGGATTATGAGAATAACCAATAAGGTGATGCAGAATAACGCCCTGTCCAATATCAACCGTAATAAAGTACTGCAGGATGACCTGAACAACCAGATCGCCACAGGCAAAAAGATCATGAAGCCCTCCGACGATCCTGTGGTGGCGATCCGTGCCCTGCGCCTGCGCAGTGACGTGTCGCAGGTCAATCAGTATTTCGAGAAGAATATCCCGGATGCACAGGCCTGGCTGTCACTGACCGAAACCTCACTGAAGACGACGATCAGCGTGATCAAGAGCACCGTGAGCGAATGTGAACGCGGCGCATCGGATCATCTGCAGACCAGTGACCGGAACAAGATCATCGACAGCTTAAAGGCCCTGCGTGACGAGATCTACAAGACCGGCGATGCCGACTATGCGGGGCGTTATATCTTTACCGGATACCGTACGGATACGCCGCTTTCCTTTGGGAAAGAGACGACCCGTGCCTATGAGATCACCGAGACCTTTAATTTTGATGACTGTGAGAAGATGAGCTATGTGGATACGGCGAATCTGACCGGTATCACCGAGGCAAATTATGATGACGGTTCCCATACGATCGCGGAGGCCGATATCGATAATCTGACTTATTACCGCTTCCGCCTGGCTTATGATGCGCTGGATGGGAAAGGTGCTACGGTCACTGCGAATGCAGACGGATCCAAGACGATCGGGACGGATGGAGATACGGTAGAGCTGTTCAAGAGACCGGAAGCGGAGGATCCTGATGCCAAAGTTCCGGCTGCAGGAGTGCCCGCAGCTGCGATGATCGTAAACGATGCAGATGCGGCATATAAGGCAGTTTCGGCTCCGGGAGCGACGGGGCTCTGCTATCTGATCCCCTCTACCGGCGAGCTGGTGATGAGCAAGGATGTCTACAATGCCATCAACAATCTTCCGGAAGACCAGAAGAATCTGAACATTTCATATAATAAGAAGAACTGGCAGAGTACGGATCTGCGGCCGGAGCATTATTTCTACTGTAAGGCAGATAATGAAAAGGATATGCATGAAGATCCGGCGGATCCGGACAGTCCGCTGATCAAGGTGGAATACAATCCGGATTACCGCTTTAATCTGGCGAAAAGCCCGGATCAGCGCATCGAATACCAGGTGGGTTTCGACCAGAGCGTTCAGGTGAATTCCTATGCATCGGATGTATATAAGCACGCCATCGGCCGTGATGTGGACGAGATCATCAAGCTGGCGGAGCGTGTGACAAAAGCGGAAGAACAGGTAAAACAGTTTGAAGAGATGGAAAAGGACGGCTCCCTGACGGTGGCCCAGAAGGCAACTCTGGGAACGGATCTTGCCGCAGCAAAGAAGGCGGAGACTTTCTTAAAGGACCAGCTGCAGAAGACCTTCAGCAAGTATATCACCAATACCCAGGGTTATCTGGATGATGCCAACGAAGCCGTGACCCTCTGCGGGAACAGGGACAAGCGCGTTTCCCTGGCGGAAAATCGTCTGAACGAACAGCAGACCACATTCAAGACCCTGCAGAGCAATAACGAAGACGCCGATGCCACCGATGTGGCGGTACGGCTCTCCAGTGCCGAGGTGAGTTATGAAGCGGCACTGATGGCTACGGGAAAGATGATCCAGACGACGCTTCTGAATTATCTGTAAGGGCCCGGAGGTACGAAATACTTCTTGTAATATTGTGTTATCTGCGATATAATAAGACACGAAGCATTTCTACCCGTATTACGGGAATAATCAGGGCGAAAAGGAGAATTTGTTATGGTCATTAACACAAGGATTTTTGGCGAAGTAACTGTAGATGACGCAAAGCTGATCAATTTTCCCGGCGGTATCGTGGGTTTTCCCGAGCTGACTGATTTTGCACTGATCCATGATTCCGAGAACGAGAACCAGCCCGGTATCCGCTGGATGCAGAGTGTTCAGGAACCGAATTTTGCAATACCGGTGGTGGATCCGCTGGTAGCGAAGGAAGACTACAACCCTACTGTGGACGATGAACTGCTGAAGGTGATCGGAGAAGGCGATGATCTGCTTGTACTTGTGACGATCACAGTGCCTTCCGATCTGAAGAAGATGAGTGTCAATCTTAAGGCACCCATGGTTATCAATGTGGATACCCGCAAGGCCGTGCAGGTGATCCTTGAGGATGAATACGACATCAAGTATTATATCTATGATCTGCTGAAAGCGCGCCAGGCGGAAAAAAAGGCGGAGAAGGCGGGTGAATAAGGATGCTGGCATTATCGAGAAAAAAAGGCGAAGCGCTGATCATCAACAATAATATCGAGCTGACGATCCTCGAGGTGAAGGGTGACCAGATCAAGCTGGGTGTAAGTGCTCCGCGCGAGGTGCCCATCTACCGCAAGGAAGTATATGAACAGATCCAGCAGGCCAACAGGGATGCCATGGCCGAGCATTCGCCGGAAGAACTGAAAAAACTTTTCCATTCATGATCCCTCAGGGGAACTTTCATCTTTTTTCCAAAATATTTTACGTAAATCCTAAAGTTATCTCTTATATCCTCCGATATAAGAGATAACTTGTAATCTCACAAATCACACGGAGGTGATAAAAATGGCGATAGAACCGTTAAGCAGCGCGATGAGCTATACCGTGCAGCCGATCAGCAAACCGGCAGAATCGACGGGCAGCGCAGCGGAAACCAGGGAAGGACAGCCTGTGGAAGCAAATGCACCGCAGGTGGATGCCAAGACGCTCTCATTATCAAAGACCCAGACCGAAGGGGATGGTCAGGACAGCGGGAATGGGGAAGGTGCGCAGCAGCGCAAACCCATGAACGATGATGCCATCAAGGAAGCCCTGAAGGAACTGGCCAAGAAGGAAACGAACATCCAGTCGGAGTTCGGGATCCATGAAAAGACCAACCGCATTACCGTAAAACTGGTGGACAAGCAGACCAAGGAAGTGATCAAGGAGCTGCCGCCGGAGAAGACTTTGGATATGATCGCCAAGGTCTGGGAATATGCGGGACTGATCGTTGACGAGAAGCGTTGAGCAGAGCGGAGATTAACAGGAGGAAAAAAGTATGGCAAATAATCTCTTACGGGTGACCGGTATGATCTCGGGCATGGACACCGAGAGTATCATCAATATGTATGCATCCAAGGCCAAGAAGAACCTCGATACGGCCAAGGGGAAAAAGCAGTTGAACAACTGGACACAGGATGCATGGAAAGATCTTAACACAAAGATCTATTCCTTCTATTCCAAAACATTGTCCTCAACCCGAATGTCAGCGGCCTACAAAAAGACCAAGACTACCACTTCGGATGATGCACTTTCCGTGACCGGCGGCAGTAATGCAGCGCAGGGAACCCAGAGTGCGAAGATCGGCAGCATGGCCACCAGCGCCTATCTGACCGGTGCTGCGGTGAAAACCGCGGATGGCGACAGTGCGGAATTAAAGAGTACGGATAATTTAAGTTCACGCCTGGGGATCGAAGAGGGAACACAGCTTTCCTTTAAGCTTGGAGACGGGCCGGAAAAGAAGATACAGATCGGCGGCAGCAGTGATGATGCGAATGTTACCGTGGTCAATTCCATGGATGATCTGACTTCCGCATTGAAAAACGCCGGAGTAAATGCCAACTTTGATACGGCAAACCAGCGCCTTTTTGTCAGCTCCAAGACGACCGGGGCGAAAAACAACTTCAGCTTTTCCTCGGATGATGCGGAAGTGCTTTCAAAACTCGGAATACAGGGCGAAGGATCCCATATGGAGGAAGCAAAGAGCGCAAAGCTTATACTGAACGGTGCGGAATTCACCTCCGAGAGCAACAGCTTTACGATCAACGGTTCCACCTATACGATCAATCATGAGCCGGCTGACAAGGATAAAGCGATCACGGTCAATACGACTACGGACTATGATGGCATCTATGATACCGTAAAGGGTATTCTTAAGGAATATAATTCCCTGGTCAATGAGATGAGTAAGCTCTATAATGCCGACTCCTCAAAGGGTTACGATCCGCTGACCGATGAACAGAAGGAAGAAATGACCGATAAAGAGATCGAAGACTGGGAGAATAAGATCAAAGGCTCTTTGCTCCGGGGAGACGGAACGCTCAATGATGTGATGAATGCGATCACCAATACTGCCAGTTCTGCGATCACGATCAACGGAAAGTCCATGTATCTGACGGATTTCGGCATCAGCACACAGAGCTATTTTTCGGCAGAGGTGAACGAGCGATATGCGTTGCATATCGACGGAGATAGCGATGACGAAGTGAGTGCAGCGAATGCTGACAAGCTGAAGGATTGGATCGCAAAAGATCCGGAGGCTGTCAGTGAGTTCTTCTCAAAGCTTTCCGCAAATCTCTATAATAATATCTTTGAAAAGATGAGCGGCAACAGCAAGATGAGCAGTATCTATAAGGTATATAACGACAAGCAGATGAAGCAGGAAAGCAGTGACTGGGATGAAAAGATCGCGGCTCTGGAAGATAAGGTGACCGAGATCGAAGATAAGTGGTATGCACGCTTTGCGGCGATGGAGACAAAGCTTGCGAAGATGCAGAAGAACCAGACGGCTGTGGGCGGGTTCTTTGGCTGATAAGTAAGATGTCTGGTTTTACGAAAGAATACCCGGCAGGCCGGAGAAAGGCTCCGGTCTGCCGAAATATATGAGAACAGGAGAGCACTGATATGCCGAACAATCCTTATACGCAGTACAACAATAACAAGATCATGACAGCAACACCTGCAGAGCTTACGCTGATGCTTTATGAAGGAGCGATCAAGTTTGGAAATATCTCGATCAAGGCGATCGAGGATAAGGAGATCGAAAAAGCCCATACGAATATCCTGAAGGTGCAGCGTATCATTGATGAATTCCGGCGTACACTGGATTTCAAGTATCCGGTCGCCCAGCATTTTGAAAATGTATACAGCTATCTGGCACAGCGCCTGGTGGAAGCCAATATTTCCAAGGATAAGGAGATCATGGAAGAAGTGGTCAGGCATCTGCGTTCCATGCGGGATACCTGGAAAGAAGTGATGCGGATCGCAGGGAAAAAGGATTGAAGCGGCGGGATAAAGGATGGAAGAATACTTAAAAGCGCTGATCACATCGATGGATGAAAAAAGCCGTTGTCTGAAAGCCCTTCAGGAGAAAACGGATGAACAGACCGCGATCCTTGAGGCGGAAGAAATGGACTGGGACGGCTTTGATGCACGGATCGATGAAAAGGCGGAGCTGATCGAAGAACTGGATAAGCTGGACGACGGTTTCAATGCCGTCTTTAACCGGATCCGCGAAGAGCTGGACGGTAAGCGTGCGCAGTATAAAAAAGAGATCGCACGATTACAGGAGCAGATCCGGGAGGTGACAGCCCAAAGCACCTCTCTTATGGCTTCGGAGCAGCGAAACAAAGACCTGATGGAAAAGCAGGCGATGGGTACCAGGAAGCAACTCAGGCAGACCAGAGTTAACAGCCGGGCGGCGGCCAGCTACTATAAAAGTATGAATCAGATTAACTATATCGATCCGCAGCTTATGGATAAGAAGAAATAATAAATCTTTTGTCTGCGCGAGAGAAAGAGTTTTATTCAAGGATGCCCACGATTGTGGGCATTTTTCAGGAGACAGTTCCGATGAGTGGAAGAGATACAGCGCCCGATATACTTGAAGCAAATGAAATTGCATGGATGCAGCGATACGGGGAATCCCTCCGTGAAAAGCTGCATGCTGTTCTGGAACGGGAAGAACTGGACGATGCGGCTGTAAGCTTCTATGAAAAAATGTACCGGCAGTCATCGAAAGTGCCTGATGATATAAATTCTGAACAGTATTCTTTTCTGCTCTGCTGCGGCTTCGCTGAGGGAACATTTCTGAAAAGACTTCTGAACAGCTCCGCACAAACGCTTAAACTGCTGTCTTATGAACCGGATGAGGCATCCTTCCTGTATGCGGCTTGCAGCAGGGATATTTCCGGCCTGATCCTTGACCCGAGACTTTACATAAGCGTCTATGATGCAAATAAGCCCAATCAGCTGGCGGAGGTTCTTGAAAAACAATTGGAGCATATCCATATAAGCGGAACCGGAGTAATTACGGTACCGGCTTATGAAGATTTTTATGCAGAGATTGCCCAGAACGTGATAAAGACAGTACGGGACCGTATACGGGATCTGTGGGAAGAAAGGCGCGCCGCAGGCAGGTTTAAAGAAAAACCTTTTCTAAATGAACTATATGCGCTGGGTACCCTTTCGGAGAATTATCTTTGCGGGGATCTTCTGGACAGAATAAAGGATAAAAGCATACCCGTGATCCTTGTTGCTGCCGGGCCTTCCCTTCGCCGTAACGCTGCGCAGCTGCGTAAAGCAAAGGGTAAGGCATTGATCGTGGCGGCTTCGCATGCATATAAAACCCTTTTTGAAAACCATGTTGAGCCGGATCTGCTTGTGGTACAGGATCCTGATCCGTCTGCTGTTTTTCTGGCAGATGATAAAGAGAGAAAAAGTGTGCTGCTCATATCACCGCATGCAGACAGGGAAGTGCAGGAGCTGTACCGGGGAAGATGTATTTATATGAATTTTTCGGATGAACTGGCTCCGGCGGACATTTATAAACGCAGCGAAGTTCTTAAGGCGGATTATGGATCCGTAATGACCAGTGCATTTGATATTTTTGCTGATGCGGGATTTCGCACGCTTATTTTTGTGGGACAGGATCTTGCATACGGGGAAGCGGGAATGACACACGCTGACGGCAGTGCAAATCCGGAGCGGAATACGGGCGAGGCGTTCATATTGCCCGGGGTGAATGGCGGGCAGGTGCGGTCACGTACGGACTGGTATATGTTTTTGAACTATTTTGAAAGGAAGATCGCAATGTTGCCGGCGGCAAGAGTGATAGATGCGACAGAAGGCGGAGCTCTGATCAGGGGAACCGGGCTGATGAGCCTGGAGGCGGCGATCGAGGAATGCTGTACGAAAGATTACCCGGAGTATCGGGATCTTCCGGAGCTTCTCCCGAAAGCCTGGAAGGCAGATCAGGTGGCAGAATGGCGAAACGTGATAAAGGCCAAAGTATCGGAAGTCCGGGAATTTCTGGCGGATGTGGATGAGGCCCTGTTTCTGGGAGAACAGCTGATCGGGATGATAAAAAAGGGGGATACGGGATCTGCCGCCTATCGGAAAACCGCGGGAAGATACGATCGTGTGTATCATCTGATCCTGGAAGAGCGGATGCAGGGAGTTGTGATATATTATGCGATCGATCGTGTGCTGGATTATATGCAGCAGATGCTGAAAATGGAATTGAGCGGCGATACGGAGAAAAAACTTCTTTTGGAAAGAGAGCTTTTTTTATCTTTTCGGGAGAAGAGCCTTCAGTTGGAAAAAACGTTAAATAATTACTGAAATCATATCCGTAATTAAAAGACGGATTGCAAAAAGTTTGAAAAAATCAAAAAAAATACTGGAAATCAGTAAACGATTATGATAGAATTTTTTTAGAAAAAAATTTAAAAACGGTATTAAGTATCGGAGAAACCATCCGATATATTTAATACAAGCGGGGTGAAATCCCCGGGAAACCAATAATAGCGGCAAGGATGTCGCAACAAAAAATTTCAAGGAGGAAATTATTATGGTAGTACAGCACAATCTTACAGCAATGAACAGCAACAGAATGTTAGGTCTCACGACCTCCGCGCAGGCGAAGAGCACCGAGAAGCTTTCTTCCGGTTATCGCGTAAACCGTGCGGCTGACGATGCAGCAGGCCTTGCTATCAGCGAGAAGATGCGCCGTCAGATCAAGGGCTTGACCCAGGCCAGCCGTAATGCTCAGGATGGTATCTCCTGCGTACAGACGGCAGAAGGTGCACTTGGTGAAGTTCACGACATGCTGCAGCGTATGAACACCCTGGCAAACCAGGCTTCCAACGATACGATGACTTCTGCGGATCGTGGTTATCTGAACCAGGAAGTTCAGCAGCTGAAGAGTGAAATTGACCGTGTTAAGTCCACCACAACCTTCAACGAGCAGAATCTGCTGACGGGTTCCTTCAGCAACAAGAATCTGCAGGTTGGTGCGGAAGCAGGTCAGTTCATCTCCGTCTCGATCACAAGTATGGCATGCTCACAGATCGGTGTAGGTAACGTTAGTGTTGCAGGATCTACCAATTCGGCTGCACAGAGCGCTATCACCAGCATCAAGGATGCACTTGCAAGCGTAAGCTCGCAGAGAGCTGACCTCGGTGCCGTTCAGAACCGTCTGGAGCACACCATCAAGAACCTGGACAACATCACTGAGAATACCACCGCAGCAGAGAGCCAGATCCGTGATACCGATATGGCAACCGAGATGGTTTCCTACTCGAACAACCAGATCCTTGCTCAGGCA
>JAEEGL014396991.1_pt1 | contig 25563 bp, 6 predicted proteins | sample 9134231 | NCBI WGS metagenome assembly JAEEGL01 (sample SAMN16246548, study PRJNA631951) | gut metagenome | biome: gut microbiome; feature: rumen; material: fiber-attached | host: Bos | place: Iran: Karaj | collected 2018-10
ATCCGCCGAAAAGCCAAAGCCATCCTCTCAGTTCCCTGCTGCCAGCACGAAATCAACAGCCAGCTCTCAGCAAAATCCGTAGCAAAAGATTCCCCCTTCGCCCCACTGCTAAAGCACGGCCTAATCAAAGAGCGCCTCTCCGCCCTAATAACCGACGCCATCCGCTCCGAACTCCTGGAACAAAAAGGCTACAAAGTCCAAATCCTAGAGTTCATAGAAGAATCAGCCACCCCGAAAAATCTCCTGATTAGGGCCGTTCGTAATAATAAGGCAAGTACTGACTTTAAAGAGAATCTATTAACAGAATTGGGGATTACTCAAACTCTTGCGGATTTGGAATTGAAAACGGAAAATTGAAAACTGAAAATTGGAGAGAGATAAAATGAAAGATAATGTCATTTCGGAAAAGACAGTTGATTTTGCGGTGAGAATCGTAAAATTTTATAAGTATCTCTGTGATGAAAAGAAAGAGTATGTGCTTTCAAAGCAAATCCTTCGTTCTGGAACGAGCATCGGGGCTAATGTCCGGGAAAGCAAAAATGCGCAGAGCAAAGCTGATTTTATCAATAAATTGAACATTGCACTGAAAGAGGCGGATGAAACCCAATATTGGCTGGAAATACTGGTAAAATCAGATTTTATAAAAGAAGAGCAAGTCGAGCGATTGAATGAGGACTTAAAGGAGATTATCGCAATCCTTGTATCTTCAATTAAAACTCTGCGTGAAAAAGGAAGTTTGAAATAACTTCCAATTTTCAATTTTCAACTTTCAATTCTCCAAAAACCTTTCCCAACGAATCATGAATCACGAGGTCCGCGTTTGCATCCGCCGCCGTTTCCGTCTTATTAATCAGCACAATATGCTTTCCCCTGAAATACCGTATCAACCCCGCCGCCGGGTACACGACAAGCGATGTTCCGCCTATTATCAGCATATCCGCATTCGCGATTGCATCTACCGCACCGTTAATCACTTTGTCGTCCAAGCCTTCCTCGTAGAGGACTACATCAGGCTTCACTAGTCCGCCGCATTCACAAATCGGGAGCTTGTCTTCCCTGTCTTCGCTTGCGGCTATGAAGTCTATGTCGTAGCTTTTTCCGCACTTCATGCAGTAGTTTCGGAGAGTGCTTCCGTGAAGTTCCCATACGACCTTGCTTCCCGCCAGCTGGTGCAAGCCGTCGATGTTTTGGGTTACGACTGCGCTCAGTTTTCCGGCCGCCTCGAGTTCAGCAAGCTTTTTGTGGGTCACATTCGGCTGAACGTCTTTTATAATCAGTTTCTTTCTATAAAATCGGTAGAATTCTTTTGGGTTGTGGTCAAAAAATGAACGGGAAATAATTGTCTCCGGCGGGTATTTCCATTCCTGCTGGTAAAGGCCGTCCTGGCTTCGGAAATCCGGGATTCCGCTTTCGGTTGAGACTCCGGCGCCTCCAAAAAACACGATGTTCTTTGATTCGTCAATCATCTTTTGAAGTTCTTCAATCTTTTCATCCATAATTTCACCCCTTTTTTTTCTATTATTATACACCCAAAACAAAAATTTTGGTTGAGATTTTGGATTTTTTTGCCGATAATTAGAATTGAATTTGTTTATCACTTGAACTAAAATATAAGATAACTTTAAGTGATTTTGATAAAACTATAAGGGCTATAAAACATGAAAAGAACTCTTAAGCTATTTCTCTCCATCTTCGTTCTACTCACAGGCAGCTTCTCAGCTTTTTCTTTTGGAAAAAAAGATGTTACATATCGTAATGTTGAAGAAATGGATAGCTGGCAGGAAACCTTCGATATCAACGAAAAGAAAGAAGGCAAGTACAACATCTATGTTGAGGCAAAGGATAAGGGTGGAAATACTGAAATTGCCGGCCCTTACAATCTTTTCATCGATCCTGATTCTGACTACGCTATCTGTTCAATCACAAACCCAATCAACAACATGCGTGTTCCGGGCAACCTTAACATTGTCGGTACTTGTGTTGATGATGACGGTGTTTCAGAAGTCTGGCTCATCCTCGATGGCGGGGACCCGGTAAAGGCCGAGGGAAAGGCATTCTGGTCTTACTATCTCGACACGAATAATCTTGAGGAAGGTCCTCACACAATCGAAGTCTGGGGCGTTGACATCAACGGCCTTTCTTCACAGGACAAGCCAAAAAAGAAGGCTTATGTAACATGGAACCTCGATCGCCGCCAGCCGTTGACCGAAGTCACAAATCACACTCTCGGCGAACTTGTTTCTGGCAAAATCACTTTGGAGGGAACTGTCTCTGACGGTAACGGAATCAAAGCCCTCTATTATTCTCTCGACAACGGTGAAACATACAGCCTCACAAAAATCAAGGAAGACAAAAAGAACGGAAACTGGACTTTCGAGCTTCCTATTGATACAAGAGTCATAAAAGATGGTCCTGCAATCCTCTGGTTCAAGGCAATCGACAACATGGGTTCTGTCGGTGTTTCTTCTTACCTCTACTTCGTTGACAACACAAAGCCAGACGTAAAAATCGTCTATCCGGACGAAAACGATGTCTGCAAGGGAATTTTCACTGTAGCAGGTTTTGCAAAGGATAAGGTCGGTCTCCAGAAACTCTCTTGGACTTTCAACGGTAAAACCGAAGATTTCGAGCTTGTTCCGGGCAATCCTTACTGGAGCAAGGAAATCGATACAAGAGACATCAGCAGCAAGAAAATTGATTTCGCTGTCACTGCGGTTGATACTGCGGGCAATATCGTAACTGTCAAAAAGGAAATCGCGCTCAATCAGGAACTCGACAAACCTGTCGTCACAATCCAGAGCCCGGTAGATTCTTCTATTATCACTGGCGTGGCCGGTTCTGTTTTCGTACGGGGCATCGTAACTGATGATGACGGTGTCGCTTCAGTTCATTACAGCCTTGACGGAGCTCCAGCCCTTGAGCTTGCCAGTGAGGGCGTTTTCTGTGCTCCAATCGAAGCCGATGACCTTAGTGTCGGTCAGCACAAAATCACTGTTTACGCTAAAGACATTCACGGAACAAAAGGCAATCCTGTAACAACTACATTCACTGCAATGGGTGAAAAAACAAGTTTCGCTGGTGCAAAGATTAACGGAATTGATGTCACAAACGGAATGCTCGTTCATCCTGAGTCAAATCCGGTTTACGAAATTTCAGCTTCATCTTCTTGCGGAATCTCATATTACAGCTACAAAATCGAAAGCGGCTTGAACGAAATCTTTGCTTCGGACGAATTCACTCCGAAAAATCCTGAAAAGAACATTTCTCTCAAGGTTCCTCTTGCACAGGCTCCATGGGGCTTGATTCAGATTACAGTAACAACAAAAGACATCTATGAACGTGTCGTAGAGCACAAGTCTCTCGTAAACATCAAGGACTTGTCTTATATTCACGAAGATTTGCTTGACGCTGCTCTTGCCGACAAAATCCTTGAAGGCAACGACGATTCAGGCGGAATCAAAGTCAGCGTAGTAAGCATTGGCGAAGAAGAATACAAGGGTGGCATGAATGTCGTAGTTCCGTACGGAAAGGCAAATCCTGTAATGGCTTTGTTCTCTGTCGAAACCGAAGAAAAATCTGTCTCTGTAAATTATTTGATTGAAGGCGACAACGAGATTGGTGGTGATGTAAAACAGACCGGAAAAGCACAGCTCGTTGACGGATATTATCAGGTTCCTCTCACGAATCTTCCTTCACGAGTCACAACCCTCACAGTCCGTGCCGAAGCAGGTAAAATCGCTCACGGAAGCTGCAAAATCTCATTCTGCGTAGTTCGACCGGTTCCTGAAATGGTAAGCAGCTGGAAGACCGGAGAAATCCACTGGATTCATGATGCAAACGCTGTATTCAGCGATACTGTAAACGGCTATGTAATTTCTACAGACAAAGCATTCACAGGCTATGCAAATATCCTTGCGCCAGTCACACCAAGCATCACAACGAACGGCCTTTCAATTTCAAATGAAGGCAAATCTCTTGAAATCCGTGCTGAGAAAGACGGAATCTACAAGAATGTTTCTGTCAGCGTAAAAGACGCAAAAGGAAAGAATTACACTTCTCCTCTCATCACTCTTGTCGTTGACAGCGAGCCACCAGCCCTCGAAATCACGGCTCCGAAAAACCATCTCTGGGTCAAAAACTCAACTCCACTCAATGTAACCGCTTCTGATGCAAACGGAATTTCAAAGGTTGAGTACTCTATCGACGGCGGTGAGTCATGGGTAGACATGAAGGCGGCCGGCGGTCAGTATACGGCAAATGTCAGCGTAACGAACTTGGAAGACGGACTTGTCGGAATTGATGTCCGCGCAACAGATGTCACTGGAAAATCTACCGTAAAATCAATTGCGGTTCAGAAGGACACAACTCCACCGGAAGTTCAGGTCGTGCTCCCGAGCGGAGACGACATCGTAAACGGTGAGAACCTTATCGCATTCATCGCAAAGGATAACGGCCGTCTCGACAAAGTTCAGTATTTCGCACCTGTAAAACGAGGCGAAACACCAAAAGCAATCGATGTTCCTCTTGCATCAATGATTACAACTCATGTCGGAACCGAAGAAAAGCCTATTGACGACCTCATGTCATTCAAGTTTATTGACGCAATCGGCAACGAAACAGAAATCAAGCAGTGGGACTTCATCATCGACAATGTAAGCGACTTGCCTGTAGCCGAAGTTCATGTTCCAGAAGAAAATGCCGTAATCACCCGCGACTTCCAGTTCTCCGGCGTTATCTATGATGATGATGGCATTATGAAGAACGAGCTTGGCGAAGTCGTAGCAGGTCCGAAGATTTTCTACAAATTCGATAACGGCCGCTACGAGGAGCTTAATCAGGTTGGTACAAGCTTCATCATTCCGAAGAAACTCACTGATTTCACTGATAACGAACACTCGATTACGGTTTACGCTGTTGACATCAACGGTGTCCGCGGTCCTGAATTCACACGCAATTTCCGCGTTTCCCTTGAAGAGCCGAAAGGTTCAGTTCTCACGCCACCAATCAGCGAGACAGTCAAGCAGACAGTCAAAATGAGCGGAGTCGCAACTGATAAAAACGGTATCAAAGCCGTCTACATCTCTGTTGACAACGGAAACTCATACAATGAGGCTGTCGGAAAATTCGGCCATGAGTTGACTCAGTGCAACTGGACTTACGAATTCGACACAAGGGTAATCGAGGACGGCACACATGTTGTCTTCATGAAGGTCGTTGACTGGTACGGAATCGAAGGCCTGTATTCTTCTTTGATTAACATTGATAACACGCCTCCGAAGATTGACCTCATGCTTCCTCTCGACGATTCAAAGTCTACCGGAATGGTATTCTTCTCTGGCCAGACTGTTGATAATGTCGAACTTGCAAAACTTTACATCACAATCCGCTCTCTCGAGGGCCGAACTGTAAGCTCAAAACTTGCAAAGATTGATTTGTCTCCTGACGAAATCATCACTGAGGCACTCGATATCTCAAATCTTGATGACGGATTCTACAACATCGAACTTACCGGCGTTGACGCTGCTGAGAACATCACACGCGTCAGCCGAAACCTCAAGCTCGACAAAAAGGCACCAAAGGCAAAGGTTGACTTGCTTTATCCGCTCAACGGCGAATATGTTCAGGGTGTATTCAACCTCTACGGAACTGCGGTCAGCGAAACTGCAATCCAGAGCCTCACGCTCTTTGTTGACGGCAAGAACATCGCTGAGACAGAATTGAGCGAAAGCGGTTACTTCAAGTTCACTCTTGACCAGACAATGATTGAAGAGGGCAAGCACGACATCCGTGTTGAGGCTTACCTTGCCGATACATCAAAGATTGTTTCTAACACCCAGTACCTCAATTACGGGGCAGTCGGTCCGTGGATTACAATCGATAACTTCACTTATGGTGATTTCGCAATCAACAGACCGTACATCATCGGTAACGCAGGATATTCTTACGATGAAGATGAAGTCGTCCGTGCAAACGCAAAAGGCGCTTCAAAGGAACTCAAAGATTCTGTTGCGGCAAAAACTGTTGAAGCCGTAGAGGTTTCATTTGACAACGGAAAGACATTCACAAAACTTTCTTCAAGCGGCAAGTGGCGTTATCGAGTCGAGAACGAGGACATCGCTGAGGGATATCACTTCCTGCTCGTGCGCGCAAAAATGAAGAACGGTGAGGTTGCTGTCACACGCTGTATCGTACAGGTTGATAGCACGAAACCTACAATTAAGCTTATTTCACCGGGGTCTGGCGGTCACTACAACCAGCTGCTTGAATTCTCCGGCCTTGCAAAGGACGATGTTGCTCTCAAGAGCCTCACGCTTGCATTGCGACAGGGCGACAAATCTTCTTACGAGATTCCAGGATTCATTCAGGGCTTGTACTTCGACTGGCAGTTCTGGGGTGCTACATTGTTCAATGTCGGTGCTGGTCTCACCTTCTTCGACGACAACGTTAAGCTTCAGGTTCAGTGGGGTCAGTTCACCCAACAGCAGCGAGCGCTCTTCGATGATTCGACAATGCGCTACGGTGGTGACAGTATATTCGGCATTAAGCTTCTTGCAAATGTCTTCTACATGCCGTTCAGGTATTACCTCGGCCCTGACTGGGAATGGCTCAGCTTGAATGTCGCGCTTGGTGCAAACTTCACGCGATTCAACGAAACTGGTTCTGGAAAAGCGCAGGTTCTTTCGGCAGGTCTTCTTCAGCTTGAATTCCCGCGAATCACTTTCTCTAAGCAGAAGATGTTCCGAACAATCGCGTTCTACACCGAGGGACAGCTCTGGTTCATCCCGACCGACGTCCAATCGGAAGAGGATGTCGCAAGTTTCGTTCCGCAGATTTCATTCGGTTTGCGTGTAAATGTATTCTAAAGCATAAAAAAATCCATAAACGGGTGGTTTCTTTCAATGGGAAATCACCCGTTTTTTATTTAAATCTGAAAAAAATCTGAAAAATCCAAAAATAGGACTTTCCTTTAAAAAAATTCTCTTGTATACTTAAAATGCTCTCTAGTTAAAAAATGCTTAAAATTCTCTAAAGTTTGCTTATTAGTTAAAATCGTAGAACTTTTTCTAAAGTAGGACGGCATTCGTGCCGATAATTTTACGATATAGTCTTTTTCGGTTTTCTTGCCGATTGGATAAATATGGAGGATTTTATGACTAGAAAATCTTTGCTCTCAAAACTTTCTACAATCTTTGTTTTTTCTTCTCTTGTTCTCGGAATCATTTCTTGTGGTGAGAATTCCGGTTTGGGTTCTTCTATTGATACAAAATCTCCGACCCTTTCTATAGAATATCCTCCGTCGGGGGCCGCAATCCGTGATAAGTTTATCCTTGCGGGTAATTGTTCGGACGACAAGGAGATTACAAGTGTCATTGTCACTGTAAAACGCCTTGATTCCGACATCAAATTTGATACTCTCTCTTATAAGGCTTCTGTCAACGCCCTTGCTGGTACATGGCAGATTACCCTCAACGAAAAAGACGAAACAAATCCTTCATACTATAACGGCTGGAAGCTTCCTGATGGAAAATATGAGGTCGGTGTAACTGCCTATGACAACGCCGGCAACAATTCGGGCGCAAGCTCTCGTTCATTTGAAATCGATAATACTCCTCCTCTTTTCATCATTTCAAATCCTGGTGTCGTAAAAGGCGAGAACAAAGACCCGTCTGCTTACGGTTCAGTATTCACTATCGAAGGAACTATTTCTGACAACCACACTATTTCCATGATGGATGTTGAAATCTACGATGAAGATGGAAACTGCCTTTCTCACGAAACTTACAATGGCGAGGACATCAACTGCTTCCGCGAGGAAGAAATTCCTACTGCGGGTGGTACGAGCGTTCAGATTGCGCAGTATGTCGAGAATGAAGCAGCTAACCGCTATTCACAATTGCACCCGGATAAGACTGGCACTGTAAATTATTACGCAAAAATCAATCTCTACGACGCGACTCAGGTTTATCAGAATCCTCCAAAAGCAAGTAAAGATGCAGCTCGTACGGCAGAAGAACTCAAAGAAGATTCTGTCGGTAATGTAAGCTCAAAATTCTATCTTTATGATGATGTCTACGCTACCCTTATGAGCAAAAAGAACGGCGGAAAGGGATTGAGCGCGGCAGCCCTCAAAGACATTGTTTCTGGAATCGACTCTAGCGATGATGCAAAAGACACACTCGCTACCTTGAACAAAAAAGAAAAGGATTCTTCAAAAGAAGAAAACCAGCTCTATTTCTCCCTCAACCCGGAAGCAAACCCGACCTACAATATTTCGGGCTATGATTTTGATTTTACGGGTGAAGGAATCATTCAGTCGGCTTCAAGCGGAAACACCATAAATGTCACTGTAAGCGCGGGTCTCGACAATGTAAAAGTCAATCCTGCGACAGTAAAACTTTGGATGAAAGAATTTGACGCTGCCCCAACTAAGGAAGAGCTCGACACTGCCATTCCGAAACTTGTCGGCGATGTCAAAGCCATGGAGCGTGAAGAACTTGAAGCCGGCGAAATTGACTGGACTCTTATTCGTGATAATTCTAGCTATGCTGGAAGTTCTGTTTCCGTGCAGACTATTGCAGTTCCTCTCCCGGCTGAGGGAATTGACCTCAACAAATATTACATTCTCGTTGTCACAGGTCAGGATGTCGACAAGGTTGATTTCAAGCAGAATACAGTTTTCGGATTCATCGGAAATGTAAGTGGAATCGCGCCAACAATCGAAATTACTTCTCCAGAGAACGGTACATTCGTAAAAGCAGAAGATTTTGCGTTCGAGGGAACTGCTTTTGTCAATAATTCCCAACTGAAAGTAGAAACTCTCCAGACGACAATTACAGCTACAAACGGTGCCGTAGCAGTCGGAAACGAAAATGGCTACACCGTTGAGCGGCAGTTCGACGAGGAAGCCAAAGAATGGACTGGTGGCGAGGCTTTGACAATCACTGCCGACGGAACCGGCTGGAAATGGACTTTAACGCCTTCAAAAATCGAAGGTTTCCTTGAAGATACAAAGGATGCGACAAAATACACTCTCTCAATTAAGGGAATTTCTTCTTCTGGACATGATGTGACCATGAGCTCAATGGTTCAGCTCGACATTACTCCACCGGTTGTAAGCATCAATACGATTACCCCGATTGTCGATGGAAAAGATTTTGACGGAAGCAACAATGTTTATATCAATGGCACTGTCCGAATTATGGGAACGATTGTTGAACAGAACCTCAAAGAAGTTACTTATGATATTCTCGCCAAGTCAGAATATGATAGTGAATTCGTTTCTATCCTTGGACTTATGGAGCAGGCTTCGGCAGGTTCTGAAGTTCTGTATGACGGAAAACTTGAGAAATCAAATTCTGTTGATGTTAACTTCCCGACAAACTATCTTACTCAGTATTATGCAACTAAAACTGGCAACCCGGATTGTAAAATTGCAATAAAAGTTATTTTGACCGCAGTTGATGAAGTCGGAAATAAAGGCTCATACGATTCAACTATATATAACAAGACTATTGATTGTCCAAAAGGAAGAGATTTCATCATTTATCAGGAAACAGACCGGCCGAAAATTACGCTGGATAATGCCTTCACTGAATACGAGGACAATGGCGTAACAAAATCCCTGCTCTGGAAGGAAAGTGATGATCTTGAGCACAACAATTCATACAACATCAATACTGACCACAACCTCTTCGGCACTGTAAGCAACAATAGGCTTCAGGTTTCTGCAAGCGATGATGACGCTTTGAGTGCCATCCGTATTTCGGTATTTGCATATAAAGACGACAAAGATGAACTTGTCGGAGGTGGATCGAGCTTCTTCAGCAAGACTACTGGCACATATAAATGTGCTCTGCCAGATGAAGAAGGCGTTTACAAGGTCAAGGTTGAGGCTTTCGATTCAAAAATCCTGCCTACTGACTTGAACGACAGTTCAACAAGCTTTGGCTACAAGTCTACCGATGAATTCTACATCGCAATCAGCTCTGGTGCTCCTAACATTGAAATCAGTAAGCCTTATGCAGGAAGCTATCAGTCTGGAACTGTTGATATTGCAGGTTCCGTCACAAAGAAAGAATGGATTAAGAGCGTTAAGGGTGTCCTGAATCAAAATGGCGAGCTTCTTGAAAGCATTGTTGTTTCGGATCCGGCATTTGCCAGCCAGGAGGCTACGGCTTGGAACTCCAGCGTAACTCTCCCGACCAATGCTTCTGGTAATTACAGCCTCGTTTACACAGTCACGGACAGATTCGGCCAGAAGAATTCTGTCGAGCGCTCATTTATGGTGGATATTTATCCGCCGAAATTCAAAATCGAAGAACCGGATAGCGAAAACCGTAATGTCTTCACAAAGGACGGCATCTACACCGTAAAGGGAAGCATTTCTGACGGCGAAGGTACAAGCGGCATTAAGGGCTTCTATTTCTCACTTGCAGCTCAGAATGCTCCAAACGATACATACAGCCTCTTCAAGGCTGACGGCTCGCTTAAAGATGGATGGACTCCAGCTTCAGTCATTCCAAAAGGCGAGGGCCAATACTCATGGACTGCAAATATTGATTTGACTGGAATTCCTTCAATAGATGGAACAGCTGGCAATACCATTTACTTTGCGGCTCTGGATAATGCAGAAAACATTTCTCTTGTCTCTGAAAATGCAGATTCTTCTTCACTTACAATCACCAGGGATACTGTCTCTCCAACTACCAGCTTGCTTGGAAGCGGCCTCAAAAAGCCAGCCGACAAGGTAAGTAATGCGGAAAAGGAAGCTTCTTCTTCATTTGACGAAATCGGAAACCTTATCCTTGACGATGAAGCAGAGCTTGAAGAAGGAATTACTTACTACGCAACAGCAGACTCTTATTCACTCACAGGAAGCGTAATCGAGGCCAGCGGAATCGCTATAGTCAAGATTGACGGCAATGAAGTTTCCCTTACAGACAATAAATGGACTTTCACCGGCGAAAATGCAGACGGAACTTACATCCACGAAATTCTCGTCACCGATAAGGCAGAAAATTCCAGCTCTAGAAAGATCACTGTAATCAGGGATAAGACAAATCCACTCCTCAGCTCAAGCACTGCCTTGACCAGCAATGCGACAATCACTGAGGCCAATTCAAGCTACTATAAGGATGGCGACAAGTACTACCTGACTCTTTCTGGAAGATGGAGCGACGCTACGACCGGAACCCACACCCTTCAGTACAGCATTTATCCAAGCTCGGATAATGGTGAATGGGGCTGGAGTCCATGGAGGACTGTCGAAGGTGTAACAAAATCAAGCGCAGAAAGCTCATGGTCTGTACCTGTCGAACTGACAGAAGGCTTTGGAATCGGAGACGGCGTTGGAATTAAGGAAAGGGCAATCGATGCGGCAGGAAACGTCTATGAGTCAGAAGCCGTCACAGGCCTTACACTTGACTTTAGCGCACCGACAATCAAAAAGAACTCAGGTGACATTCCGACATACTTGACGGCTGGTAAGACACTCTCAGTCGAAGGCGAATATGCAGACTCATTTGCAATTGACGACCTTATTTGCCTCGCAAAACTCAATGGAACAGAAGTCGCAAGCGGAAGCAAAGGCTTTACCTTCACAAAAGCTGATGCTGAGGCAACTCCAGTTACAGGCACTTACAGCCTTGTAAAATCAGGCAGCTTCGTCATCAGTCTTGAGCCAGAAAGCGACGGTTCAAGCGAAGGCGAATGGACATTCGAGCTTACTGTCAAAGACAAGGCAGGACGAGAAACAAAACTTAATGCTCTTTCAACTGTCGTAGATACTCAGAAACCTGTCTGGGGCAGCGTAAAGGTAAACAACGCAGACTATGCTGAAGGCACATGGTACAAGTCAGTGACCATGCCATTCGCCGGTACAATCACCGAGAGTGGAAGCGGCATCGATGTCATCAAATACTCAATCATTAAGGCTGGCGAAAGCGACGAGCCAACATACAGCCAGTCATTCTCAACATCAGGTCGTGAAAACGGAATCGAGTCATTCAGCTCTAACCTTGGTGAATTTACCACCATCCTCTCAGGCACCACAGTAAAGCCAAGCAAGGTTTACATGGTTGCCTTCGACAAGGCAGGAAACGAATCTGAGCCAAAGGTATTTGAAATTCGCATTGATACTCTGTCACCGACCGTGGAATGTGAGCAGAACGGAACTATCCTTTCAAACGGAAAGGCAGCTATTGCCTTCAATGGAAACGCAAGCGACAATGCCTCTGGAATCGAGAGCCTCATTATTGAAGTCGCAAACGGCACAGAAGTAATCAAGACTATTTCAGTGCAGAAAGAAAGCATTGGCGCAAACGGTTCATGGACGGCAAGCCTTCCGTCAACTGATTTTGCAAACAACAGCACATACACCGTAAGGGCTAAGGCTGAAGATAAGGCCGGAAACAGCATTACAAGCCAGCTCTTCAAGGTCAAGGTTGACTCACAGGCACCAACATTCTCTCTTGCTGATGGAACAAAGACAGAAGTCTACACCAAGGACAGTGTTCACACCGTCAAGGGAAGCATTTCCGACGGCGAGAATACCAGCGGCATCAAGGGAATGTATTACTCACTTGAGCCTCAGACAGCTGCAGACGGCACATACAGCCTCTTCAATTCAGACGGCTCTTTGAAGGAGGGCTGGGAACAGGCTGCCGTTACATCGACACGAACAACCGGCTCTTACACATGGGCTGCCAACATCGATTTGTCAGAAATTACTCCTGCAAACGGAACCGTAACCAAGACTGTATACTTCGCAGTCTGTGATGAAGCAGGAAACATTTCCGTCATCAGCGAAAATGCGGCCTCAGAATCATTGAAGATTACTCCTGATACTGTCGTTCCAGCTACGAACTTGCTTGGAAGCGGCCTCAAAAAGCCTGCCGACAGGGTAAGCGATGAAGAAAAGACAGGACATGCTTCTTCACTTGATGAAATCGGAAACCTTTCTCTTACAGCAAATTCTGAGCTTTCAGAAGACATCACATACTATGCAACCGGGGATAGCTATAACCTCAGCGGAAAAATTACTGAGGAAAGCAACAGGTACACAGTGACCATTGACGGAAGCGCAGTGACCCCTTCAGCTGAGGGCTGGTCTTGGACTCCGCAGAGCGGCGACGGCACACACAGCCACACCATCGTTGTAACTGATGAGGCCGGAAACAGCGTAAGCAGGCGGGTTTCTGTCGTCAAGGACACGGTAACACCTGTCTTCACCGTATCTAACGACACAACTGATACACAGGCTCTGGATATTGACAAGGTAATCACTGAAAAGAACGACAACTATTCTTCAGAAACAGTCGAAGGAAAAGTTCAGCATTACTACCTCCTCTCTGGAAAATGGAGCGATGCTACTTCAGGCACTAAAAAACTCGAATATCGCACAAATCCAAGCTACGAAAATGGCATCCCAGTAGACAAATGGAGCGAATGGAAGCCTGTTGATGCCCCTGCCTCAACAGCAGAAACCACATGGTCAATCAAAGTTCCTCTTACGGAAGGCAAAGGATTCGGAGAAGGTATCGCCCTCCAAGGAAGGGCAATCGATGCGGCTGGAAACATCTTGGAGCACCAGGGACACTCAGGCCTTACCCTTGACTTTAGCGCACCGACAATCCAAATGACATCAGATGACCTTCCGACATACCTGACGGCTGACGAGACACTTTCAATCGAAGGCACTTATGAAGACTCATTTGCAGTTGACGACCTTATTTGCATCGCAAAACTCAATGGAGTAGTAGTCGAAAGCGGAAGCAAAGGCTTTACATTCAGCAAAAATGATAATACTCCAATCAATGTCACAAGCACTTACAGCCTTGTAAAATCAGGCAGCTTCGACATCAGCCTTGTGCCAGAAAATGATGGCTCAAGCGAGGGCCAGTGGACATTCGAGCTTACTGTCAAAGATAAGGCAGGACGCACAACAAAACTTAATGCTCTTTCAACTCTCGTAGATACTCAGAAACCAGTCTGGAAGGCAGATTCACTTCTCGTAAACAAGGCCGAATATAATGGTGAAGGCGAAAATCACTCGTGGTACAAGGCTTCTTCACTGCCATTTGCAGGAAGCTATACAGAAAGTGGCAGCGGAATCGACCATATTGAATACACAATCACCAAGGCAGACGGTACTTCAGAAAACGGCACATTTGCCTCTTCAAAAGACAAGAATGAAAGCGGTGCATTTACCGGCACTGAAAGCTTCAGCGTAAATCTGGGCGAATTCATTCCAAAACGGGGTTACGATGGAGCCATTCCAAATACCGTTAAATTCGTGGCAGTTGATAAGGCCGGAAACAGAAGTGATGAGGCAAGCGTAAAAATTTACATTGACTCAGAGCCTCCGGCACTTGAATCAAACGTAACTGGCTCTAAGTTCTCAAATAAAAAACTTCCGATAGCAGTTACGGGAAGCAGCAGCGACGATTCTTCTGGCGTAAAGAGCGTCAAGCTCAATGTTACCCTTGAAAACAACACAGCGTCTCTTTATGAAGTTACGGCTACACCAGGTGCAGACGGTGCATGGAGCACGGAAATTTCTTCTGACTTCCTTAAAGACCTCGAAAATAAAATTTATACGGTAAAAGCTACTGTTGAGGATAATGCCGGAAACGCAACGACAACTACTATTTTCAGAATCGATGTTGACGATGCAAATCCAGTCATAACTAACCTCAGCATGACCAACACTTCAAAAAAATACAGCGTCAGCAAATCAGAGACAGAAGAAACATACTTCGTCCATAACAATGACGGAAACAAATTCTCAATCTACGGCTCAGTCAAGGATGCAAAATCTGGAATTGAGAAAATTGAGCTTTTTGAAGGCGAACTTGCAGTCGAGGCAATTACCGGGGAAACGCCAAGGCGTGCTTCTGTTGATTCACTCCCGATTTCAGACCTCGATTTTAGTGGCAAGACAGGTTCCGGCAAATACACACTTGTTGCAACCGACAATGCGGGCAACACAGAAAGCAGGACACTGGTCGTTAATTTTGACAATGAGGGTCCAAAGGGACTTCATGCAATCGATTCTAAGAATAAGGACATCTTCTTCCGAATCGGTGACAGCGACAGTGATGAAGAAGAGATTACGAAAGGCGAGGGCGGACTCTGGGATGATGAACTCGACCTTGATGTAGGCGGAAAGTATTCACCAGAATCATACTCAAAGAGCCAGACCGTGCGTGTCCGTGGAGCAATCAATGACTCGGGCAGCGGTGTCGCCATGATTTACTACAAGGTAATCAACAGTGCGACAGCAATTAAGCAGGATGTTGAAAACGAACTCAGTGCAGCCGCAGAAGCCTTCCTTGCAAATTACGAGACTGACAACAACGGCTACTTTAGGGCAGACAAGGCTGAAAACAAGCGAGTCACATATACTCCTTATGCTGGTAACAAAGTTTACGACAGCAATGGCGATCTTGTTGTAATTAGTAACGAAAATTCCATCTTCAAAGGTTTTGTTGCTGGTGATGCCGTATTGGAAGGAAGCTCAAAACGATATGCTACAATCAGCACAAACTTTGACAACTCATTCACAGGCTTTGATGACGGATACAATTACCTCTTCCTTGTGACCGTGGATAAAGTTGGAAACGCAGCGCTCGATACTGTGCAAATTGTTCAGAATGACAAAAAGGTTCCTTACAACAACTTCTCACTCAATGTGGATACCAAGGCTCCAACTCTTGCTTCAGACATCAAGACAACCAAACTCACTAACTGTGCCTCAGACTTTGATGTAACAGGTACTTTTGATGACAATGCTTCTGGCGTTAAGAAAATTGACATCACAATCATTAATGATGCCACAAAGGCAGAAGTAAAGACAATCAGCATTAATAAAGATTCAACAGGCTGGAGTGAAAGCGGAAAAGCATGGCAGGCAACAATTCCTGCGACAGACACATCAGTATTCCCTGAAAGTGCCACGGAAACATTCTCTGTAACGGCGACAATTACCGATAATGCAGGAAACGCAGCTTCTTCAAAAATCTTCAATATTCAGATTGATAAGGAAGCTCCTGAACTCCAAAATACATCTCTTGCAGCAAGCTCTGCGACATACAAAGTTCACAGACCAAATGAAGCTGAAAATTCTTACTTTGTGAACCCAAGCGACGGAACTTTCACAATTGCTGGTGTTGCAAAGGATGATTACGGCGTAAAAGAAGTCAGCCTCTCAATTACAGGCGAAAACGGCAAGTCATATTCTAGTACTGTAGAGACAAGCGGCTTGTATACATTCTCAGGAATTTCTTTGCAAGACTGGACTGGAACTGCCACTGCAACGATTACAGTAACTGACCAGGCGGGAAATACATATATTCCTGCAACTTCTGAAGAGGCTGCCAAAAACGAAAAGTCTCGTGTTGGTCTTACCATCACCTTCGACACCACCGTACCTGTGTTGTCTGAATCTGACTTCAAAATCAGCGACAGAGAGCTTAAAACAGGCGAAAATGAAAAGAACTGGTTCAAGATGGCTACCCTCCCATTCTCAGGAAAATACACTGAGGCCGGAAGTGGAATCGACCATATTGAATATACAATCACCAAGGCAGACGAGACTACAGAAAGCGGCACATTTGCCTCTTCAAAAGACAAGAATGCCAACGAAGAATACACCGGCACTGAAAGCTTCAGGGCAAATCTTGGTGAATTTGTCACAAAACTTGGGGATGATGGTGAACCTGCGGCAAATACGGTTACTCTCATCGCAGTAGACAAAGTTGGAAACAAGAGTACGTCAAAAGTCGTTCAACTCTATATTGACTCAGAAGTTCCTGGAGCGAATAGAGATTCTTCTGAGACAATTTACGCCAACACAAGTGCTAAATTCGACATTTCAGGAAAAGCAACTGATAATGCAGCCGGAATCGAAAGTGTTGTACTCAAACTGAACGGAAAAGAAATCAAGAGCGGCGCGACCACATACGGCACGCTTGAGCTTGGCGAGCAGACAACGGTTGATGGAAAATTGACACGCACATGGACTGTAACAAATGTTGATGCTTCTGCGATTTTTGCCAAAACTGTTGATGAGCAGGGCAAGGTCACCGATTATGCTGACGACGACAGTTACAGTCTTTATGCTGTCGTTACTGACAATGCGGGCAACAGCCAGAGTGTAAATATCGGAAATATAATCTTCGACAAAACGGCTCCAAAAGTTACGCTCACGCCTCCAAGCGATGCGGATACAACAACAAGTGACCGCGAAATCAATGGTACAATCTCTTTGAAAGGAACGATTACTGACGAAAATTCATTGCCAGAGATTGCAATTGAAGAGATTGAATATGCGACAACAAATACCGAGACTACTGTTTGGAAAAAACTGACAAAATATGAGCCTGCGGTTGCTGCTGATCCAGAGAATCATATTGAGGCCAAAGATGAAGTCAAGGGAATCAGACTGAGCGGAAACTACACATTCTCCGTAACAGACTTAGACACAACCGACACAAGTCAATTTAATGACAATACGGTTTACTATATTCGTGCCGTGGCAAAAGACCTTGCTGGTAACGAAGGCCGTTCTTCTGTGGTTCCAGTCAAGGTTTCTCAGGATTCTGACAGACCTATAGTTAAAATCTCGAACCTCATTGATTTGGGAACAGACAGTAACCCGAGATTTGTTCTCAAATATGGAACTATGTCTCAGCTGACAGGCCGAATTTCTGATGATGATGTCGATTCAGAAAGCCTTGCTGTAGTAAAAGAATTCTATATGACAGAGTATGCGGTTACAGCCCAAAAGGACAAGAACACTGACGGTTCGTTAAAACTAGACGGTAGCGGTAATCAGGTATATAAGATTGAAGAAAATAATGTTCCGACAGAAGAAGAAAAACTGGTTCAAAAACTTGATGAAGGGGGTAATCCTGTAACAGATGCATCTGGAAACCCTGTCATGGTTGCAGAAAAGGATGAGGACGGAAACTCTGTCACACAGACTGTCTATAAGCCTCGAACTGCTGTAAATCTCGTTGATTATACCGCTACTACCGGTGAATTCACATTCAAGCCTTCTACAGACACTGCGGCTGGTGGAAATATTGACGGAGTAAAGAATTTCTATATCTGTGTTATTGATAATGCAGGTAAGATATTCTACACGACTTATAGCACAGAGGGCGATGTTTATCTCAACATTCCAAAAATCAATGTCGGCGGAAGTCTTGTTGGTAATGAAATTGCTTCTAAAAAATTCAATTACACTTCTGACTCGACATCACCGACAGTCACAGCAATGAGGGGATTGGCATATAAGATTGGACAGGATGGACTGACCCCTAATGGTGGTGACGAAACGGGGGCAGATGGTAAAACAACTAAAACAAAGTATGAGGATATCGGTCCTGGATATAAAATTGGAGGACTGGAAAAGGATGCTGTTCGGTTCCAGATTGAAGCTTATGACGAGAGTGGAATTGACATAATCGAGCTTCAAATCTCAGGAAATGACATAAATGGCAATGCTATTACGAAAACCTTAAAGTCTTCTGTGCAAGATGATACTGATTCATTAGAATATGGCACAAAGAAAAATGATAAAGGTGAAACTGTTGAAGATAAAAAGACAAGAGTCTGGACGACAGACTATGTTGGCTTCTCTGAATATGCAACAGGAAATATATCTATAAAGGTGACTCCTTATGATAAGCTTGGTCTGATCGGAAACGGAAACACTACATTTGTTGTAGACAACACAGGTCCTGATATCTCTATAACAACTCCTGAAAACGGAGATGAGAAAACTGGTGATGTTTTGTTCGGTGGAACAGCTATTGATGAGTATGTGTCAACATCAAACATCCAGTGGCTTATTCCGACAAAGACCGATGTAGAGAACGCTAAAAAAGCGGCTCAGGATTATAAAGATTATATTGACACATATTACGCCGAACACCCTGATGAAAAACCGAGTGTTGCTGAAATTAATAGAATAGCTGAACGGAAAAGACTTGATTATCTCAAGAATCTTGTAGTAATTGCAGCTGAAGAATCTTCGACAACAGAAGGTGGCTCAACTACAGGCGATTCATCTTCTGGTGATTCTTCAACATCAAGTGGCGAATCGTCATCTTCTGGTGATTCTTCAACATCAAGTGGTGAATCGTCATCTTCTGGTTCATCAGACTCTTCTTCATCTGGAACAGAAAATCCTGCACTGGGTCAAAGCAGATGGAACGGTGGCATTGCTTCTCTCGTAAACGGAAAAACCGCTTCTGCATGGCAGTTCAATTTTGATGGAGGATATGATTCAAAAGAATCTTATGATTCTGAGTATATCTTCAAGAGCGGAAACCCGAAACTTGAACGCTATGACTCAGAATTATTTGCCTTGAACACCAATGATTTTGCAAGCACAGGAATTTACAAACTCCCGATTTTCTTCATGGCAACTGATGAACTTGGAAACTTCAGTATCAAGGAAGATTTCGTAGTCCTGCACAACCCGGACGGCGACAAACCAGTACTCAAATTCTCATATCCGACGGTAAGCGATTACAATGATGATGATAAATCATATCTCACTGTCGGCGGAGCGATTTCTCTCACTGGTGGTGCAGAGATTCCTTCAAACACATCGAGCGTAAGGGCTGTTTACATTCAGATTGCTGACGATGAAGGTCTGTTCACTACCGACTCTGACGACTCTGACAAAACAAAGGCTGAAAACTATGGCTTCACAGTTGTGGACGCTTATGATGTAATCAAATCTGTTGCAGAGAAGGCATATTCTCGAACTGCCACAGCAGGCAATTCTGCGTATGTGACAGATGATATTGCTAAGACTCATGGATTTGCCTCAAGAGAGGAATTTAACGCATGGTGGGGAATTAAGGTTACAGGCACAACTTCATGGCGAATTCAGCTCAACTCAAAGGGTGAACTTAATCCAGCTGGAAATCTCACCACAAACAACATAAAAGTCCGCGCATGTGGTATCAACGCACTCGGAAAGATGGGTGCATGGACACAAGAAAACAACTTGATTGCCATTCACATCGACAATGACTTGCCGACCGCTACCGCTGTTGTCAATCAGTATGCTGATGGTGCTATCAACAAAGATAATATTAAGGCTGATAAGGTTGTTGGCAGTGTTGTTGACAATGTTGTTTATAAATTGCCTGACTTTACTGCAAGCCAGAACTACGAGGCAGACATGTTCTTGCGACAACAGTGGTATCTCGTTCTTGACATTCTTGATGACTCAGGAATTAAGTCTATAAGCGTAACTGACGGAACAAATGATGTGACCCACTACAAGACTAAGTGGGAAGTCAAGGATGACTCTGGTAAAGTCGTGAAATCCGGCTACAAGATATTTGTCCCGGTTGACAAGACCAAGACCGCAGTTTCATACACTATTGAGGCGGTCGAAAACGGCGATAATGCCAAGACCTCAAGGTTTAAGTACAGCTTCAAGATTGACAATGCGGCTCCGACCCTTGCCGAAATTCAGGACTCTAATAATAAGGTTGCACTCTCTACATCTAAGTCCAACACTATTACTAACAGCAACTATGTCTACGCTCTCAGTGGCGTGTCAGAGGATGATGGTTCTGGCGTTGAGCGGGTTGCCTTCTATTACATGCGAAGAGAAAAGATAACAAAAGAATCTCTTGCTAATGGAGAGTTTGTTCTTGATCCGATTATTCTTGCAGAGAAGGACTCAAACAACCAGTATTATGAAGGAAATCTTGCTATCGGTGACAATGGATTGACTGCTATTCCTATTGATGGTCTTTCAAAAGAAGGTGAAGACCATGCAGTTACAGACGAATGGCTCTATGGTAAGAGTGTTACTGGAGATGTCAAACTGAATGGAGAGGTTTACGATAAATTTGAGACAACTTCTGACCTTGGCGATCATGTTCGTGTCGGAGGACTCGTAAAAATCAACGGAGTCTTCCGCTTGATTAAAACGAAGTCTAATGACGGAAAGAGCGTTACGTTCGAGCCTTCGGCAACGGAAAAAGGTACTAATATTACGGCTCTCTTCCCGGTTGCTCAGGTTATCGATTCAAACAACTCGCCAAAGGACAATACTAAGGGCTCTGATAATAAGTTCACATTTGACAGCGGAAAAGATGACGGTGATTATATGCCTGAGTCGTTCACAAAGGCCGGCACAAAGTGGACATGGGATGCCACAATCCATTCTGACAACCTGCCAGATGGCCCTGCAACTCTCGTAATCCTTGCGTTCGACAAAGCGGGCAATGTTTCGGGCAAACGCTACCCGGTTAATGTTGCCAACAACGCACCGCGACTTGCCAAACTCCATCTTGCGACCGACTTGAACGGTGATACAAAATATGGTGACAGCGAGTTTGTAACATACGATATTCTCACTGCTGCAGGAAAAGAGCAGAGCGAATACGACCTTGTGACTAGTGCTCTCGGTGGTACTTCATTCATTGCCAAAGACACGCTCGGTGTCGTTCCAGAATTCACAGGCGGAAACGGTGACATTTCTATGGTCTTCCTGAGGGATGATTATGGTAAAGTTGATGTCACTAATGTAACTGGACTTACTTCAGACCAGATCGCAGAGATTAAAGACGGCAAAAAGTATTCTTATAAGTACAAAACTGATTCTCATACAGAAAATGAAGGTGAAACACCAACTACTGTTGATGAATATGGATACCGCCCGGTCTGCTATGTCTCTAGCGATGTCGGTACAAGTATTGATTCACTTAGCAGCACAACTGCTTATCATGCTAGTAACCAAAAGTTCAATGGTGATAGAGGTGACAAAACAAGCGGAAGCAGATGGATTTATTCTCTTTCAAATGTACAACTCACTGGAAATGATAATCCTGCTGAAAGTGATGATGGCAAAAACAAGCAGATTTCGTTCACATTCTGGGATTCTACCGATGAATGTACGAAAGGATTAGACTCACAGAACTGCTATGTGCGACTTACAGACCTTGAAGTTGATGTAACTGACGGTGAGGCTCCTAAAGTCAACATCGAGCCGTTCAAGTGGGAAGGTACAGGCTTTAAGAAGATGACTGTTGACGGCACGACAGGTCACGTTCCGAATAACAACCTCTATTATAATTATGAGAAGAAGAAGGACGGCACTGTTGTTTACGACACAGACGGCACTGTTGTTTACGACACAGCCACTGTTCTTGGTCACATTGAGATTGAAGGTGATTTGCCAAGCTCGACATTTGCTGACGATTCTGGTGAATTCGACCGTGACCCGAAAGTTTCAGGAAAGATTGTCGTGCGCGGAACTACGTATGACGACGTGCGACTCGACTCAATCTGGGTAAGCTTCGATGACTTCGTGATTGAAGGATATAAAAAGGATCAAGCTGTAAAGATCAAGGGAACTGGAACCGTAACAACCGAAACGACTACTACAACTGGAAATGCGACTGGAGCTGGAACTTACTCATATACAGCGGATCGTGGTGGCGACGGAAAGACTTATTATCTTGCGGCGTGGTTCAACAAAACTACTGAAGAATGGACGGTGGCCACTGGTAATGAATACTGGAAATTCAACATAGTCACAGATGTTAACTCTAAGCTTCCGGATAGCAATGGTGAAGATAAGGCCTTCTTCGACCAGCGTGGTCATCGCGTTGCATGGGAGCTTTATCTTGACACGGCCAAACTCACAAATGTGGCAGGTCTTGATAAGAGTGTCCGTGTAATGGCAGTAGACTCTCGCGGAACCTTGCCAAGCAGCACTACGAACGCCACTGCAACCGACGAACAGAAGGAAGATGGAAAAGCATACGCTGCTACCAATAAGCCGACTTATAAGATGGATGTCGTACCGTATATTACGGCCATCCATACAAGAGACAGCACTTACAGCGGCCTTAAGGACAACAACATCCGTTCTGCAAGCGGTAAGTACAGTATCCTCAAAAAATCTTCTAATAGTGAGAATGTGATTACGGTAGAAGGCTTCAACTTCTCTACGAATAATGGACAACTTGCTGCTAAGATTGCCGTAAACTCTCCGAATAGCACAAGTTCTTCTCCTTATGGTACCGCCCTTGCTTCTACTACTACGACAGCGGCGACAGGAACTCATGTTCTTGGGCTTACAATTACAAAAGGTTCGGATACAAGTTCTGCTACAATTACGAACAATGGTATCTCAAAGAGCGGTTATCTTGAAATCTTCTCTAACGGCGTGCGAACTCTCAACAACCTGAACAATAATAATGCTCACGGAAGTTTTGCATTCACAGGCGAAGTTGTATCAGAAAACACAACCCCATCGGTCAACGATTACAAGAACATGCCGAACCGTGTAAACGAGGCAGACTTCTACACCACGAAGAATGTCACCCTCACGGACGACAGGTATCTGCGTGTCTTTGACATGAAGGATACGGGCATTAAGAATGGATATTATCCTGTTATGATGATGAACGGTAATAATCCGGTATTCGGATATGTGGATTTGAATGGTATGAATAATGCTGTTTCAACATTTACTTGTTTCGCAGCTAACAAACCTCAGTATATGGTTCAAAGAGCAGAATTCAGTTCAACTACTGGTAGAACATCTGATATTGAATATCTTATTGGCGGAATGACATGGGATCAGATGGCAATGTCTCGTGACAGCAAGGGTAAATATATGCATGTTTCTGTATTTAATCAGAATGATTCTTCGATGTCATTTGTTTATGATAACTATGCAGAAAAGACTCAATATAAGATTTATGGTTACGATGACTATACGTTCTATGATGGTTGGGGCGGTGGTTCTCGCTGGAATAACTGGGTCACTTATGTAGATGATGAATCAACTACAAATGGAGGATTAACTAAAGCATCTAGTGCAAATAATAATGCTATTAACCTTGAAGGAATTGGCTATGGCGGTAGTAACCTTGTAGGTCGTTATCAGGGTATGAAGCTGAAAACAAGAGGTGACTCGACAACGACTGCTGGTGCAATAAATTATCTTGCATATTATGATGACAATACTGCAGACAGCAGTATTATCTTCCGTACATTCAAGGTTCGTACTGGAAATACAAGTCTTGGCAATGCAATGACAGGAAAATTATCTTCAAATCTTACGGAAGGTGATACAACTGGTCGTATAACAGCTGCGTCAAATGCAACCAAGTATCTTGATCTTGGGGTAACTTCAGATGGCCATGCAGTGATAGTTTACTACGACAAGAATGGTAATCTCCGCTTAGTACATTCAGATGAGCCGGTTGATGGTGCTATTACGGGTACTACATTCTCTGCAACAGCTGTACAATTTACTCCCTATATTGGTCAGTATGTCTCAATGGCAATTGATTCAAGCAACCATATCCATATTGCCGCATTTGATGCAAACAAGAGTACCTTGCGTTACATTTATCTGGACAGCTATTCAGACATTAAGCCAGATGAATATATTGTAGATGCATCAACATCAGTTGGAAAATGGACTCAGATAAAGATTCATCCAACAAGCGGTAAGCCGTATATTGCATACTACAACAATGCTGAAGACGGTCAGAAAGAGTCTATCAAATTGGCTTATCTTTCTGCTGCCGCAAGAGCAGATGGTTATGATGCAAACGGTTATGCAACAGGCTCATGGGAATATCTGACAGTTCCTTCACTTTCACCTGCGCAAGGTGGCGATGCTAAGTTCCAGTCAGTCTGCCTCGACTTCGATAGTGCAAACAAACCTGTAGTCGGCTACCTCGGAACAAACCTTGAGTTCGGTAAGTGGCTCGACGAATAATGTGCTTTATATAACAAAAATCCCCCTGCCAGGCATGGCAAGGGGCTAAAGCACAAACAGCCGGCAAGTGCGGGATAATCGTACCTGCCGGCTGTTTGTTTATGTGTGTGGAAAAAATGCCCCGCAGGAGGCGGGGAAAGAGTAAGGCGAGAATTTTTTTGCTGCATACGGCCGCGAAAGACTGGTGTGGCTGCCGCGCTTTTATGCGTGTGCCATTTCGCTTTTAAGGGCAAGAACCTGTTCCAGAGGAAGCGAACAACAATCGGCAATCTCTTCAGGGAAAAGTTTGTCTAGTTTTAGAAGGCTCTTTGCATTCGCAATGGCGTTCTGCTGTGCGCCCCGAGCCTCGCCCTCAGCTACGCCATCTTCGTAAGTGCAACGGTCGTGGAGTTCCTGGTCGAATTCTGTCAGCAAACTGTTCATTATGTACATCTTCTGCTCCTAATTAATGCTAACAGCCTCAACCAATTTGTCCTCAGGAATGTTGAGAAGTGCAGCAACTTCACTCAAGGAATAGCGGCCGTCAGAAATCAAAATCTTCGCATTCGCAATGGCGTTCTGTTGAGCGCCCCGAGCCTCGCCCTCAGCTACGCCGTCTTCATAAGTGCAACGGTCGTGGAGTTCTTGGTCGAATTCTGTCAGCAAACTGTTCGTTATGTACATCTTCTGCTCCTATAAAAACTCCGCGTTAGCGGTGTTGCATGGATGCAACGGATAAGCGAGTTTTTGCCAACGGTAAAAACTCGGCCATGATAAAATTACATGGATGTAATTTTATCATG
>JAEEGL016329641.1_pt1 | contig 25563 bp, 21 predicted proteins | sample 9134231 | NCBI WGS metagenome assembly JAEEGL01 (sample SAMN16246548, study PRJNA631951) | gut metagenome | biome: gut microbiome; feature: rumen; material: fiber-attached | host: Bos | place: Iran: Karaj | collected 2018-10
GCATGATGTCAAAATAATAAGGCGCACTCATTTTATAGCATTCTGAGAAAAAGTATAGTGCTATAGAACGCATAATAGAAGGTGAAGAATTTGTGTTCCTGGACTATACAATTGAAATATATAATTTCGGAAAGTACTGGAATTTGCCAGAAGAAAAAGAGAATAGACCAATTTGCTACTAAAGATACACTTAAAAGATGTCATGCATTATGGTAAGGGGTTTATATATACAGATTTTGAAATTCATGACATAATGAAAAGGAATAGATCTCAGATGGCTGTAATCCTATAGAACTCAAGGTAAAGAGCCCAATTGAATGGATTCCTCTGGAAGAATACGCCGATGGATCAATCCTTCTTATTTCCAGGAACGTTCTAGGGTGGGATTTGTATGATGAAATGAACATGACTTGGGAAAAATCCTACATTCATGGTTGCCTGCAGAATATGTATCAGGAATACTTTTCCAATGAAGAGAAGGATGCGATTGTGAAGGGCAGGCTTGGACCGCTTTTTCTTCTTTCTGAGGCAGAAATCAAGAAATACTTCCCCACAGACGAACAGAGACGTGCTATTCAGTATTGTGTATGGTACGGAGATGATGAGTCTGAGACGGTAATCTCTATGGAACATTATTTTTACTGGCTTCGAAAAGAAGAGGGAGATTTGGGGTATCCATTTGTGAGCTCTCTAGGAGAGATTCAGTACGACAGTGGGGCGAGTGATGAGTTCGGAATAAGGCCAGCTGTAATCGCAAATGCTCAAAAAGTTCGCCTTATTACCGCCAAGAAAGGGTTTAATCAGTGGCATCACCTTTGGGATGCAGATGAATTCTGATCGGATTCAATATACTCAAAATGCAAATAGTCAAAGGCATATATGATGCTGCTCGGTTTCAGGTTCGTAACTGATAGGAGGTAAAGAATAATGAAGAAAACCGGATTGTTAGTAACATTTTTGGCTGCATGTTTTCTACTCACGGCAGTTTCCCTGAATGCACACGCCGAACCAAAAGTAATGAGTGACGGGCAGATCTTCGATGCTGAATTCTACGCGAATGAGTACCCGGATGTAAAGGCAGCTTTGGGTAATGACGAGGCTAAACTGTATGCCCATTATCTTAATTATGGCAAAGCGGAAGGCCGGTTGCCATATAAACCGACGACGGTGACAACTGCAAATGCGGCAGTGTCCGCTCCGGCAACAAAAGATTTAATGGTAGGAGATATTGACGGAGGCGCAGCAAAGCAACAGGAAATACAGGCGGGCTATATTGCACTGCCACAGAATGTCAAAAACTATTTTAATAAAAGAAAAATTCGGTTATTTGCCTGTACCAAAGAACATATCGGCGCGGTCAGTGGCTGGGCCACTATCGGGTATTCCTACGTTGTTTGGAATGACAACCGTGATTTGGTTAAGGCAGATGTTTATGTTTGCGGAAGCAAAAACTCATTTATGCCGCCGAGATACACGCTCTATCACGAGCTGGGGCATATTGTAAACTGTGGTAATAGGTATTCCGATAGTTGGGCCGGCTGGACGGAAATGATACCGTATAGCAAGGAACAGGCCTATAACCCCAGCGAAGCTTTCTCGGAGGCGTTTGCCGGATATTTTGAAAGGCCGGAGAAATTAAAGAAGATTGCGCCTAATGCCTATAAGTACATAGAGAATATAATTGTCAATCTGAAATGATCTTCAGGAAAAAAAGAACCCGTCCTCCCCACCGGCAGTTCGCAGTCAGGGAAGACGGGTTTCTATAACGGATTTTCTTTATTCCAAGCGGAATTTACCGACTTCGGCTTTCAGGCCGTTTGAGATCTCGCTGCTGGATGCGGCGTCTTCGTCGATCCGGGACATGTTGTCGGACATTTCAACCGTCCGTTCGGCGGTCCTGGTCACATCTTTGGCGGCTTCTTCCACCGCAACATTGACGGAACCGGTGGATTCTTTGATCTGATCGATGTTGGCCTGGACTCTGGAGGATGCGCTTGCGAACCGTTCCATCATCTCATCGATCCGCTCGGCGGACTGCTGGTATTCTTCACTGACTTTTACGCGATCATCAAAGCCTTCCATGGTTGTCTCATTCACGAATCTGATGAGATTCTGGGCTTCGGCAGCCAATTCATTGACGGCGGAGATCACCTCGCCGGAAACCGTCTGGATCTCCGATGCCGCAGACTGGGAATTGGAAGCCAGCTGACCGATCTCCGATGCCACTACGGCAAATCCGCGTCCGGCATCTCCGGCCCGTGCCGCTTCAATGGAAGCGTTCAGTGCCAGCAGATTGGTCTGATCGGATATGGCTATGATATCGTCGGTCAGATCCTCGATGCGGGACACCGCCTTAGAGCGTTCAATCTTATCCGCAACGGATCGTGCCATGGCATTTACCTTTTCTTCTGCGATCACACGTTCCTGTTTGGCCGCTTCTCCCGTAGCGGAGGCAGAATCACGTACCTCATGGGAAAATTCACGTCCGGTGCCGATCTCTTTCACGATATCATCGAAGGATGCGGTAATATCGCCCATTACGCCACTGATCTCATTCATGGAAGCGGAGGTTTCCTGCATAACGGAACTCATATCCGTCATGGTGTCGGAGATGGACTGCGCATCGTTACGAACATTCCGCACATTGTCCGCGATATTAGCCGAAGCTGCATTTAAGCGATCGGATTCCGAATGGATCGAGAGCAGAACATTGCGGATAAACTCGATCAGTTTGTTGACATTCTCACCGATGACTTCGAATTCGTCGCCCGAATTGACTTCAATATGCCGGGTAAGGTCCCCGTCTCCGTTTCCCAGTTCCACGATCTTATCATTCAGGATTTTGAACTTACGGCTTAAGGCGCGCCCCAGGATGATCAGTATCAGGCTGCCTGCCATAAGAACGATAAGACAGAGGATGATAATGGAACGAAGGAGCGCACCGGTCTGAGCCTGAACGGTGTCCATGCTGACATCGACGCCGACCGCTCCCACTACCTTGCCGTCCAGATAGATCGGACTGTAAGCGGAAATATGGGTTCCCCATTCATCCGTATAGGGTTCGCTGCTTGTGACCGGAGTTCCCTCCAATGCGGGTAATGCTTCTTCGTCTTCGAATACATCCCCGGTCAGGGAAACATCCTCAATCTGTGCATCGATCGCATACTCCATACCGCCGTCCGCAGCGTAACGGATCACATAGACATATTCAACACCGGATGCGTCCAGGAAATCCGTAAGAAGATAACTGGATTCCAGGTACTTTTCCGTCTCCTCCTCATTCGGCTGAATATCCTCAACCGTCTGTGCGTTGATCAGCGCGGCCACGCTGGAGGAGATACTTGATGCTCTGTTCATGATCTCTCCGGTCACCATCCGTTTCGATTCATAGTAGGAAACGATTCCGAGTACCGTATTCGCTACGAGAAACAGTATAATGATACCGATGATCAATTGATGGGTAATACTTATCTTTCTGACTTTCATAGGAAAAACCCCCTTTAAAATATAAAATCCTACATTTGAGTATTTTTGTCAAGAAAAGCATCCGTATATATGCCTGTAAGGAAATATATGGTATCTTATAACATGAGGTTGAAAGCATGTGGATCATTAACGGGATCCTGCTGATCGTCGGCACTCTGGCTGCGGCAGCGGGCATCGGTTTTTATATCAGAAACAAGGAAGCGGTCGGCAAGATCCGGTTCTATATCCTTTCCTGCGGGATTTTTACCGCCATATGGTGCTACGGTTACGGGATCGTGGGGATCACTCCGGATCTTGAACTCTGCGGATATATCCGTATGGGGGCCGTTCTGGGTATCTGCGGCTTTCTGACATCGGAAACCTTTCTTGTGACGGAATTGTCCGGGGTGCGGAACAGTCTGGTGAATGCCGGAAAGTTTGGAACGGTGATCGCCTCCATCACGGATTTCTTTATATATTCGGAACGGCAGGTTGATACGTTTGTCCGGGTAGAGGGCAGGACCACCTGGTTTGCCAATCCGGCCTGCGCCATCAACAGAAAAGTTCACCTGCTCTATATGCTGTTCATGTTTCTTCTGATGATCTCTTTTGCCATTGTCTGGATCCGAAACAGCAAACTGAAACGCCTGAGGCACTTCCTGTTCATGATCGTGGCGGCCAATCTCCTCATGACGCTGTTCAGTATTCCGGATACCTTCATCACCGCCATGGGCGGATATGCGGTCCCCACATCCGGCATCGGTGCGGCCCTTTGCTCCATTGTCATGTGGTACGGTGCGATCCAGCTGAACTTTTTTGATATCCGTACTGGAAATGTCAAAGACCGGGTCTTTGATTTCATGGAAGCCGGGATCATTGTATTCGATGTGAATCGCAGGATATCCCTTCTGAATAATTATGCGGGAAGACTCATTGAAGATCAGGGAGATAAAGAACCGCAATTATCCGATTTCTTAGTGATCGGAGATAAGGAAAGGGAAGAAATGTTCCGGGAAGCACGGGATGACATCTATGCGGAGAGATTCCCTGACCGTGACGGAAAGAAGACCTACGCGGTGCGGCTTAAAGCCGTTAACGATGATTATGGGGATCTGTTCTATTACATGTGCGTGTTCATGGATGTTACGGAAGAGGTGGAGACCGCTGCGAGACTGGAGATCGCAAGCCGTGCAAAGAGCAGGTTCCTTGCCCAGATGTCCCATGAGATCCGGACTCCCATCAATGCGGTCCTGGGGATGAACGAAATGATCCTGCGTGAGAGCAAAGACGGGGAGATCAGGAATTATGCCACGAATATCGAATCCGCCGGAAAAACCCTTCTTTTCCTGATCAACAGCATCCTGGATTTCTCCAAGATCGAGGACGGAAAGATGGAGCTTGTGCCGGTGACCTATGACACGGCATCCTTTATCAACGATCTGTATCATTCCATCATTCAAAGGGCAGAAGCCAAGGATCTTTCCTTTGTCCTGGAGGCGGATGAGAACCTGCCCAGAGCACTTGTGGGAGATAATGTACGTTTCTCCCAGGTGATCATGAATCTGCTCACAAATGCGGTGAAGTATACGGAAAAGGGAGGCGTGACCCTTACCCTGCGGGAGGAATCGCGAAAGGGGAACAAAGTACGGATCTACGTGGCGGTGAAGGACACCGGTATCGGGATCCGGGAAGAGGACAGGGACCGGCTTTTCATCTCCTTCGAGCGGCTGGATAAAGTCAGAAACCACAGTATTGAGGGAACGGGCCTTGGGATATCCATCATCAAGAGCATCCTTTCCATGATGGGAAGTACGCTGGAATTGGAAAGTACCTACGGGAAAGGGTCCGTATTCAGCTTTACCGTGGAGCAGGAGATCGCGGACGAAACGCCCATCGGGGACTATGAGAAGAGGCTTCGGGAAAGTGGCAGACAGAGGAAGAAGGATGATCTGATCAGTGCGCCGAACGCGAAGGTTCTGGTGGTGGATGATAATGACATGAACCTGAAGGTTGCCGCGAATCTGCTGAAACTCTGCGGTATCCGCTCCGATCTTGCCACATCCGGTGAAGAGACGATCTCAAAAATGAGACAGAATATTTATGACATCGTTCTCCTGGATTATATGATGCCGAAGATGGACGGGGTCGAAACGCTGAACAAACTGAAAGAGGAACAGCTGATCCCGGAGAATACCGCTATGATCGTTCTGACTGCAAATGCCGTGGTCGGAGCCAGGGAAAGCTATCTGGCAGCCGGATTCCGGGATTACCTGTCAAAACCCATGGAAGTGAAGCAGCTGGTAGAAAAACTGAAAGCTTATCTTCCGGAAGAAGCCTATCAGACGAAGGAGGAGCCCGGCCGGAATACTGCGGACAGCGGGTTTATCATGGAATTTGCGCCCATAAGCGAGATCGAAGAAGAAGAGCGTGCCGATAGAGAATATGATCTTGAGATGCTCTCATCACGCGGGGTTGATGTCGAAGCCGGACTGAATTACTGTGCAGACCACAGGACCATGTATTATGAACTGCTCTCCGATTTTACTCTTTCCTGGGAAAGGGAGATGGAGAAGATCGACGGATTCTACCGGGAGGAGAACTGGCAGAATTACGAGGTGAAGGTCCATGCCTTTAAGAGCAACGTCAGGATCATCGGCTTTACGGATCTTGCAGAACAGGCAAAAAAACTGGAAGAAGCTGCCGGGAAGCGGGATGTTGATTATATCAGGAATAACCACGATCATCTGCGTCAGGTTTCCGAAGAAGTCGTGGAAATGATAGAGGAGGCAAAGAGGTAGATGAGGATCGTATTTGTACGGCACGGTGATCCGAATTACGAAAAGGACTGTCTGACCGAGAAGGGAAAGGTTCAGGCCCGCCTTGCGGCTCAAAGGCTTTTGGAGGAAGGGATCGAAGAGATCTGGTCTTCTCCCTACGGACGGGCCATGGAGACGGCACAGGCTTTTTCCGAAGTGTCCGGCATGGAGGTCCGGATACTCCCCTTCATGCATGAGTTGGACTGGGGGAGCAGGAACGGAGAACCGACCTTTGCGGACGGACATCCCTGGGATATTGCGGACGAAATGGCACACCGGGGGATCGATCTGAATTGCCCGGATTGGAGGGAATTGTCTTATTTCCGGAATAACCGGGTTGTGGATAACATCGATCTGGTGGAACAGGGGATCGATGAATGGCTCGCCGGTTTCGGCTATGAGCGAAAAGGATTTTACTACGAACACAAAGCGGAAGAGAAGGAACACAGGACCATAGCCCTTTTTTCTCACGGAGGCTCTTCCTGTGCGGCCATGGGGCATATCCTGAACCTGCCTTTTCCCTATATGTGCGCATTGCTTCATCTGGAATTTACCGGGATCACCATCCTCCGGTTAGAGAAAAAGGCCGGACTTGCTACCCTTCCCTGCCTGGAACTTGGAAATGACGGAAAACATCTTGGAGGAAAAGAATAATGGCTGATTTTATCGTGAGTCATTTACCGGATTTTATCGCCTCGGAAATGACGGACATGGATTCAAAGCAGGCACTTGCGGTATGTCTGGGGATTCTTGTGATCCTGCTCATCCTGCTTGTACTGTATGGCTTTATTTTCTTTATGATGCTGAAGCTCAACAGGAAGATCTTCAAGAGGATCGAAAAGAAGAAGGGGAGCAACATCTCCATTCAGTTCCTGCAGAAAGCCGTTGCGCTGGCGCTGATCATCATTTTCATCGTTCTGCCTCTGGGGGGTCAGAAACTGGCCACATCACTCCTGGGCAGTACCGCGGTGGTGGCTGCGGTGGTGGGTCTTGCGGCCAACGACGTGATCAAGAATATGTTTGCGGGCCTGGAGATCAGTATTTACAAGCCCTTTGATGTGGGGTCCAGGATCATGTTAAATGACGGGAGGACGGGGATCGTGGAGAAACTCACACTCCGTCACGTGGTGCTGCAGCTGGTGGACACCACGAGGCTCATCATTCCCAACAGCCAGGCCAATACCGCCATCATTACAAATTACAGTTATGCCGAGCATGTGCCCAGATCTCTGGAATTGCGTTTTCCGGTCAGTTATTCCGCGGACATAGAGGAAGCCAAGAAAGTGATCCGGGAGACGATCTGCAGCTGTCCCCTTACCCTGAACGAGGACAGATACAAAGAGAATGACCCCAACAGCAGATCCGTTTATTTCCTTGAACTCAAGGACAGTTCCGTTATCCTGGGGGCTACGGTCTATTATCCTCATAAGGTTCGGACCGAAGTCGTAAAGGACGAAGTGAATACCGCCATATTCAATGCTCTTGCGGAACACGGGATTGAGATCCCCTATAACTATGTGAACGTGGTGATGAAAAAAGACACCGAAGATCAGTGAGGACTTAAGGAAAGTGTAAAAAGGAGGAAGGGAATATGAAGGTTTTGATCCTGAACGGAAGCCCGAAGACCAATGGGAATACCATGATCGCCATCAGCGAGATGCTGAAGATATTCCAGGAGGAGGGTATCGAAGCGGAAGTAGTACAGATCGGCAATCAGGATATCAGAGGTTGTATCTCCTGCGGATCCTGTTCTCAGACCGGGAAGTGCGTATTTGATGATACGGTGAATCAGATCGCATCCAAATTTGAGGAGGCGGATGGTCTGGTAGCTGCTTCCCCGGTGTATTACGCCTCTGCCAATGCTACGCTTATCGCCTGTCTTGACAGACTGTTTTACAGCACCCGTTTCGATAAGACCATGAAAGTGGGAGCAAGTGTTGTGGTAGCCAGAAGAGGCGGATGTTCCGCAACCTATGATGAACTTAACAAGTATTTTACCATTGCCGGAATGCCGGTCGCTCCCAGTCAGTACTGGAACAGTGTGCACGGGAATGCGCCCGGGCAGGCCGCACAGGATCTGGAAGGACTGCAGACCATGAGAGTCCTTGCCCGTAACATGGTCTTCCTCATGAGAAGTATCGCTCTGGGTAAAGAAAAATACGGACTTCCCGAAAAGGAAGAGCGTGTCTGGACTCATTTCATAAATGACTGATGCGCATGACGGAGGGATCATGATCACAAGCAAGACCAAATATGAAGCCACCACGGAAGAGATCAGAACGCTGTTTCTTCATCATAAACTCGGGAATGCTGCAAAGATCACCCCTCTCGGAAACGGGGAGTTTAATGCGGCTTATGAGGTTCTGTGTGATGACGGGGGACATTATGCCCTGAAGATCGCACCTCCCGATGGGATGAAAGTCTTAAGCTACGAAGAAAACATGATGGAGTCGGAGGTGTTCTGGTATCGGGTGATGGAGGAAAATACCAATATCCTCTGTCCGAAGGTTTATGCGGTGGATTTTACCCGGGAGATCATGGGCTGCAACTGTTTTATCATGGAGATGATGGAAGGCAGGCCCTTGACGGAAATGCAGCTTTCCGATGAAGAATATGACAGTGTTCTGCGTCAGAAACTGTCGGTTCTGTCCAAGATACACCGGATCAAAGGAACCGGATTCGGATACAGACACCGGCAGGTATTTCCCGGTTGGGACGAGGCGCTTAAGTCCATGGCGGAGAGCCTCATTTCGGATTGTAAAGCTCTGGGATACCGGACGCCTTGCGGAGAAAGATTTGTGGGCTATATCGAAAAATACAGAGAACTGCTGAAGACAGTCCCCTGCCGGATGGTGAATTTCGATCTCTGGGACAGTAACATCCTTTACGGCAACGGGAAGATCTGCCTGATCGATCCCGAAAGAGGCTTCTGGGGGGATCCCGTCGGTGACTTTATCACGTTCGCTCCCGGTCAGAAAGCCCCCTTATCGGAGAAAAAGGCAGTGCTTGACATATACAATTCTTTTGCGGAAGAGAAGATCCTTTTGTCAGAAGAAACGGAGATTCGGTATGCTCTGACAGTGTGCTATCTGGCACTCATAGAAGAAGTGGAAAAATATGTCCGATACGAGCCGGATCATCCCAATTACATCAGGAATACCGCAGATGCAAAGGACATGTACGAGATGGCCTTCGAGATCCTCCAGAGCGGTTGTTTCATATGAGCAGATCAGCTTATTCTGAGTTTTTTATCAGTATTTCAAAATCTGTCCGATCTTAATCTTATTGGGGTCCTTGATATTGTTAAGAGATACCAGGCTCTCGACCGAGGTATTAAGCTTGATCGCGATCTCTTTCAGGGTATCGCCGCCGACAACGGTATAGGTTCCGTTTGCCGTAGTTACCTTGGGTACATTCTGAAGGGCTCCGTTACCGCCGTACAGGGTATACAGATATAAAGGTCCGTACCACGGGATCGTGGGGTCCGCCTTAACATTCCTGCCGTTCAGGATAACCTTAAAGTCAATGTTTTGATAGGTGTAGCTGAAAACAAGTGTGATCTTCGGATTATCCTGCAGGGTTTTCATGATGTCATAGGGAAGCGCCGTCCCCTTATTCCATGTGATCGTCTGCTCTCCCCCAAGAGATATGGCGGCAGCAAGGCTCCCCTTGAGTTCGTCAAGATCATCTTGTATAGGCAGTTCTTCTTTCGGCTTACTGTCATCCGAAACGGTTCCGGGATTGGGATCATCGGAGGCCGGCTTCCTCTGATATACTGCTTTTATGAGGACCTCTCCGTCGGCATCATAGTGAAATGTCGTATTCGCTGAGTTACTGTCTGTGATCGTGGCATTTCCGCTCAGTGCCTCCCATCTCACAAAATCGTAACCCGATCCCGGATTAGCTGTGATTTCAATATAATCAGATACATTCGTATGAAATACCACGTTGCTTTCCGATGTGGGATGCCCGGCACCATCAGGCTCTGTAGTGAAAGTCACCGGGTAGCCCGCCGTTGTGAGGACAGCCTTAAGGGTGAATGTAATAATCGGCTCACCATTAGTATCCTCCGACTTCAATGCACTTTGTATAATCCAATGATGAAAGTTTTCTACGTTTTTATTCTCTATTCTGTATTCGATAGGGAGTTGCTCGTGATTGATACCAGTCCGGGAATATGTACCTATCTGAGTACCGTCAGTATTAAGATACTCAACAACAAGTTGTCCGTTTGTAAAGTCTGGAACGTCAGCTGCCCAGACGATCTTATCGTCGGGGAAGCAATTCCTTTGACCGAATGTGCCGTTTAAATTTTCATAAGTGCTTATGACAAGGTCGAAGGCCATGGCCGTGGTCGTGGGCATGATCCCCAAAATGAGTCCCAGCGCAAGGGCAGCGAACCGCTTTTTCCCTTTCGTTATCAACTGTAAACGTTTCATCGTGTTTTTCATGTTTATTCCTTTCCCTGAACTTTCTGATAGCTTATATGATTTTAAAAAAAGAAAAAGCCCGTGTCAAGATTACATGATATAATCATTACGGATGTTCCGGCGCGGTTTAATCTGAAGAAAGGTCTTACGTTATTATCCGGTTATGATGATCCCAAACAAAAGTCACGCAAACGAGCCCGCAGACAGCGGTCATGTTTTCAAATTACATGCGGAGTATCAGCCTACCGGCGACCAGCCCCGGGCCATAAAGGAACTGGTAGAGGGTTTCAAAGCGGGGAACCAGTTTGAGACCCTGCTTGGGGTGACCGGTTCCGGTAAGACCTTCACTATGGCCAATGTCATTGAGCAGCTACAGAAGCCGACATTGGTCATCGCCCATAACAAAACTCTGGCCGGACAGCTCTACAGTGAGTTTAAGGAATTCTTCCCGGAAAACGCAGTCGAGTATTTTGTATCCTACTACGATTACTATCAGCCGGAAGCTTATGTGCCCCAGTCGGATACCTACATCGCAAAGGATTCTTCCGTGAACGATGAGATCGACAAACTGCGGCTTTCAGCCACGGCAGCCCTGTCGGAGCGGCGGGATGTGATCGTGGTGGCTTCCGTTTCCTGTATCTACGGTCTGGGGTCCCCCGATGATTACCAGGGGATGATGGTATCCCTGCGGCCGGGGATGACCAAGGACCGGGATGAGGTGATCCGGGAACTTATCGGGATCCGTTATGACCGGAATGATATGGATCTTGACCGGAGCTGCTTCCGGGTACGGGGAGACGTACTGGAGATCAATCCGGCGGAAGGCGGAGACCGGATCATCCGGGTGGAGTTCTTCGGGGACGAGATCGACAGGATCTGTGAAGTGGATCCTCTGACGGCCGCTCCCATCGCAACCCTGAATCATGTTACCATCTTTCCCGCATCCCATTACGTGGTGCCTGCGGACAAGCTGAAAGCCGCGGTCAAAGACATCGGGGAAGAACTGGAAGAGCGGATCCGTTTCTTCAAAAGTGAGGATAAACTGCTGGAAGCCCAGCGGATCTCGGAACGAACCAATTTTGACATGGAGATGATGCTGGAGACGGGATTCTGTTCCGGCATCGAGAATTATTCCAGACACCTGAGCGGACGACGGGAAGGGGAACCGCCCTATACCCTCATCGATTTCTTCAAGAACGACTATCTGATCATCATAGACGAATCCCACATGACCATCCCTCAGATCGGCGCCATGTCCGTGGGGGACCGAAGCAGGAAGACAACCCTGGTGGATTACGGATTCCGTCTGCCCTCCGCCAAGGATAACAGACCCTTAAGGTTCGAGGAATTCGAAGAGCGGATCGATCAGGTCCTCTTTGTATCCGCCACGCCGGCCCAATACGAGAGCGATCACGAACTGCTTAGGGCAGAGCAGGTCATAAGGCCCACGGGACTTCTGGATCCGGAGATCTTTGTACGTCCGGTGGAAGGACAGATCGACGATCTTATTGCCGAGATCAGGAAAGAGACGGAAAAGAAGAACAAGGTTCTGGTGACCACCCTGACCAAACATATGGCAGAGGATCTGACGGATTATCTCAGAGACGTGGGGATCCGGGTGAAGTATCTGCATTCCGATATCGACACCCTGGAACGTTCCGAGATCATACGGGACATGCGGCTTGACGTTTTTGATGTTCTCGTGGGGATCAATCTCCTGCGGGAAGGACTGGATATCCCGGAGATCTCCCTGGTGGCCATCCTGGATGCGGATAAGGAAGGCTTTCTCCGCTCGGAGACATCCCTGGTGCAGACCATCGGAAGAGCGGCCCGTAACGTGGAGGGACATGTGGTCATGTATGCCGATACCGTGACGGATTCCATGAAACATGCCATCGACGAAACAAACCGTAGACGGATGATCCAGATGAAGTATAATGAAGAGCACGGGATCACCCCCGCCGGGATCAAAAAGGCGGTGCGGGATCTCATCAGTATCTCAAGAGAGATCGCCAAAGAAGAGATGCGTTTTGAGAAAGATCCGGAGTCCATGGATAAGGATGAACTGGACGCACTCATCGCAAAGACCGAAAAGAGCATGCGCAAGGCAGCGGCGGAACTGAATTTCGAAGCGGCCGCCGAGCTGCGTGACAAGATGGTGGAATTAAAGAAAGCAAGGCAGGAATTATAAATGGCACAGAAGATAAAACCCCGGGAATATATCCGGGTCCGGGGTGCGGCGGAACATAATCTGAAACACATTAATGTAGATATTCCCAGGAACGAACTGGTGGTTCTGACAGGACTGTCAGGTTCCGGGAAAAGTTCTCTGGCATTCGATACCATCTACGCGGAAGGACAACGCCGGTATATGGAGTCCCTTTCCTCATATGCCAGACAGTTCCTCGGACAGATGGAAAAGCCCAATGTGGAATCCATAGAAGGCCTGTCTCCGGCCATTTCCATCGATCAGAAGTCCACCAACCGAAATCCCAGATCCACGGTAGGGACCGTTACGGAGATCTACGATCATCTGCGGCTTCTGTATGCCAGGATCGGGATCCCCCATTGCCCGAACTGCGGCAGGGAGATCAAAAAACAGTCCGTGGATCAGATGGTGGATCAGATCATGTCCCTGAAGGAAGGGACGCGGATCCAGCTCCTTGCGCCGGTGGTCCGGGGAAAAAAGGGAATGCACGAAAAGGTGCTGGACCGGGCAAAAAAGAGCGGGTATGTCCGGGCTCTGGTGGACGGTAACATGTACGAACTTACCGAGGAGATCACCCTGGACAAGAACATCAAGCATACCATTGAGATCGTGGTGGACCGTCTCGTGATCAAACCCGGCATCGAGAACAGACTTTCGGATTCCGTGGAGAGCACGGTGAAACTGGCGGAAGGTCTTATGACGGTGGATGTGATCGACGGGGAACGGATGAATTTCAGTATGAGCTTTGCCTGCCCCGATTGCGGCGTGAGCATTCCCGAGATCGAACCCAGAAGTTTCTCCTTTAACAATCCCTTCGGAGCCTGTCCCGTCTGTGCGGGTCTGGGATACAAGATGGAATTCGACCCAGAACTGATGATCCCGGACAGGAGCCTTTCCATCAACGAGGGCGCCATCTGTGTCATGGGATGGCAGTCTTCCAACAAGGAAGGCAGTTTTACCAACGCAGTCTTAAAGGCTGTTTCGGAAGCATACAAATTCAGTCTGGATACCCCCTTCGGAAAACTGCCCAAGGACATTCAGAACAAACTGATCTACGGCGGCTTCCGGGAAGTCAATGTGCATTACCGGAGTCAGCGGGGAGAAGGAGTCTATCCCGTGGAATTCGAAGGGATCATCAGGAATTCCGAACGCAGATACCGGGAGACTTTTTCGGAATCCCAGAAGGCGGAGTACGAGAATTATATGAGTATCACCCCCTGCAGCGAATGCGGAGGGAAACGTCTGAAAAAGGAATCCCTGGCGGTTACCATCTCCAATAAGAACATTTATGACGTGACCACCTATTCCATTCTGGATCTCAGAAAGTTCCTGGATAAGATGAAGCTCACGAAACAGCAGGAGACCATCGGACATCAGGTGATCAAGGAGATCAAGGCCCGGGTGGGGTTCCTTATCGATGTGGGCCTGGATTATCTGTCCCTGTCCAGAGCCACGGCCTCCCTTTCGGGCGGAGAAGCCCAGAGGATCCGGCTGGCAACCCAGATCGGATCGGGCCTGGTGGGGGTATGTTATATTCTGGATGAACCCAGTATTGGGCTGCATCAGAAGGACAACGACAAACTTCTTGCCACTTTAAAGAGCCTGCGGGATCTGGGGAATACGCTTCTGGTGGTGGAGCATGACGAAGATACCATGCTGGCGGCGGATCATATCATCGATATCGGTCCTTTGGCAGGATCCCGGGGAGGCGAAGTGGTGGCCCAGGGTACCGCGCAGGAGCTGATGAAGAACAAAAACTCCGTCACGGGACAGTATCTGAGCGGGAAGCTGTTTATCCCCGTGCCGGAAACCAGACGGAAACCTGCCGGATTTCTGACGGTCAAAAAAGCGGCGGAGAACAATCTGAAAAAGATCGATGTGAAGATCCCGCTGGGAGTGTTCACCTGCGTGACCGGGGTATCCGGTTCCGGGAAGAGTTCTCTGGTAAACGAGATCCTGTATAAACGGCTGGCCCGGGACTTAAACCGTGCTCATACCATTCCCGGAAAGCACGAAAAGATCCTGGGAACGGAAAAACTGGATAAGGTGATCAATATCGACCAGTCTCCCATCGGCCGTACGCCCCGTTCCAATCCGGCAACCTACACCGGCGTCTTCGACATGATCCGTGATCTGTTTGCGGGCACCCAGGATGCCAAAGCCCGGGGGTACAGCAAGGGACGATTCTCCTTCAACGTGAAAGGCGGCAGATGCGAAGCCTGCGGAGGCGCCGGGACCATTAAGATCGAGATGCATTTCCTGCCGGATGTTTACGTGCCCTGTGAAGTCTGCAAGGGAAAGCGTTATAACCGGGAGACCCTGGAAGTTCGATATAAAGGGAAAAACATCTATGATGTACTGGATATGACGGTGGAAGAGGCGGTGCCCTTCTTTGAGAACCTCCCTTCTATCCGCCGCAAGATCGAGACCCTCAATGATGTGGGACTTTCCTATATCAAGCTGGGGCAGCCTTCCACCACCCTCTCAGGAGGAGAAGCCCAGCGGATCAAGCTTGCCACCGAACTGTCCAAAAAGGGCACCGGAAACACCATCTATATTCTTGACGAACCTACCACGGGGCTTCATTTTGCGGATGTGCACAAGCTCATCGAGATCATTCACCGGCTGGTGGGTGAAGGAAATACCGCGGTGGTGATCGAACACAATCTGGATGTGATCAAGACCGCGGATTACATCATCGACATGGGGCCGGACGGCGGCGACAGAGGCGGGACCGTGGTTGCGCAGGGGACGCCGGAAGAGGTTGCGGGATGTGAAGAATCCTATACGGGACAGTACATCAAAAAGATGTTGGCAAGATCCCGTACGAAAAACTAAACTTTTTTTTCATACTGCCGATATACAATGTGCAGGGACGCGTTGATCGGGTGAAAGGATTCACTTCGATCGGGCGTCTTTTTTATAATTGAATAATAACCGTTATTGCTTTCAAAAAAAGGTTACGCTATAATGTACTATGTATGAGTGTGATCAGGAAAATGAGTCTTGATAAATAGTTTTTTTGAAAGGAATGAACGGAAATGTCGTCATATACGGATATCGGAATCGACCTTGGAACTGCGAGTATTCTTGTATATATCAGAGGGCGGGGCGTAGTCCTCAAGGAGCCCTCGGTGGTCGCTTTTGACCGCGATACCAATAAAGTAAAGGCCATCGGTGAGGATGCCCGGCTGATGCTGGGACGTACACCCAGCAATATCGTAGCGGTACGTCCTCTCAGGCAGGGCGTGATCTCGGATTATACGGTCACCGAGCAGATGATGAAATACTTCATCCAGAAGGCCATCGGAAAGAAAACCTTCCGGAAACCCAGGATCGCCGTCTGTGTCCCTTCCGGTGTGACCGAGGTGGAGCGTAAGGCGGTGGAAGATGCCACCATGATGGCCGGAGCCCGGGACGTATTCATTATCGAAGAGCCCATTGCGGCTGCCATCGGAGCCGGGATCGATATCACAAGACCTTACGGAAACATGATCGTGGATATCGGCGGCGGGACCACGGATATCGCGGTGATCTCCCTGGGGGGAACGGTGGTATCCACTTCCATCAAGATCGCCGGAGACGATTTCGACGAAGCGCTGGTGCGCTACATGCGTAAGAAACACAATCTGTACATCGGTGAGCGGATGGCAGAAGACTTAAAGATCAAGATCGGAACTGCTTATAAGAGTGCGGACGTGCAGACCATGGACGTCCGGGGACGAAACCTCATCACCGGTCTTCCCAAGACGGTGACCGTTACTTCGGAAGAGACCGAGGAAGCACTCCGGAGCGAGACCTCCCAGATCGTGGAAGCGATCCACAGCGTGCTGGAAAAGACCCCTCCGGAACTGGCGGCGGATATCGCGGACCGGGGGATCGTACTTACCGGAGGAGGCAGCCTCTTAAACGGCCTCGAGGAACTGATCGCCGAAAAGACGGGGATCAACACCATGACGGCGGAGGACCCCATGACCGCGGTTGCCATCGGTACCGGCAAATATGTGGATCTGCTGTCGGGCTACAAAGGAGAACTGTAAATGGTAAAAGGACTGTATACGGCTTATACGGGTATGCTTCATCAGGAACACCGGATGGATGTCCTGACGAACAATCTGGCGAATGCGGACACCAACGGCTATAAAAAGGAAGGTGCCACCGCTCAGTCATTCGACGCGCTGCTTGCCTACAAGATCAAAGATGCGACGGAAGGCTACCGTACCGCAAAGCGTATCGGTTCCAATAACCCGGGAGTAAAGATCGGAGAAGGCTATACGGATTTTTCCGAAGGACCTCTCAAGGAAACCGGGAATACATTCGATCTGGCATTGACGGATAAAGGATTTTTCGCCGTGGAATTCGTGAACAGAGAAGGCGAATCCTCCACGAAATATACAAGAGACGGGAATTTCACCCTGGATGCGGACGGATATCTCCGGACCCAGGACGGTGACTGGGTTCTGGATCCCGAGGGACAGCGGATCAAGATCAGCACCACGGCCGGTGAGACCCAGATCAATATCGGCGGTCAGATCATTCAGGACGGCAACGTGGTTGCCACCGTAGGTGTCACGGATTTTGAGGATTATGACTATCTGAAGCGTTACGGCGAGAATTATTTCGAGCCGGTGGAAGGAGCCACGGAAACGGAAGCTCCGGCACAGATCTACGCAGGATTTCTGGAAACATCCAACATCTCCATCGTGGACGAAATGGTGAGCATGATCACGGTGGCGAGAGCGTATGAGAGCAATCAGAAGATCATTACCACCATCGACGGCACATTGGATATAGCCGCGAATCAGCTTGGTAAGATTTAAGGAGTAAAGAGTAAGGAGGACAGGCGATGGTAAGGAGTTTATGGACAGCCGCAACCGGTATGAACGCTCAGCAGGTGAACGTTGATACCATTGCAAACAACCTTGCAAACGTGAATACCATGGGATACAAGACACAGGCAGCCCAGTTCAAGTCACTGCTTTATCAGACATTGCAGACTGCCACCACCACGGCAAACGGTGACCCGAAACCGACCTCTTCCCAGGTGGGCCTCGGTGTCCGCACCTCTTCCATCAATTCCATTTTCTCTCAGGGAAGCCTTTTGGATTCCGCATCCGATACGGCATTTGCCATTGAGGGAGACGGCTTCTTTGCCATCCGCACCGCGGACGGTGAGACCAACTATACGAGAAACGGAGATTTTACCTGGGCCACCAACGGCGGCAACGGGATGATGCTGACCACCCAGGACGGACTTGCGGTGGAGGATTCCAACGGGAAAGCCATCACCCTTGGTAATCAGTATGTGACGAATAAGATCACTATCACCGGTGACGGACAGATCTGCTATCCGGATGCTCAGAACAATCCGCAGCCTCTGGGGATCAAGATCGGTGTGTTCCAGTTCAATAACCCCGGCGGTCTGGTCCGCAACGGGGACACCCTCTGGAAGGTATCCGCTGCTTCGGGACCTGCCATGAACGAGTCCACGAATCAGAATCTGACGAAATCCCGGGTGGTACAGGGTTATCTGGAAGGCTCCAACGTGCAGGTCGCTACCGAGATGGTAAATATGATCGTGGCACAGCGTGCCTACGAGATGAACTCCAAAGCGATCACTACCACGGATGAGATGATGCAGACGGCTAACAACCTGAAGCGTTAGGAGCGAAGCTGAAGACAAGGAAATAACCGATGCACATTTATGTGCGTGAGGTTATTTGCGAAGGCTTCAATTCCGCGACGCGGAATCACCGAAGCGGCTTTGCCGCGAGGTGAAGCGAGCGACGAAAGAAAGGACTTTTACTCATGGATGTCGGCAAACTTGACGCTACTTCCTACATGAATTATCTGAGCACACAGAATACCGGCTCCGCGAAGCTGGGCGGCCAGCTTGAGGGCGCGGATTATTCCAATGCCACGGATGAGGAACTGATGAATGTGTGCAAGCAGTTCGAGTCCTATTTCCTTGAGCAGGTCATGAAGAGCATGGAAAAGACCGTGGACTGCTTTAAGGACGAAAGCTCAAAATCCAACTATTCCAACAGCATGCTGGATTTCTTCGGGGACGAGACCCGTCAGACCATCGCCGCGGCATCTACCGAAACCAACAGCCTGGGTCTTGCTCAGACACTGTTCGAGCAGATGAAGAGGAACTACAATCTTTGATGGAATCCGTTCAGGGTTATATCGACCACATCGTTTTTCAAAACACGGACAACGGTTATACAGTACTCCTTCTGATCACGGAAGATCGGGAGGAGCTTATTTGTGTCGGCACTTTTCACGGGACGGACGCCGGAATGAGCATCCGTGCGGAGGGGGCCTATACGGAGCATCCGGTATACGGACGTCAGTTCAAGGTGTCCTCCTATCGGGAGATCATGCCCGATGATACGGTAAGCATCGAGCGTTATCTGGGATCCGGTGCCATCAAGGGGATCGGCCCCACCATGGCCGCCAGGATCGTGGCGCGTTTCGGCAAAGATACCTTTGCGGTGATGGAGAACGAACCGGAGAGACTTTCGGAGATCAAGGGAATATCGGAGAAAAAGGCTCAGGAGATCGCCTCCATTGTCTATGAAAAGCGGGCGATGCGGGAAGCCTTTCTTTTTATGCAGCAATATGCCATCAGCAATACCCTGGCGGTTAAGATCTATGAGCGTTACGGAGACGGTGTATACAAGGTGATCCGCGAGAATCCCTACCGCCTGGCCGAAGATATCGAGGGCGTTGGATTCAAGACCGCGGATGAGATCGCCTCAAAACTGGGGATCGAAGTGGATTCGGAATACCGGATCCGGTCCGGCCTCCTTTATTGCCTGCTTCTGGCCGCAGGGGAGGGCCATACTTATCTTCCCGTGGAAATGCTGAAGGAACGGTGCTGCGAACTTCTGGAGATCCCGGCCCAGGATCTGACGCCGGAACTGCAGAATCTGGCCATGGACAAAAAGGTGGTGATCAAAAACGACCGCGTATACGCCCAGGCTTACTATTATGCGGAATCCTCCTGCGCGTCCATGCTGACGGACTTAAACATTTCCCTTCCCGAGGAGGAGTTTGCCAGGGAGGAAGATAAGATCCGGAGTACTTTGAAACGCATCATGAAAAAACAGGATATCGAACTTGATGCGTTACAGGAGAAAGCGGTGTTCGAATGTATCCGTCACGGCGTGCTCGTGATCTCCGGCGGCCCGGGTACCGGTAAGACCACCACGATCAATACCATCATCCGGTATTTCGATGCCGACGGAATGGATATCCTCCTGGCGGCTCCCACGGGACGGGCGGCCAAAAGAATGCAGGAAACCACCGGATATGAAGCAAAGACCATTCACCGGCTGCTGGAGGTGAACGGCGGGAAAACGGAGAGCGAAAACGGCGGTATGTTCGAACGGAACGAGGAAAACCCGCTGGAAGCCGACGTGATCATCATCGACGAGATGTCCATGGTGGATATCTTTCTCTTCCGGGCATTGCTCCGGGCGGTAAGCATCGGCACCAGACTGATCCTGGTGGGGGATGTGGACCAGCTGCCCAGTGTGGGGCCGGGGCAGGTCCTTCGGGATGTGATCGATTCCGGTGCCTTTGAAGTGGTGATGCTCAAAAAGATCTTCCGCCAGGCGGGAGAAAGCGATATCGTCGTGAATGCCCACAGGATCAATGAGGGAAAAGATATCCCTCTGGACAATAAGAGCAGCGACTTTTTCTTTCTGGAAAGAAATGACGCAAATGTCATTTATAAACACATGATACAGTTGATCCGCGACAAGCTCCCGGGCTATGTGGAAGCGGATTCCTATGATATCCAGGTGATCACTCCTACGAGAAAGGGCCTGCTGGGGGCTCCCGCATTAAACGGGATCCTGCAGGAGTATCTGAATCCTGCATCCTCCGGGAAGCGGGAACTCAGGATCGGAGAACGGCTTTTCCGGGAGGGAGATAAGGTCATGCAGATCAAGAACAACTATCAGCTCACCTGGAAGGTGGTGAGCAAATACAACATCGCCATTGACGAAGGAAGCGGCGTGTTCAACGGAGATACGGGGATCATCCGGGAGATTGATCCCGTTTCTCAGACGGTGTATGTCCTTTATGACGAGAACAAAACCGTGGAATATTCTTTTTCCACCCTGGATGAACTGGAGCTTGCCTATGCGGTCACGGTGCATAAATCCCAGGGATCGGAATATCCGGCGGTTGTGATGCCCGTGCTTTCGGGACCACGGATGCTTCTGAACCGGAACCTGCTCTATACGGCCGTGACCAGAGCAAAAAAGTGCGTCACCATCCTGGGAAGCTCGGAAGTATTAAAACAGATGATCGCCAATGACCGCATCTATGAAAGATATTCCTCTCTTGCCGAGAGGATCAGGGAGGTGAACGGGATCCGTGCTGAGGGATAAACTGATCGATCTGATCTATCCGCCCCGTTGCGCACTGTGCGACGATGTGCTGAAAACGGGCAGAAAATACGTCTGCGAAGCCTGTGAAAAAAAGGCGGTGTATATCAGGGAACCCTATTGCCTGAAATGCGGGAAAGCCCTTTCTTCCGGGGAAGAATACTGCGAAGACTGCAGGGAGAGAGAACATGTCTTTATCCAGGGACGGGCTGTATTCGATTACGGGAGCATCTCCGATTCCCTCTTTCGCTTTAAGAACAAAGGACGGGTGGAATACGCGAAGTTCTATGCGGATGCCATCTGGCGGGAAAAGGGGGATTATATCCGACTGATATCCCCGGAGGTGTTCGTGCCGGTGCCAATCTACAGAGCACGGATGCGGGAGCGGGGTTACAATCAGGCGGAAGAGATCTCAAAAGCCCTTTCCGCCCTGTCGGGAATACCCACCGACACTACCCTGGTGGAACGCGTCCGGAGAACGGCTCCCCTTAAGAATCTGAATCCCTCCGAGCGTCAAAATAATTTGAAAAACGCTTTTAAAGTGGGGATAAATGATGTAAAATTAAAAACGATTATGATCATCGATGATATTTATACTACAGGCAGTACCATCGATGAAATAGCCCGCACGATCTTAGGGTCCTTTCCGTGTGACATCTACTTTTTAACGGTCACCATCGGACGGGGTGTATAGAGGGCCATGCCATCGGCGGTTCCTTACGGAGGTATACTATGAACGTCAGAAACTGTAAAAAATGCGGCAAACTTTTCAACTATGTTCTCGGCCCCATCATCTGTCAGGAATGTATGGGCGAGCAGGAGGAACTGTTCCAGAAGGCAAAAGCCTATGTTCAGGAGCATCCCGGATGCGATATGCAGGAACTTTCCAGAGAATGTGAGGTAGATGCCCAGCAGATCCGTCAGTGGATCCGTGAGGAGAGGCTTCAGTTCTCGGATGATTCCCCCATCATGATCGCATGTGAGAACTGCGGTGCCAGGATCAAGAGCGGACGCTTTTGCGATAAATGCAAAGCCGAGATGTCCAACGGATTAAGGTCGGCTTTCGGTATGAACAAGCCGAAGATCGAACCTCCCAAGAAGAAAGAGAGAGACGGGGACAAGATGCGTTTCCTGTAGGATATCATGGTAAGTGAGGAAAAGGTCATTCTGATGACCCGGCTTGCCGCCTTCGAAAAGAACGAAGGCAGCAGGGACATGAATATCGTTAACTATTATCGGAGCGACTATATTGGCTTTCAGGTTCTGAAAGCCATTATTGCCGCTACGCTTTCGTATGGTGCCGTTCTTGCGGTCTACTTTTTTTATAATTTCGAGAAACTCATGGCGGACATCTACAAGATGGATCTGATGGAATTCGGCAAGAAACTCATCACCATCTATCTGGTGACCGTCGGGATCTATACGTTGCTTGCGTACGTGTTAAATGCGATGAAGTATTCCCGGGCCAAGAAACGCCTCAAGGGATATTACATGGATCTGCGCAAGCTTGAAGGGATGAATAAGCAATGACCGGGTTATTGGTACTCAGACAACAGATCAGAAATTTCGTATCCAAGAACGAAGTGTACTTAAAGCCCGTTCTGAAGCTTCTTATTGCACTGACGGCGATCCTTGTCATCAATCATAAACTGGGATACATGAAAAAGATCGACAGTGTTCCGGTGGCGCTGATCGCGGCACTGATGTGTTCCTTCATGCCCATGAATTTTATCGTTCTGATCGCCGCGGTATTCGTGGTACTGCATGTGTACGCCCTTTCTCTGGAATGTGCCATTGTGGTGCTGGCGGTGTTCGTGGTGCTCTTTCTCCTTTATTTCCGCTTTTCTCCGAAAGATACCATCGTGGTGGTGCTGACACCGATCCTGCAGGTCATGGGGATCCCCTACGTGATCCCGGTTTCCATGGGACTGCTGGGTACTCCCGCTTCTGCCGTTTCGGTGGGCTGCGGACTCGTGGTCAGCTATCTGCTCCGGACGGTGAACGATACGGCGGTTGCTTTAAGCACCATGGAAACGGAAGATATGGCTACCCGTTTCCGGCTCATTATAGACGCGTTACTGGATAACAAGGTTCTGATCCTGATGATCGTGGCCTTTGCCGTTACGGTCATCGCAACTTATCTGATCCGGAGACTTTCCATCAACTACGCATGGCATATCGCCATTGTGGCGGGAGCCGTACTGGATGCGGTAGTGATCCTGGTGGGAGACCTTGCCCTTGACGGAGGGATCTCCATCGGAGGACTTCTGGTGGGAACGATCCTTGCCATCCTGGTAGGATTTGTGATCGAATTCCTGGTGATGAATCTGGATTATTCTCACACCGAGAAGGTCCAGTTCGAAGACGACGATTATTACTATTACGTGAAAGCCGTACCGAAGGCTACCGTTTCGGTACCGGCCAAAACCGTGAAAAAGATCAATACAGCCAGACGGCGGCCCCAGGGGGCGCCCGTCCGGAGTAAACCCAAGGCTTAACTGAATGTCCGGATTTATCGAAACGATTCAAACTTATCTGCCCCGTGTGGCGGCAGTCAGATGGCAGGACATCGTTGAGATCATCTTTATTTCCCTGTTGCTTTATCAGATCCTGGTCTGGATCAAGGATACGAGAGCGTATCCCATGCTGAAGGGGATCCTGGTGATCGCAGCGTTTGTTGTGTTTGCGGCGCTGATGGAGATGAACACCATCGTGTGGATCGTGAACAAACTGATCTCCGCAGCGGTGATCGCCGTGATCGTGATCCTGCAGCCCGAACTGCGTAAGGCGGTGGAAGGACTGGGACGGAAAAAGATCGTGGCATCCCTTCTGCCCTTTGATCTGTCGCGATCCGTTGCAAGCGAAGGCAGATTTTCCGACAAGACCATCAACGAGATCGTGCGGGCCAGCGTGGAAATGGGCAGAGTCAGAACAGGTGCCCTGATCGTGATCGAGCAGGAACAGTCTCTTTCCGAATACGAACGCACGGGTATCGACGTGGACGGGGTGGTGACTTCCCAGCTTCTGATCAATATCTTCGAAAAGAATACGCCGCTCCATGACGGAGCCGTTATCGTCCGCGGTAATCGCATCACTTCCGCCACCTGTTATCTTCCCCTTTCGGACAATATGATGCTCAGCAAGGATCTGGGTACCAGGCACCGGGCAGGGGTTGGGATCTCCGAAGCTACCGATTCCATGACCGTGATCGTGTCCGAGGAGACCGGAAAGATCAGCGTGGCCTACATGGGCAAGTTAACCGGCGATCTGGATGAAGAGAAGTTAAAGGAAATGCTCCGTTCCATCCAGAACAAGACCGAAGAGACTTCTGAGGGCAAGTGGTTCCTTTGGAAAGGAAAACCCAAGGATGAAAAATAAGATCATGCGGAATTTCGGGCTGAAGATCCTGTCCGTAGTTGCGGCGATCGTCCTTTGGACCGTGGTCAACAGCCTGAACAATCCCTCCATTACAAAAACATATTACAACATCCCCGTAAAACTGGAGAATACCGATCTGATCACGGGCTCCGGACGTGTTTACGAGATCCTGGACAACACCGGGGTGATCCCCCGTGTCAGTATCCGTGCACCCCAGTCCATCATATCGGAGCTGGATGAGGATAATATCATCGCCACGGCGGATGTCGGCGAATTAAGCAGTCTTGACACCATTAAGATCGATCTGGAGACCAATGCCTATCAGAATCAGATCAACAGCATCACGGGAAGCATTGACACCGTAAGGCTGAATATCGAGAATCGCAAATCCCGAATGCTTCCGCTGGAAGTGGAGATCAAGGGAACGGTGACCGACGGCTATACCGTAGGGAATTACACCACGGATCAGAACCAGGTCAGGATCTCCGGTGCGGAGTCCCTGGTGGACAGGATCTCCTCCGCAAAGGCGGAAGTGGATGTGACGGGCTTTACTTCGGACATTCGGACCAATGCGGAAGTCAGGATCTATGATTCGGAAGGACATGCCATTTCAAGCGACAGCGTATCCCAGAATATCCGCAACGTGGGTGTCAGCGTATCCATTCTTCAGACCAAGGAAGTACCGGTGAGATTTTCCTATACGGGAGAAGCGGCACAGGGGTACCGGGGAACCGGAACGGTCAGTTCGGATCGGGACACGGCGCTGATCTACGGACAGGCCGGGATCCTGAAGAATATCGAGGAGATCGTGATCCCCGGAGATGCCATCAATATCGATGATCAGCGGAACGATTACGTGGCCA
>JAEEGL012497675.1_pt1 | contig 25562 bp, 16 predicted proteins | sample 9134231 | NCBI WGS metagenome assembly JAEEGL01 (sample SAMN16246548, study PRJNA631951) | gut metagenome | biome: gut microbiome; feature: rumen; material: fiber-attached | host: Bos | place: Iran: Karaj | collected 2018-10
AGCGGCAGTCCAAGTTCTTCCACTAGTCCTTTGTCGTCGAAGGGTTGGTCGGAAAACAGCATTTTCGACCGAGCCACATTGACAACCCCGAATTCCTTAACTACAGGATTACAGAATCCCTTGTTGAATGTCAACGCTGACGTGTAGAATCCACATGTGGTGTATTTAATCCCCAGCAAGTCGAAATAGCCTTGCATAACGCCATTCTCGCCTGGATTGCCGTGAATTATGATGAACGCCAAGTCAAAACGGACCTCCAAACCATCGTCGACAACAGTAAAATTGGCGCGGTTGACAGGACGGTGGCTGCCGTCGTCAGCAAGCCAATACCACTGGCTGTGGTCCACACGGCCTTCTTCCAACGAGCCGACAACAATCTTGTAAACATTATATTTTTCTTTGTCAAGCGCCTCATACACCTGACATCCGCTGTTTATTGAAATCTGGTGCTCCCCGGAGAAGCCACCCATTACAAGAGCTATGTTTCTTTTCATATTTGTAGATGTTTCAATCAATGCAATTCTCTATGTGCCATTCGTTTGTTTAAATTCTCTTTCTCCTCACAGAATTTAATGGTTTCATCATTCATGTATGTATGTTGGAATCGTTGCCAAATTATACGCTCGGCCAGCGACGACGGATGCAGCAGGTCGTCGGTATAGAAACGGTAGTCGCGCAGTTCGTCCATCACTATCTCATAGGCCGGGAAATACGAGAGCCATGGTGCCGTGACTGTTGACTCCGACCGCATCATTTCCTCAATTGCCAACAACAGCACCGCTTTGCCAAGTTGGTTGCCATGCGCGCCATAAGCCCCATGCCTGACAGGACTTACTGTAAAGACAACCCGTATCCCTAGTTCGGAAAGTCTCTTCAACAAGGGAGTCCACGCCGAAACCACCTCGTCGACCGTGGCTATCCGCTTGTCAAACTGCGCCGCGGGCACCTTGTGACAGTTGGCAACAACTGAGCCATTCCGCTTCAAAATGTAATACCACGCCGAGCCGAAGGTAACTATCAGCGTCTTGCATGTATGCAGAAACTCATGCGCATCGTCCACAGCCTGGTTGCAGGCCTCAAGACACTCCTGCTTGTCATGGCGCGAGAAAGTTCCATGGTGCAGCCACGAATGCCACAGTCCGTCATGAAAGACGAGGCTCTCCTCCTCAACCCTTCTGTTGTCCATACAATACGACAGGGCAACAGCCATCGACAAAGGATTGTACAATATTCCGAAAGGGTTGACTCTCGTCGGGAAACCGAGCTCGGCAAAGCGGCCGCCCATATTCTCCGTGAAACAGGAACCTATCAGCATCACGCTGTCACCGACGCCAATCCCGAATTCCGCCCGTTCGACAGGAACAGGAGTTGATAGTTTAGGCTCTTTCATCATTTTCCGTTAAAAGTCACGTTCCTCACCTCGGGCATTTCTGCCAAAAGCTTTGAGAAAACCTTAGGTTCCACATTTATCTCGCCTGACGACATAAAGAGCGTCATGTCATGCTCCGGGTCGTCGACATTGACGGTCAGCTGCACCTTGCCACGGTTCTGGCGTGCCATCTTCTTGAGGCGTGCACAGAACTCATCTGTCAAGTCGTTGATGTTGATATGGAAATTCATCGACTTGGTGTAATTCTCCATAACATCCTGCATGAGCATCATTTTTGTGATCTTCATGCGCGGCTTGGTTTTCGACTCCACACCGTCCTTCTTGATTGTGTACTGCACAATGTCGGCCTGTGCAAACACAAAGAGACCTTTCTCGCAGAACGACCTATACTTCAGGCAGTCCTGCCCATACAAGCGTATCTGGTACGAGCCCATATAGTCCTCAATAGTGAGGTTTGCGTAGGGGTCACCGTTCTTTTGGGAAATACCGTATGCCGCGTCGACGACGATGCCTCCGAAACGAACCTCGCGACGTGCCACGAGCGGCTCCAAATCGTAAAGCTGCACCACACTGACTGTGGCATAGTTGTACATCTCATCTTTATAGTCGTTAAGGGGATGTCCCGTGAGGTAGAATCCCACCACCTCTTTCTCGTAGTTGCACTGTTCCAAACTGGTCCACGGCTCACATTCCGGTATGGCCGGATGGTCTTCCGCCTTCATGTCGTCCGACATATCGAAGATGGACATCTGCGACATGCTTGCCGACTCGCGTTTGTGGACCTGCCAGCGTATCAACTTCTCCAGATAAGACGGAGCGTTGTCGCTCTGCACGTCCTTGTGCATGTACTGCGCCCTGTGCATCCCCTGCAGCTGGTCCATGGCGCCCGACTTCACAAGCACTTCGAGGTTCTTGCGGTTCACGGCTTTCATGTCTATGCGGTCCAATAAGTCGAATATGTCCTGATAGGGTCCGTTCTTCTCCCGTTCGCTGATGATAGCCTGTGCGGCCGCCTCACCCATGCCTTTGATAGCACTGAGGCCGAAACGTATCTGACCTTTGTCGTTGACCGAGAAGTTGATTTCCGACTCGTTGACACACGGGGCGAGAATCTCTATCTTGTTCTTGCGACAGTCCTCCATAAGCTCGGTGACACGCGTGATGTCGCTCAGCGACGAGGTCATCACCGCAGCCATATACTCGGCGGGATAGTGGGCTTTGAGATAAGCCGTCTGGTAGGCGACCCACGAATAGCATGTGGCGTGCGACTTGTTGAAGGCGTAGGAGGCGAATTTCTTCCAATCCTCCCATATTTTCTGCAATTTCTCTTTGGGGTGTCCGTTCTTTTCTCCGCCTTGATAGAAAAGCACCTCCAGCTCGTTCATCTTCTCTATCTGCTTCTTGCCCATAGCCTTGCGCAGCGTATCGCTCTGGCCTCGGGTGAATCCCGCCAACTGGCGCGACAGAAGCATCACCTGCTCCTGGTAGACAGTGATTCCATAGGTATCCTTCAGATACTTCTCCATACAAGGAATGTCGTACTCCACCGGCTTGCGACCTTGTTTGCGGTCGATAAAATCGGGTATATAGTCCATAGGACCCGGACGGTAGAGGGCGTTCATAGCTATCAAGTCCTCGAAGGCGTGGGGTTGCAGCTCGCGCAGATATTTCTGCATTCCCGCCGACTCAAACTGAAAAGTGCCCACCGTGTTGCCGTCGCAGAAAAGCTGGTATGTGAGCTCGTCGTCGATAGGTATATGGTCGATATCAATATCCACGTTATGGCGCTTCTTGATGTTTTTCAGCGCATCCTTGATGATGGTGAGGTTCTTGAGGCCAAGAAAGTCCATCTTGATAAGGCCCACAGTCTCCACCACATGACCGTCGTACTGTGTGACCAGCACGTCCTCGCCACTGTCTTTGTCCTTGATGGTGCACATAGGGGCGAATTTGGTGAGGTCGTCGGCACCGATAATCACACCGCATGCGTGGATTCCCGTCTGGCGGTTGGTGTCCTCAAGCTCTTCGGCGTACGTGAGCATCGACTTTATCTCGCCCTCGGATACGTCCATGAATTTTTCAGTGTCGGGCGACTCCATAATCTTGCGCAACTCCGGCACATATTTGTAGCAGTTCTTCAAGTTGACTTTGGGCGATTTGCCTTTCTCGTCCTTGATATTGTCTGGAAATCCGCGGTCGGGAATGTAACTTTTTATCTGGTTGACGACACTCAACGGAACCTTCTGCACACGTCCCACATCGGCAATGCTCGATTTGCTTGCCATGGTGCCGTAGGTGATGATATGCGCCACTTTCTCCTTGCCATACTTCTCGGTAATCCAGTCCAGCACCTTTCCACGTCCAGCGTCGTCAAAGTCGACGTCGATATCAGGCAGCGATATACGGTCGGGGTTGAGGAAACGCTCGAACAGGAGGTCATATTTCAGCGGGTCGATATCGGTAATCCACAGGCAGTAGGCCACCACGCTACCTGCCGCCGAGCCACGTCCGGGACCGACACTTACACCCAGTTCCTCGCGGGCGCCGCGAATATAGTCGGCCACGATAAGGAAGTAACCTGGGAATCCCATGGTCTTTATGGTGTGCAGCTCAAAAGTGATGCGCTCCTGTATCTCCTCTGAAAGAGCGGCCTTGATATCGGATATGTCAGACTGGTCCGACAACTCAGTATTGTCCGACAGGTAGCGCTTGCGTGCTCCCTGCCACACCAACCTGGCCAGATAGTCGGCCTCGAATTTGATTCGATACAGTTTGTCGTATCCTCCCAACTTTTTTATCTTGTCTTCTGCGGCCTCCTGGCTCAGCACCACCTCTCCCTTGTCGTTTCGCGTAAACTCATCGAACAGTTCCTGCTCGGTTATGCGGCTACGGTATTCCTCCTCGCTGCCGAAGGACGACGGTATGTCGAACACAGGCATAATAGGATCGCTGTCAATGCTGAAATCCTCCACCTTGTCGGTTATCTCGCGTGTGTTCTCAAGCGCCTCGGGAATATCGGCGAAAATGGCAGCCATCTCCTCGGGCGACTTCAGCCACTCCTGCTTGGTGTAGTGCAGGCGGTCGGGATCGTCAAAGTCCTTGCCGGTACTAAGACATATTAGGCGGTCGTGTGCCTCCCCGTGTTCTTCCTCCACGAAATGCACGTCGTTGGTGGCTATCAACTTGATATTGTATTTTTTTGAGAACTCCACAAGATAGGCGTTCACTTTCACCTGCTTCTCGTAAGTGTCGTAAGCGGCATTGGGTTTGTCGGTCTTGTGGCGCTGCAGCTCGAGATAGAAATCATCGCCAAAAAGATCTTTGAACCATTTCACCGACTCTTCGGCGGCGGCAATATCGCCCTTCATTATCTTCTGCGGTATTTCTCCTCCAATGCATGCCGAGCAACATATCAGTCCCTCATGGTACTGCCGAAGGACGTTATGGTCGATACGGGGATTATAGAAGAATCCATCGGTAAAAGCTATTGAGCTGAGTTTGCACAGATTCCTATAACCCGTCAAATTCTTGGCAAGCAGGATAAGATGCCATCCGCTGCGGTCGGTTATGCGCTCACGCCCTGTCTCGGGATCACGCTCCTTCACGTTGGCGTCCTTGTCATAAAGGGTACGGTGGGCGCAGTAGGCCTCAGTGCCGATAATTGGCTTGAAGAGGTTTGCCTTAAGCGATTCTATATCTGACTCGCACTGCGCTATGACGGCTTGACGTCTCTCCTCGATAGCCGACAAATCCTCGGCGGTAGGCTCGGCTATGGCAGGTTTTTCCGCCACGGCCTCTCCTTGAGGCTGATTCTGCCCTGTGCCCTCGGCGGCCTCTTCCTGCTGTCGTTTTAGTTCCTCCTCACGGTCCTTCTCCGCAAAATAGGTGTATGCCTTTACAGGGTCACCCAACAACTTGATTAGTTTGTTTTTCTTCTTAATCTCATCCTTGATCGGGCCGTTCTCTTTACCCACAGTATCGACCAACTCTTTTATACCAAACATATTGCCATGATCAGTCAAGGCAATGGCATTCATGCCTGTGCGTTTGCATTTTTTTATAAGGTCGGGCACTTTCGACATTCCGTCGAGGATGGAGAAGTGCGAGTGGACATGTAAATGGGTGAAATAAGGCATACTAATTCAAAGACAAGATTATATTTTCAATCTGCAAATTTAGAAATAATAATCCAATAATCATAACACAATTTACCAATAGTTATCAACTCCACATGCGAGGACTATTCGTTTCACCTTATTACTTCACAATTGTTAAGTGATTGTTGATAGTCGCCAATTGTAAAAAAAATTGTATCTTTGCATATTAAACACAAATAGTTGTTACACAACACAAACCTCCTATTATGAACATCTTAAAGAAATTATTAATATCCATAACTCTTGTCTTTGTTATTCTCTCCGCATCCGCTCAAAACAGCAAACGTTCATGGGATTCGGGGCCTCTTACATGGGATGATTTTCATGTCATTCCACAGACGGCGACCGAAAAGAGCTATCTGTCCTACTATATCGGCTATATGCCCCAAAAAACAGACATAGACGGAATCACCTACAGCTACTACGAGGCTGTAGCATATATCAACACCAACGCATCCTGGGTTGGCGCCATGTATCGCAACGACGCCACTCTGAAATACAACCAGCTGATATTCGATATGGTAGAGCTTTCTCGTCGTCATCTTCAGCGGAACATGAACAACGCCTGTAGTCCGAACGATTTCGGCGCACTGCTGGAGCAAGAGAGTGCACGACTCAGCAACCGCATAGAGCAGTTCCGACAGCTTTCACATGATGGAGAGGACTCCGAGGCTATGTCGGCCTACGAGAATCAATTGCGCCATGAAATGGAAATGAACACCGTCAAAGCGATGCCCACATATGGATCGGATACATGGTGGTGTTGCGGTCTTTTCACCGGACTGGGCACCATCGCAAACACAGGCAGTTTGGGCACATTGTTTCCTTTCGACGGCCTACAATGGAACTTTGGACTGTTTTTCGGCTACAAAAACCACAACATGTTTCTGTCACCGGCTTTGGGAGGCATGAAAGCCCATGAGAACAGAGATTATAATGGAAGACAATTTGTTGACGGGAAACGTTATGAGTCTTTTTGTGTGAATTTTGAATATGGTTACCGTATGGTCGACAATAAAGCCTTCTTCCTTATGCCCACCGTCGGTCTTGGTGTACGCGAGTATTCCGAAGCGTCAAACGATGACGGTTTCTCGTATGCGCGCCCCTGCCCCACTATAGGAGTTTTCTTTGCGAAGCACTTCAATCAATGGTTCGAATCACCTCACTGCCAATTCCTGAGACAAACAGGAGGAAAGGTGTCTATGTTGACTCAGTGGTCCATCTACGGCAAACTCAACTTGAACTACGTATCATTTCCAAAAATAGAGGGCAAACCCTCTGGTATTGGCATAATGTTGCAAGTTGGCATACTCTTCGGAGGCAAAAGCGTAGAAGTCCTGTAAACAGACAAGGTTATAAAACTTAAAGAAATGAAACAAATCCGTCTGTGTCGCCAATTGTCGGTCATAAAGAATCATCCTTTTTTATGTAGGTCTATTTTTGTCGTCTCTTTTTTTGTTTTTGGGCTCAGTGCTTTTGCGCAGCATACGCGTCAGTCGTTGACGCAGCCGAACTACGACACCTACAATCTAAGTTTCTGGCCGCGCAAGATGACCGTTGTGCAGAAATATGAGCAGGGCAACGATGTCAACTTCCAGGAGACCTACCGGTTCGACTCTGTGGGCAACCTGACGGAGTACCGCAAATTAGGGTTTGGTGGGGAACAGACAACCCGCTACCCGCTGACGATGACCGACAAGGCGGGATGGAGCCAGATGGGGTCGCGTCTCTACAAGTTCGACTACGATGGCGATGTTCTGGAACTAAGGCAATATGATTTGAGAGGACGACTATTCACCTCGAAGCACTGCATTTATGCCGAGGGCGGCAATCTGGCGATGAGCGTGGAATACACTTACGACGCCGACAGCGGAGTGGTGACCAAGCGCACGGTGAGCACATACGACAAGAAAGAGCGCCTTGTTTCCGTCGAGCAATACACCTCTGACGAACTGCTGCTATGGAGTGAGAAGCGCAAATACGACCGTCGGGGGAATATGACAAAACGGGTGCAAACTTTTTACCACGACGACGAAACCACCGTCACTGTTGAGCGACGCAGCTATAATTATGACAATCATGGTAACTGGACGCAGTGCCGCTACTCCCTCAACGGCACACCTATGTATACCATAGAGCGACGGATCGAATACTATTAGTATTTAATCACCAAGCATTTGCGCGTTATCCCCGTTGCGTTTTTAATAACGTAAACGCCTGTTGACGGAACATCGGCTTTGACGACGCCGGAGGCATTCTCTATATGGTGGATTTGCCGACCATATATGTCGAAAACATCAACGTTTGTGACAGCGCCGTTCTCGATGACAATTTGCCCCTGTTGGACGTAAACACACATTTCCATTGAACTGAATGCATCCTTTATTGCGTTGGTCGATCTAAAATAAGCCGTTAAACACAGTATCTCTCGCGGCGCAATCTTAAACGTATATGGGTTTTGTGTGATGCCGTTGCTCCAGTGACTGAAAGTGTATCCTTGTTTTGGATAGGCCTCTACCGCTGCATAACGGTCGGCGCATGTCGGGAGTTTAGTCATTTCAGCCGTGCCTTTTGTCTCGTCCGCGGAAGTGGCAGTCACATGGTAGGGCATTTCGATGATGTTGTGAAACATTGACCAGTTTTCTGCGTACGTCGCCTCTTTTACACAAGGAACGTAAATAGGAATATCGTGGTTGCAACCCATAAAAGCGGTGTCACTAGATTCAATTACTGTAGGAGGATTTTTTGCCATGCAAGTTATGCTCTCTATGTTCGGACAATAAGAAAAAGCACCGACAATTGTCTCTACACTTTGCGGCAACACGATGTGCCGAAGACTATCACAATATCTGAATGCAAATAATCTTTTCACTTTTTTACCTATATACAGATTGCGTAGAGCCCTACAGCCGGTAAAAGCACCATCCCTAATTTCCGATACGCTGTCGCCAACGTGTACGGTGTGGATATTGTGGCATCTGGCAAAGGCGTTATTATGGATTAATTCGACATTATCGGGAATATAAATTTCCGTTAGCGAACTACAGTCACTGCATATACCTATCTGCAAAAATGTCATGCGGTTGCCGATGTTGAACTCAGTCAGATTCTTGCAGTTTGAGAAAGCTTCCCACAGATCGTATGAGCGAGAAGTGTTGTTATAAAACACAACCTTGAGATTAAGGCTATTGCAAAATCGGAATTGTTCGCTCATAGGGATGTTAGGATCAATATAAAGAGTGTCGACCATAGTGCCGTTATAGGCATTGTAGTATACTTCCTCCACAGTCTCGGGTATTGTGAATTTTGTGACGCTTCTGTTGGCGTGGACAAGATACTTCATTGTGCTGTCGGCATAGCACCATCCATCAACAATGTAGCCATTATGCCATTGCGCGCCCCAAAAAAGGCCATCGACAATGTTTTCATTGTTATCTGCACAGCCATGATAATCCACATTGGGTATTCCCAAAAAGGCGTTGCTTTTTATCGAAGTTACGGTGGGGGGAACCACTATGGTTCCGATTGATAAACAGCCGGAAAAAGCAGATTTTTCAATAGTTTTCACAGTCTGTGGGATTGCTACCGACCGTATTTTATAATCGTTGCTGAACGCATTTTGGGCTATTATTCTGACAGGCATATATACTCCATTGAATGTTATATGTGTCGGAATAACAAGGTCGATATATGGATCAGCACTCGACACCGAGTCGTTTCTTCCCTTGAGTATGGCATTGTTGTCAACGATGGTGTAGTTGAGCAAGTCGCCCGAAGGAGAAAGTTCGGAATAGTCCTGAGCCTGTATGTTCGTGACACTCAAAAACAGGACTAGCAACATAATCAGGGGTACTCTATGCATAAAAGCAGGTGTTATTTTTTGACAAAGGTTCTCACTCCGGAAATGCCGTCCTTGGACAAGCGCAGGTAATAGTACCCATTGGGTAGGGTCGAGATGCCAATTTCTGTTGATGAATTATCGAAACAAATAGTTTTGATTTTGCGCCCTTTGCCGTCATATATGTCGGCATTGTAACGACCACACTCAACAGTGTTTACTATTATGCTGCCTGAGGCGGGGTTGGGTGTGATGGAAAACTTAATATCCTGATATTTTTCTATGCTACTGAGGTCGATGAAAATGGCTGTAAAGAAAGTGTCCTTTGACATGACTACACCACGAGGATTCTCCCAGTTGCCGTCGTTCCAGCTATCGAAAAGAGAATACCCTATGGATGTAGCGGTTATCATGGCGGTATCGCCATGTTGGTACACGCCGCCGCCGTCCACGGTTCCCAGCTCTTCATTACTCGAAGTGACAGTAAGTACGTATGTAGGCTCCAGAAAGAAAGCGACAAACACAGTGTCTTGTGTAGCATAAACAATGCGTGGATTATCGGTGCACCCGTCGCTCCAATGCGAGAACAAATGCTTGGGTGTCGGAGTTGCCTCAATTGTTACAGGCTGGTTTTCGGCATAATATCCGCCACCAGTCACTGTGCCCCATTCTTCATTGCTTGAAAGAACTTGCAGGACATGGTAGTCAGCGTTGACAAAGTAAGCCGTAAACGAAGTGTCACCGTTAGGATGTATTATTCTTGGATTGTCGGTGTTGCCATCGTTCCAATACGCAAACCTATACCCAATATTTGCTATAGCGCATATGGTATCGTACCATCCTATGGGATAACGTCCGCCGCCCAAAACGTGCCCATGTATACTGGTGTCAACATCCACATCGATGTTTAGTTGGTCGACAATAGGGAGATAAAGTCCAAAGAAGTTGTTCGACCAAGGACAGTGCCAACCTATTCCCTCGTAATTAAACGCCACATGTCCGCGTGTAAGAGCCCATAGAGGTCTGGGGTCTACGTTTATAGAAGGGCAGTCTTCATCCCATACTCCTTTTTGGGGAATACTTTCTCTCTTGAATGTCACATACCATGTTGGAATGTATAAATCAAGGTAACTCCAATCGTCCAATATAGTATCGTAATACTTTCCATTGCTGTTACCTGTTCCCATAATGTAGAAGTCCGTGTCAACCCATACAGGATTCTCAAAATAACATTCATAGGCATAAATGTATTGAGTTATGGGATGTACTCCCCCCTGTTCTATAGGCATCCAATATGGTTTTACGGTGTCCCAACGCACCGAATCCAACACCTGCAGGTCGATTGTCATTGCCCATGGTGTTGGATTCCCTTGCCACGAGGAGTCCTTCATGGTTAACTGGTATAAGTAAAGATATTCCGGCAATTTGTACGGATTTATGAAATAAGAGTTGTTTGCGTAGGGATCCACAAGCGCAACAAGTCCTTTTACCTGCATAGGTTGATTGGCATATTCCCATTTTGCGCATTTTCCAGACCCACTCCTTCCTTCTTTTAAATACCGTTCAGTCCAGCAGCTGTCTGTTACACCATACATGGGTACTTCGTCATACCACTGAGTGTAGTAATATTTTTCATATCGCGACGGTATCGTGTCGCAATCATCACAAGGATTAGGCGTTTGACCGAAAGCATTGCCGTAAAGTATCACAACAAAAAAAGGAATCGATAATAATAACTTCCTGTTCATGATGCGGAATCATTTTCGATATAGTCAAGATTCGTCCCGTTTTTGCTGCGTCAGATACAAAAAATTATTGCAGCTTTTTGTAATGGAAGCGGTGGGGTGTGTCGTCACCGAGGCGTTTCTTGCGGTTCTCCTCGTATTCAGAATAGCTGCCCTCAAAGAAATAGACCTGCGAGTCGCCCTCGAAGGCAAGGATATGTGTACAGATGCGGTCTAGAAACCAGCGGTCGTGGCTGATTACCACGGCGCAGCCGGCGAAATTCTCAAGGCCCTCCTCGAGCGCTCGCATAGTATTGACATCGATATCGTTGGTGGGCTCGTCGAGTAGCAGGACATTGGCCTCGCTCTTAAGCGTCAACGCCAAGTGCAGACGGTTACGCTCGCCACCGCTCAACACTCCAGCCTTCTTGCTCTGGTCGTTGCCGCTGAAGTTGAACCGACTGATATAGGCGCGGCTGTTCACCAAGCGACCGCCCATCTGAATCTGCTCGTTGCCCTCGCTGACAACCTCCCACACCGACTTCTCGGGGTCAATTTGCACATGCTGCTGGTCAACATATCCTATCTTTACGGTCTCGCCAACAGTGAATGTGCCCGTGTCGGGCTTTTCAAGCCCCATGATGAGACGGAACAGCGTGGTCTTGCCACAGCCGTTGGGACCTATAACGCCCACAATGCCGGCGGGAGGCAGCGAGAAGGTAAGGTTCTCATACAACAATTTGTCGCCGTAAGCTTTGCTTACACCCTCAACCTCAAGCACCTTGTTGCCCAATCGCGGGCCATTTGGGATGTATATCTCTAAGTTTTGCTCTTTCTCCTTCACATCCTCGTTCATCATGCGGTCGTACGCCGCCAGACGGGCTTTGCCCTTGGCATGGCGAGCCTTGGGAGCCATGCGCACCCATTCCAACTCGCGCTGCAATGTCTTGCGGCGCTTGCTCTCCTGCTTCTCCTCCATGGCAAGACGCTGAGTTTTCTGGTCGAGCCACGAGCTGTAGTTTCCCTGCCAGGGGATACCCTCGCCACGGTCGAGCTCAAGAATCCAGCCCGCCACATTGTCGAGAAAATAACGGTCGTGCGTGACGGCGATGACGGTGCCTTTGTATTGCTGAAGGTGATGCTCGAGCCACTCGATGCTTTCGGCGTCGAGGTGGTTGGTGGGCTCGTCGAGCAGCAGTATGTCAGGTTCCTGAAGCAACAGACGGCACAATGCAACGCGGCGGCGCTCGCCGCCACTGAGGTTCTTGACCAACTGGTCTTCTTCCGGACAGCGCAAGGCGTCCATAGCCCTCTCCAAACGGCTGTCGAGATTCCAAGCGTCATGCTGCTCTAGAAGCTCGGTAAGCTCGCCCTGGCGCGCACACAGTTTGTCGAAGTCGGCGTCGGGTTCCGCAAAGGCGTTGTTCACCTCCTCGTACTCTTTAAGCCAGTCAACGACATCCTGCACAGCCTCCTGCACCACCTCCTTCACAGTCTTTGTGTCGTCAAGTTTTGGCTCCTGCTCGAGATAGCCGACACTATATCCTGGAGCGAACACCACCTCGCCCTGATAGTCCTTGTCCACTCCGGCGATGATCTTTAGCAAGCTCGACTTGCCCGAGCCGTTGAGACCAATAATACCGATCTTGGCACCATAAAAGAATGATAGATAGATATCTTTAAGGATCTGACGTGAGGGAGGTATCAGTTTACCCACCCCCACCATCGAGAATATGATTTTTTTGTCGTCTGCCATAGGTAAAGGTTAAAGTTTTAGAGTTATAGTTTAATGGCAACCATCAACTCACTCAAAAATCCTCAGGTCGCCCGCCGGACTGATGGTTAACCATGTGACATTCAACTTTCGTTTAATCCACAAACTTGATATCCTTGACGTTAAGTTGCGTCTCGGTCTTGCCACGCCAGAAATTCTCCTCAAGCTGGTAGCACACATCGAACATCTCCTGACGACTGACACGGTTGTAGTACTCGCCAAGTTGAAATCCAATGGCTGGATAGGCACTCGGACTATCGGACGAGAGCACCGAAAATTTCAAGTGGTTGGAACCCACCACACGGGGTGGCTGCAGAGGATTGCTCTCAAGATGCCTTGTGACAAATACCGGCACAGTATTGTCGGGGCCGAACGGTGAGAACTGCTTCAGTATACGCATGAATTTGGGCGTGATGTCGGAAAAACGCACCTCGGCGTCAATCTCTATATCCGGCACAGTAGCCTCTGGCGGCATGGTGCGCGCCACTATCTCCTCGAAACGCTCCACAAACTTGTCAAAATTCTCAGGTCTCAGCGAAACTCCCGCAGCGCTCTTGTGACCGCCGAAATGCTCCAACAGGTCAGCGCACTCCTCCAGGGCGGCATGAACGTCGAATTCTTTTATGCTGCGCGCCGAGCCGACATAAAGGTCATCGGTCGAACGGGTCAACACTATGGTGGGACGGTAGTAGGTCTCAACCAAACGGGAAGCCACAATACCCACTACACCGCGATGCCAGTCCTCGCCGAAAATGACTATCGAATGTCGTCCTCCCAGCCTCGAATCGCTTTCAATACGGTGCTTGGCCTCCTCGGTGGCCTGAGTATCCAAACCCTTGCGCTCCATGTTGTAGTTGTTGATCTCCTCGGCGAGTTTGGAGGCTGTCTCCATATTGTCCGCCAGAAGGAGACGCACCGAGTCGAAAGCGCTGTGTATGCGGCCAGCGGCATTGATACGAGGTCCTACAAGAAACACCAAATCACTTATATTGAGGTCTTTCTCGAAATACGACTCCTTGTCTGGATTGTCTTTTCTATCCTCTTTTGAGCGAGGCTCGATATGGCCATAGGTAAGTATCGCCTCCAGACCGGGGCGCGGACATGTGTTTATCACCTTCAGTCCGAAGGAAGCCAACACACGGTTCTCGCCTGTCATTGGCACAATATCGGACGCGATGCTCACCGCCACAAGGTCAAGGTAGCGCAGCAGCTTGAGTTTCAACATCTCGAGATTCTTCTGCTGATCACGCGACAACTCCTTGTTTGAATCGCACAGCCGAACTCCAATCTTCTGCTCCATATACGCCTCAACGATTTTGAAGCCTATACCGCAGCCGGAGAGTTCCTTGTAGGGGTACGGGCAGTCGCTGCGTTTGGGGTCGAGAACGGCACAGCAGTCGGGCAATGTCTCGCCTGGCAAGTGGTGGTCACCGACGATGATGTCTATACCGAATTGTTTTGCATATTCAGCCTGCTCAACCGCCTTAATGCCGCAGTCGAGGGCTATAATTAACTTTACGCCAGTTTTTTTGGCGTAGTCGATACCTTGGAAGGATATCCCGTATCCCTCGGTATCGCGATCAGGAATATAGAAGTCGATATTGTAGTGGAGCGTATGGAAATAGGAGTACACCAACGCAACGGCAGATGTACCGTCGACATCATAGTCCCCATAAATCATCATACGTTCACGATTGCGGACCGCTTCGTTTATACGCATAATAGCACGGTCCATATCTTTCATCAAGAATGGATCGTGAAGCTGGTCTAAACTCGGACGGAAGAATTGTTTGGCTTCCTCAAAAGTAGTCACACCACGTTCTACAAGCAGCGTAGCAATAATTTTGTCTACGCCCAAAGAATCCGCAAGTTTCTCAACAACCTCTAAATCATAATCTTTCCTTAATATCCAACGTTTTTTACTCATTTTTTACTGGGCGTAAAATTACTAACTTTTCCCCAAATAGGGAAAATTATTTTTCGTTTTTTCCACCACAGCAATGTAAATAAACGTTAAAGTTTTTATTATCGGAAAGTTATATGACACTATTAATTTGTAATTCTATTTTGGAGATGTCATTTTCGTTTTGAAGTTTTTTTTCTCCAGTTCCATTTAGCCAGGAGATTGTAACGAAGAATGGTTTTGCGGTAAATCCTGGCCGCCGCCCACGTACATAGAGGAATAAACGCCAAAAGCAATGCCATAGACAGATACATCTGACCGGCAGGCACACCAAACGGGACGCGCAGCATCATGGCTACAGGCGAGGTGAACGGTATTAACGACAGCACCAGGCTCAAAGTGCCCGACGGAGCATTGATCATGGCGGGCATTAGCAAAAGGGTCAATAGCAACGGCACCGTCAACGGCAAAGAGAATAGCTGGGTGTCGGTATCGTTGTCGCTCATGGCTCCCGCAGCGGCAAAGAGGGTGGCGTAAAGCAGATAGCCAAACACAAAGAAGAAGAGAAACACCGGAACAACAACGCCAAAGTCGATCGACGAAATGCCCTCGACCAACTGAGGTATGTCGGCCAGTTGGTCGGCCTGCTGCATCTGCAAGGTAGCGTCGCTCCCTTTCGTGGCCAGTTCAGTGATTTCATGCTTCTGCGAAGCCATCTTGAACAGCTCGCTGTTGCTTGCCTGGACACCTGTCACAGCCACGCCGGTCAGAACTACCCAAATCAAAAACTGAGTCAACCCTACCATGGCTATTCCAATCACTTTGCCCATCATCAACTGGAATGGCTTCACCGAACAGACTATCACCTCCACGATACGGCTCGCCTTCTCCTCCACAACACCACGCATAACCAACGACCCGAACATAAAAATAACAAAATAAATCAACAACGACAACACCAAACCAAGTCCGCTCTTCACCTCGAGGAACGCCTCCCTGCCGGTTTCGAGATCCTCGGTGCGAAGGTTTATCCTGGTATTGCTGATAAGCGCATACTCGTCGTCGCTGATGCCGTGGGCCTGCAGGAGCCTGTTGCGCAGTATGCGCTGAAGCTGTCTGTCAACATCATAGCGCACCTGCTGTGTTGGCAGGTCGCTCTTATAGTACAGGCATGCATCGGTGGGAATAGCCTCGCTGGCGCGACGCCGGATATACAGCACAGCGCTGACGTCGGCGTCGGCATCCATGGTGCGAAGCGCATAATCGTAACTCGCCGCGTAACGGTATGTGATATTGTCAGTAGAATTGAAACGGCTGTCGGTGCGGAGGGTATCGTCGCGGTCAAAACCGCCAAACAATCCCGACTCGTCGGCGACAAGCACCACCGATTTCTCCACAGGCTTTAAAGCCAAGTAGATAGGTATGGTATAAAGCGCCACAAGCAGTATTGGGACCAACAATGTAAGTACCCAGAACGACGGCTTCCTCACACGAGTAAGGTATTCCCTTTTGATGACAAGAAGTATCTTATTCATCGACACCTCCTTTCTTCACCACGGAGATGAATATATCGTTCATCGACGGCAACAGTTCCTTGAATGCCCTTATGCGCGCCTGAGGGAGCAGTACCTCAAGGATGTCGTTGGCGCTATGGCCCTCGTCCAACACAAGACGCAAGCCTCTACCGCCGTCACATTCCGTGCCGCTACACCATGCCGGCAACTGCAACGACGACGGCGTATTCTCAAACTCAGTCTGGAAAGTGTTGCTGCTATAGGAGCGGCGTATACTGTCGACACTGCCGCTCAAGACCACATGCGACTTGTTAATCAGCGCAATGTCATCGCACAGCTCTTCGACCGACGACATGTTATGGGTTGAGAAAATCACCGTCGCCCCCTTGGAGCGGAGTGACAATATCTCATTTTTAAGCAGCGTGGCGTTGACGGGATCGAAACCGCTGAACGGCTCGTCGAAAATAAGCAGACGGGGCTCGTGAAGCACCGTGACAATAAACTGGATTTTCTGCTGCATCCCTTTTGACAACTCCTCAACCCTGCGGTTCCACCATCCACCAATCTCGAATTTCTCGAACCACTGCAGCAGCCTTTTCTCGGCCTCACGTCGGCGCAAGCCTTTGAGTTGGGCGAGATAGAGCGCCTGCTCGCCTACTTTCATCTTGCGGTACAGGCCTCGCTCCTCGGGCAGATAGCCTATCCGCTGGACATCGGCATCTGTCATCGGACGACCCTCAATCAGCAACTCGCCGCGGTCGGGACGGCTGATTCGGTTGATAAGGCGTATCAAGGTGGTCTTGCCTGCCCCGTTGGGACCAAGCAGTCCAAACACCGAACCCTCTCTGACCGAGATGCTCACATCGTCGAGGGCTCGGAAATCGCCGAAATTCTTTTCTATATGTGCTGCTTCAAGAAACATTTTCGATATTTATCTCATTGATTACAAAATAATTCTCAACAAAAAACCATACACAACCTTCCAGTCATTAATTTTTACCAAACCTCACCAATCCAATTTCCACGGCGAGCATAAGCAGGCTCAACAATAGGCACCAACGCCAAAGCCTGCGGCCCTCCATACGCTCTTTCAGGTAGGTGTCGAGCGGTTTGTCAACATTACGCACCACGTCGCAGTCCTTGATGTTGTAGTCCTTGAGCATCCGCTCCAAAGCGTCATGGCCCAAAAACTGCATCTTTGATTCGAGACGCGAATAGTTGAACGACAATCCTTCGATGGGCTTGCCGTCAACTTCAAGACAGTAATTGCCAGCTCCATCGAGCGAGCTGTGCGGAATAAGGGCATAGCTGTTGCCTATCCGTCGCAAGTCGGGGATCTCGTCGAAATCCTCCGAAGCGGGACTCGTCTTATTCATGTGAACTCCCCTGTCGGCGGCGGAATAGTCGCCAACAAGGGCAACCGGGGTTTCCTGACCGAAAGTGACCGACAGGGTCGACGGTCGCACACTGTAGAGCGCCATATTGTAAAGCGTCGGGACAAAAAGAGCCTGACGCACGAAATCGGTATGTGCGTCACGCAGCGGAGCGGCTACGACATAAAGCCGTCCCGCACCGCACGGAGTGGCGATTATATAGTCGTCGCCATTGGCAAGCGTTATTATCGGTTCACGAAGTGTCGATGCCGACGGCTCCATACGATAATAGTCCGTCACCGACGGTAATTCCATATCTTTGTTGTCACCACTGAACACGTTTCGATACAAAAGGTTGTCCAGGCTCACCGTTGACGCCATCACCCTACCTTTGTGGACTCCTGCGATACGGGGCGCCGAAAAGAGGCTCAAAGCCTCATTGTAGCTATTTTCGTCCACATTGTCGCCAACTACTACGACAACAGTTCCACCCTGCTCAACAAAACCATGCAGCGATTGGGCCATGCCTGTGGTCAGCGACCGCAACTCGTCGACAATAATTATGTCGTTGCCGCCGATGGCGCTGAAGTCCATCTGCTGGTAGGGCACGTAAGAGAACCTGATTGCCGAGTCGCCCTCGAAGAGTTTGCTCAAAAAGTCGTTCTTCGCGCCGCCTTCGACAACGAGACCGTTCACGCGTTCCCGCACATTGAGCGAGAAATAGTATTTGTTATCGAAAGTAACAGGATAGTCTGTCGTCTCGACACGCCCGTCCAGAATTCCCGCCTCGTCGACAACGAAATGCATATCGACTTTCGAGCGGCTTCGCGACGGCAGGTCAACTGTTGACAATGCCCTCTGGCGGTCGTTGATATAAAGCGTGACAGGAACCTTGTCGAGATCCTCGTCGCTCTCGTTGCTTATCCACACTTCGGCCACAACGCCGTTGCCTTTATTGAAAACAGGAGCTCCGAAAGAGACAGAGTCGACATAAACATTGCCGCGTTCCGCCGATTCGAGCGGCACGAAGGTCAGCCCCACAGAACTGTCTATGTCTATATTATCGATATCAACTGAACTGACTTGGAAATCGGACACTATATAGGCCTGTTTGTTCTTACCAGCCCCTCCAGACAGGAAATCGAACTGCTTGCGCGCCACCGCCGACAAGGCCATTGTGGCACTACCAACTTCAACCTCGTCAATCGCCGACAGCATCTCTTCTTTGCTCAACCAATGGAACTGACGTCCCTCCACATCGGACGTCATCAGCTGAAAACGGTCGTCAGGTCCATATGCGGCGACAATCTCGCGAGCTTTGGTTTTGGCTTTCTCAAGCAACGTGACGTTGCCGTCGGTACCCTCCATGCTGAACGAGTTGTCGATATATACGCTCACATCGTTGCTGCCCGACAACGTGTCTCTGCCTTTGTCGCCCAACACGGGACGCGCAAAAGCCAACACGAGGAACATAATGGCCAGCATACGGGCTATCATTATCAGTATTTGACGCAGCTGTGACTGGCGACGAGTCTCTGACTGCAACTGCTCCAGTCTCTCGACGTTGCTGAAATACACCTTCCTGTAGCGACGAAAATTGAAGAGATGCACTATCACTGGAATCGCTACAGCGGCAAGGCCAATCAGATATAATGGAGCTGTAAAGAACATTGTAGTTTTAAGAGTTAAAAGTTAAAGACTGGAGGGTAAAATTCAAAGTATAAAGACTGATGGTTAAAAGTTGTTTACAAATGTGGAGACTATTCTTTTGATTTGTTTTTCGCATATTCTCTGCAGAGGTCGCTGATGCCGCACTCCCCACATCTCGGCGAGCGGGCTGTGCACACATAGCGTCCATGCAGTATGAGCCAGTGGTGTGCCACTGGTATTTTGTCGGCGGGAATATGTTTCTCTAGTGTCAGTTCGGTCTGCAGGGGAGTTTTCGACCTCGTAGTTAAGCCTATACGTTCCGACACACGGAACACATGTGTGTCGACAGGCATCACCGACTGGTTGAAAATCACCGCGGCTATAACATTGGCGGTCTTACGTCCCACACCAGGCAAGGTCTGCATCAGCTCCACATTGTCGGGAACCACGCCTCCGAAATCGGCTACAAGCTTTTCCGCCATCCCTTTCAGATGACGGCTTTTGCTGTTGGGATACGACACTGACTTTATATACCCGTATATTTCTTCCACTGACGCCGACGCCAATGAAGCGGCATCCGGATACGCGGCAAAGAGCGCGGGCGTAACCATGTTCACCCGCTTGTCGGTACACTGTGCCGAGAGCATCACCGCAACAAGGAGTTGGAATGTGTTGTCATAGTGCAACTCACTCTGCGCCTGCGGCATCTCTTTCTCAAAATAGGCTATCAGCCTTTCATATCTTTCCTGGAGTCTCATCGGGGGTCTTTTTTAACGTCACTACAACTGGGTGGTGGTCGGAAATCTCTGATTTAATTCTCTTGTACGACACAGCCTTCAAATCAGGTGTATGAAGCACCATGTCAATTCGAAATGCCGGGAAAGTGGCGGCGCGGCTTCTGGTGAAGGTGCCGTGATAGGTGGTGCTGAAGCCCTGTCCCTCCTCACAATAACTGTCGACTAAATACTTACGGCATTTCTGATAGAAATACGAAGCGGGAGTCTCGTTGAAATCGCCAGCAACCACGGTCATGTAATTATGGTGGTCGAAATAATCCTTTAGCACAGTCCACTCTCTCTCGTGGGTGTTAATGGTCCTGCGGAACTTCTGTATAGTACTGCGGCCTGTCAGACTATCCACATTGCCGTGCGAGATATCCGCTATCTGCTTGTGGTCGCTCTCATCAAGCCCATAAGAACCCAGATGCAGACAATAGAGCCGCAACGTGTCCGCTCCCCACAGCAAATTGACGCACATCTTCGATGGACCTTCTATCCGCACTACACGCAAGATAGGGAACTTCGAGAATATAACTTCGCCCGTCATCGACCCGCTGTTGTAACCCGACGCCATGTGGATATAACCTTTTGAGTTGAGAATCTCGGTCATATAGACACTGTTTCCTTCACCCACATACTCCTGCATAGCCAGCACATCGGGGGCCTCCTCGTCTACAATCTCAAGGAAACTCTGCATATTTGAGTCGACGGTCTTGCCGGCCATCTCGACACTCTGAAAGGCGTGCGCGTTGAATGTCAACACCTTCAAGCCATCGGATTGCTCAACATCCTCCTGTGCCGTCTCGCTGCCACCCACCTGGAAATACAGCGGCACATAACCGACCCTAACCAATATGGCGACAAGCGACAACAAAAACCATTTGCTCTTGAAGAAAAGCCACAGAATAATAAAAACAGCGTTGATTATCAAAAAATAAAGATATCCGTAACTTAGCAGCGAAAACAGCACGAACTTTGATGGTTCGACGCGTCCCGCCATGGTCGACGCAATCATAAGCGCGACAAACAAGAAGTTAAGAATCAACAATATCAATTTGAATATCTTTCTCATCTCTCTGTGTATAAATTATCCTTTATATTTGAACAAAAACTCTTTCTCGCTCTTCGTGAGCCCCTCGTAGCCGTATTTCGATATCTTGTCGAGAATTGCATCCACCTTTTTCTGGTTTTCGGCGCGGCGGCGATTATACTCGTCGTCACTAAGCGGCCTACTCGATCCCGATGACGGCGATTGTTTTGTTTTCGCGAAAGGTTTACGTTTCAGCAACCCGGCAATATCGTGACGCATGGCTACCACATAAAGCCAGCCCGTCAGCGCTCCTCCGAGATGGGCTATATGGCCTCCCGCGTTATGCGCCGGTATCGAGAGCAGGTCGATAATGACAAACGCTATCGCCAACCACTTCAGCTTGACTTGAAACGTTCTGACCAACCATATACCCACCTCTTGGTTCGGCACATAGGCAGCCACCGCGACAAACACACCAAGCACGGCGGCCGACGCCCCCACAAGAGTTGACACCTGCATACGGCCAATGGGAAAAACATTGTATACCAACAGGTACAACACCGCACCAACAATACCACTGACAAAATAAATCCATCCGAACCTCTTTCCTCCAAGATAACGGCAACACATGGTTCCTCCCCAAAATAGCATCAGCATATTGAAGAGTATATGCCACAATCCATCATGAAGGAACATGTAGGTGAGCAGCGTCCAGGGACGACGCAACAGCATACTCCACTGTGACGACAGCGCCAGCCATCCATACCAACCCTCGCGGGCGCTGCCCGACGGCATCGCGTACAAATAATCAACCAAAGGGAACAGCAGCATTAGCACCCACATCGACACATTGACGATGACAAGCACCGAAAGCAAAGTCCCGCTTTTCAAAAATCCTGACAACTGGTTTCCTACACGTTGATTTCTCATTTCTAATTGGCAATGACAAAAAAAAGCAAAACGACAAGACTATTTATTTCGTTGATTATAAGATTAAAATAATCTTCAACCGTTAAACTTTAGTCTTTAACATTTACTTGATTTCGGTTTGCAAATTTACATAAAAATTATCTTTTCACATTTATTATTTATTTTTGCAAAAGCGTCAGACACCGCCACCTCACCAACCAATCGTTGACAATGAACAATTTACACTTCGCACTCATAGGCAAAAGTCTGTCTCACTCTTTCTCGAAACAGTATTTCGAGGCGAAATTCAAGTCTCTGGGGCTTGAAGGGTATGACTACTCGCTGCTCGAGACGCCCAACCTTGACAGTTTACATACGCTTATAAAGTCGCACTCGTTAACGGGGTTCAACGTAACCATACCCTACAAGAAAGTGATTATTCCGCTTCTCGACGAAATCGACCCGGTGGCCAAAGAGATAGGGGCCGTCAACACGGTGAAAGTTAAAATGTCCAACGGCCGGCCAAGCCTGAAGGGCTTCAACACCGACGCTCCCGCTTTCCTTCAAACCCTACAACCGCACATCACCCACCACCACCGGCACGCACTCGTCCTCGGCACAGGAGGAGCTGCGCAGGCCGTGGCATGGGCACTGCGACAACTGGATATTGACCACACCTTCGTGAGCCGAAATCCCAAGCAGCATCAAAACAGCGTTGGCTACGAAGAAATAATCAAAAAACGGCAATCTGATTTCGGTCACGCCATCATCGTAAACGCCACGCCCGTGGGCATGTACCCCCTTGTAGATGCCTCACCTTGGCCCGATCCAGACTTGATATCCTCCGATACAATCTGCTACGACCTAATCTACAACCCCTCTCCCACCCGTTTCCTGCAAGACGCTTCATCCCGGGGAGCCGTAACCATCGACGGGCTTGACATGCTTCACTTGCAGGCTGATATGGCTTTTTCTATCATGAGGCAATAATATTAAACTTTCTGCGTTTTACCGGTTTATTTTTAATTTCAAATCAATATATCACATCATTATCTTCTTCAAAACAAACCAATTATGACACGTTATATTTTTGTTACCGGAGGTGTGGTTTCCTCCCTGGGCAAAGGAATCATTTCGGCCAGCATCGGCAAACTGCTTCAAGCACGCGGATACACCATCACCATTCAGAAGTTCGACCCCTACATCAACATAGACCCCGGCACACTCAACCCTTACGAGCACGGCGAGTGTTACGTGACGGTCGACGGCATGGAGACAGATCTTGACCTTGGACATTACGAACGTTTCACCGGCATCAGCACCACCAGGGCCAACTCTGTGACCACCGGCAAAATATACAAAGCGGTTATCGACAAGGAGCGGCATGGCGACTACCTCGGCAAAACCATCCAGGTAGTGCCTCATATCACCGACGAGATCAAACACCGCATAATGCACAACGAAGAAGTCGACTTTGTGATTTCTGAAATTGGCGGCACTATCGGCGACATCGAGTCGGCACCGTTCCTCGAGGCTATACGCCAGCTGAAATGGGAGCTCGGCAATCGCGCCGTCTGCGTACATCTCACCTATGTCCCCTACCTGAAAGCCGCCGACGAGCTCAAGACCAAGCCCACACAACACTCGGTCAAGGAGATGCAAAGCGCCGGAATACAGCCCGACGTGCTCGTCCTGCGTACCGAGAAACACCTTTCCGACGGCATCCGCCAGAAAGTGGCATCGTTCTGCAATGTCGACCTCGAGTGTGTGGTGCAGAGCGAAGACTTGCCAAGCATCTACGAGGTACCCGTCAACATGCAGCGCCAAGGACTCGACGCAGCCCTGTTGCGTAAATTCGGGGTTCCCGTTGGCGAGACTCCCAAGATGGAAGGATGGCTTCGTTTTCTGGAGCTCCAGCGCACCGCCACCAAAGAGATTCATATTGGCCTTGTAGGTAAATACGACCTTCAGGACGCCTACAAAAGCATACGCGAGAGTTTGGTTTTGGCGGGCATATACAACCACCTGAAGGTGAAAATCGACTTCATCAACAGTGAAAACATCACTAAAGAGAATGTCTCCGAGCAACTCTCCCATGTGGCAGGCATCCTGGTGTGTCCTGGTTTCGGACAGCGCGGCATAGAAGGCAAGATTATAGCTGTCGAATACGCGAGAAACCACAATGTGCCGACTTTCGGAATATGCCTCGGAATGCAGATGATGGTTATCGAATTTGCCCGCAACGTGTTGGGATATGGCGACGCCAACTCAAGCGAGATGGATGCGAACACGCCTCACAACGTCATCGACCTGATGGAGGAGCAGAAGTCTGTCACCAATATGGGCGGCACCATGCGGCTTGGCGCTTACAACTGCCAGCTGCGCAAAGACAGCAAGGTGGCCGGCATATACGGCACGCCACAAATCAGCGAGCGACACCGCCACCGCTACGAGTTCAACAACAAATACAAGGACGAGTATGAGAAGAGCGGCATGCAGTGTGTCGGCACCAATCCTGAGAGCGGCCTTGTGGAAATAGTTGAGATCCCTGGCCACCGCTGGTTTATTGGCACCCAGTTCCATCCCGAATACTCAAGCACTGTTCTTCACCCCCACCCCTTGTTTATGAGCTTTGTCAAAGAATGCGCCACTTGCAAATAGCGTGACTTCTACTTACGAAGACAAGGATTATCATATAATTCATCCTTAATAGGCATAAAACAAAAGAGCAAGTATTTCTGCTTGCTCTTTTTTGGTGCCCGGTGGTATGCCGTCGGCTCAGCCGACAACGGGACTTGTTCAAGGACTGTGGAGGACAAAAAAAAGAAGGTCGTCAAACCTTCTTTTTTGGTGCCCGGAACAGAAGCGCTTTAATTATTTCCTATTAAGTATAAATAGTTGTTATCTTGGGCTTTATGAATTATTATACACTCAAATAACACATCAAAATCAAGTAAAACGTAAAAAATATGGCCAAACTATGGCCAAGGGATTTCACATTATTTGAATGCACAATCCTTTATCAGTTTCCGACCAGCCTCTGTCTGCACATACTTCTGTCGACTGGATGGTGCTCTTCTTTGGTTTGAAGTCTCAATATTGTGACCTCAAACCATAATTTCTATATTTGAACTGTCGCAAGCTATACGACATAGTGGTATTTGAGGATGTCTTACTTTAAGACATTTTGGTATTTTTGCAGAATTCGCCGTAAAAGATTTTGGTATTTTCGGATATTATCTGTAAATAAATTTGTGTAAACAAAAAAGAAAGTTTATTTTTGCAATTGAAATTGGAATAATGCTAATAATGATATGAGTCTGATTTTCAAAAGAAAACTATATGGAAGATTGCTCGAATGGAAGCGAGTTCGTGATGGAAAGACTGCCATTTTGATTGAAGGAGCACGGCGTGTGGGGAAATCGACATTGGTTGAACAATTTGCCAAAAACGAGTATGAATCATACATTCTCATTGATTTCAACGAGGCATCAGCGGAGGTGAAGTCTTTGTTTGATAAT
>JAEEGL012316100.1_pt1 | contig 25561 bp, 17 predicted proteins | sample 9134231 | NCBI WGS metagenome assembly JAEEGL01 (sample SAMN16246548, study PRJNA631951) | gut metagenome | biome: gut microbiome; feature: rumen; material: fiber-attached | host: Bos | place: Iran: Karaj | collected 2018-10
ATGTCAGGGTAAACTTGCCCGTGACTCCGGTATTGGCCATGTACACTTCATAGTCTGCATCGTCTCTGTTGCCCGTTGCGTTATAAGTATCCTCAAGCAATCCTTCTTCATACTGCTTAAGGGGAGTCTTAACCTTGGTCTTGGGATCCATGGTATAGAGAGTCACTGCATTCCACACATCCGCAGGATCATTCTTACCGTTGGGATTAACGGTAACCTTATCCGCCTTGAAGAGATCTTTGAGTTCTATCACGTTTCCGTTGTATTCTGTCGAAGTGTTCAGACCGGCGATCTTGACCTTACTCATCTTGATCTTTGCCGGAGGCAGATCCCACTGGGTCTGCATAGCAGCTATCTGAATATTCTTTTCACCCAGGAAATTGCTCCCATCCTTAGCCTTAATGCACACCTGATAGTATGTATCCGGTTCATCAACTGTCACCGTGGAAGGATCTATAACCCCACTGTCATCGCTGTATATGAGTTCGTAATCCTTATTCTGCTTAAGAACCTTGCCATTATAGGTGACCTTCGGCTTGACCCCGGACAGTTTCACGCGCGGACCTGCAAGGCATCTGAGATCCACGCCCGAATATACACCGTCGGAAACACGTTCGCCATACTTATCAAATATCTCTGTAATATCAGACGACAGATCTCCCTTACGGATACCGAATGTAAATATGACCTTGTCCTTATAATTGCCCTTACCTTTGACGGTCACCGTGGGCAGCTTGGCTTTAGGGTTCTCTGCCCTTATTGCCGCAAGTCTGTCCATGACTGATACATCATTCTCCAGTACGGCATTGGTATTATTGGTATAGGATACGGTATAATCCCTGTTCTCGATAAGCTTAGTCGTACCGTGATATACTTCGATCCTATCGTTAAATGTTATCTTTTCTCCCGTATATGCCATAACAAGGTCAACGATACCGTCACTCTCATAGATCTTATCGTCTATGACATACCACATACCCTTCGGTACGGTTGATGCTTTCCCCGCAAACAAAGACTGTATCTCGCCTCTGTCTGCCAGATCATCTCCCCAGTCATCATCATCCACCTTAAACGAGTATGTCTGTACTGCATCGTCACTGTTACTGAATGACAGATTGTTGCCGGGCTTGTAAGCTATGGCCTTGACCACGGTATCCCTGTCGATCAATATCCTGTCGGTATAGGTCTTAACATCATCTCCTGTCGGATTGCCTTCATCGTCCAAAACAGGCCTGGTAGTTCCGTCAGTGGTATAGTATATACCGGCTCCGAATGTTGCTGATGACAGAGTAATATATGTCCCGTAGGGCACCTTGGTCTCTGTACCGTTTTGAGCGTATACAGCCTTTCCTTCTCTACTGTAATATGCTCTCGGGATCTCAGTCTTCGGAACCGCATTCACCGTAAGCTTACAGGTCTGTATAAACTTGCCGTCCTTAGTGGATACTGTTATATTGGCAGTCTTATCCTCTTCCAGTTCAAACACGGGATAAACTCGTACCTTATTCAGTGCTGTCGGATCCTGTACGATACTTGCAGCAGCAGGATTGTCACAGTTCCACTCTATGTCACCAAGCTCATATCCCGTGACTGTTGCCACAAGGTCATCATAGACATCGCCCTCTTCGCCCTTGGATGTTAAGAACATCACATGCTTATCAAGTTTGAGCGGACATACCACCGATACCGATATCTTAGTCGTAAACTTCTTTCCTGCCGCGTTAGTGTATACCGCAGTTATCACAGCATCCCCATCCTGTGTGTTTCCGGCCTTGATCTTAACCGACAGTCCGCCTCCTATGACAGTCGCAACCGCTTCATTGGAACTGCTCCATGTGACTCTTGTGAGATCATCGGATGTCACTTCTGGAGTGACTTTCAGTTCTACCGAAAGTTCTTCGTCCGCTATAAGATCCTCACTCGTGATCTCACAACTCACGGCAGTGACTACTCTCGGCTTTACGGTTATCTTGACAGAAGAAGATATATCCTCAGCGTAATTCGACGTAAACTTAAATGTTACCGTCTCCGGCTTGTTTTTCTTAAGATTTGTTGTGCTGTTGATCCTTACAAAACCTGTTTCGATATCATAATCCAGAACACCGTTGACATCGGTCATGGCAATACTGACTGTCGGATCAAAATCCGGTATATCTTCCTTATTGGGAATACCTGCAGCTTTCAAATAAAAAGACTCTCCATAATATACTGTCATTGTCGTGGAAACAGCTGTAGAAGTTCCCGTCTCCAATGCCATTGCATCCGCGTATTTCCTTACCTCCACCGACTTTGTATCTGCTTCAGGATCCCAATTCTCTTTGAGATAGTACATAATGGTATCCGTAAGGTATGCCCCTGTTATGCTTCCTTGACTGACAATCCTAACCATATTGTTCTCATCTATCATTACCACTAACGGAAGTGAGTAAGATTGATAATACCAATTGTCGGGATCCATGTTCAGATAAGCACTTGCAATACTATTGATCACAGACTTGCTTCCATATGCAAATTCAATATTGGAATTATTGGCATAAGAACTTTTAAACTTTTTGACATCAGATGCAGACTTTCCGTCGACATCAACAGCAATAAAATCTGCCTTCTTCTTTTTGACAGGTTTAGAGCCAGCAAGAGATTTGATGGTTTGCTGTGAATTATAGCATGATGTCCTGAAAAAGATCAGAAATTTCGGCTTACCATTTGCCTGATTTGACAGACTGTTCCCATTTATACCTGTGAAGAATAACTCCTCAAGATTGTTTTCATTTATTCCGGCACTCGTCTTATCCCATGAATATAGTGATATTGGGTGTTTTTTGTTAAATGCGGTACTGGTATATTCTGAATCCCGGGAGTGGTCCTTGGAGAAATCCAGATTATTCAGTAAAAAATAGTTATAACGGAGGACTCTCGCATTTACAGGATCATCCCATGTAACATCAATGTTGTACCAGGGTCTTTCAGGATCAGTTCCTTCTCTTACCTTAACTATATTCCAGGCGTGTGCTCCTGTGGCGTATCCGGTTATATATTTTGCCGGTATCCCTGCTTCTCTGCTCAATCGTGTGAAGGCATTCGCATATCCCTGGCACACACATTCCTTACTGATAAGAGCAGCATGAGTGCCATGGCAGTGATATGTACCGTCATTGGTATAATCTATAGTATTGACCAGATAATCATGGATATCCTTAACCTTGTCATAATCGGATTTGGATCCATCCTTAAGGCCCAGTTCTTCTACGATCTCAGCAACCTTAGTGTCAACAGCCTTCTCCTGTGTCGCATTATTAGTCCAAATAAAAGTTATCGTTATACTCCAGCCGCTTCCACCCGAACTCGCTCCCGCACTCCAGCCGATCATATTACCCTTAAGATAATCTCCGCCGGTTGGGTCCGTTTCATCCGTATCTTCCTGCGCCTTCCTTATCACGGATTCAGGATCAAACGATGAGTCCGAATAAGAGAAACTGGTCTTTCTGGCTTTCATGGCACTCTTAAGAGATTTGATCGTGGAACTGTCAACGCCAAGCAGTTCCACATCAGACTCAACCGGAAGTTCTGCGATGAGTTCCTCTTCGGAATACTCAGACTCAAGATACTCTCTGATATCATCCTCAGTATATTCACCGATGTATCCGTCCCCGACATGGAATTCAAGGACAGTCTGAACATCATCTTCTAAAGACGGTTCAGTCTCACTTGTAAGTTTCTCTTCTGCAGAGATATCTTCTGTCAGGGTTTCTTCTGTCACTTCAGATCCCGTAAGTTCCTCTTCAACAGAAGTCTCATCCTCCGCACTGCTCTCAATCTCTGTCTCTGATCCGGTCTCCGTCTCAGTTTCAGATACAGTATCCGTTTCGGATATCGACTCACTCTCAGAACTGCTCAATGATTCGCTGTCAGTTGCAGGCTCGGATGAAAATCCGCTCTCTTCACTGCTCTCCTGCTCGCCCTGCAGATCATATGCAGTCTCATCAGTATTGCCCGCAGCATGCACATATGACATCGGTGTCATAACAGTCATCAATGCAACCAGCGCTACTGCTAATAGTCTCTTCTCGATCTTTCTCATGATCTTTAGTACTCCTAAACCCTGCTCCATGGGCTGAGATATTTCAAAACCAGCCCGTATTATCAACTATATCTTCCTTAAGGCACTTATCCTACCACGGATATAATATCCATTTTATACTTATCTTCTTACCTGAGCCGTCTGTTGCCGTGGCTGTGGCTGTAGAACGTCCTGTATATAAGAAGCACTCATTCATATAATAGCAATACTTTCCATAGTCAGGCACCCAATAACAGCCACCGTATGTTGCTCTCATCTTCTTATTGTTATTGCTCTTACATTCTAATGGTCCGTGATATGTGTCCGACCAAATGACATTGTAATAATCACATGAAATCGATGCCGTACCCCAATAACCCGGATATTCAGTCCTGAATCTGCTCACTGCAGGCTGGACAAATACGGTCATAGTATCCGAATAACCGGTTCCATCCGTTGTTGTTCCGGTGATAGCTATCCTGATAACGCTGTCTCTGGGAACAGATATGGAATCCAGTGCTGCGTTCCACTTCTTTTTATTTACCGAAAGCTTGCCTTTATTCAAGGATACGGCCCCGTAAGTCTTCAATATATCAGTAATCTCATTCGTACCGCCTTTGTGGCCCTTCACATAGTAGCCCAGCATGCTATAGTTCTCTTCATCCCGCAGATCCAGTTCTGTGGTATCCAAATCTATCACACAGCCCTCATATGCTTTGAATGAATAATCCACAGCCGTTACCGTCGGGATCCCATAAGCTCTCCCGAGTCCGGCTCTTGCAGTTGTGGATTTTCCTACTGCAAGATAATAGCAGTCTTTGTCGTTGGGCAGAAGATCGATCCCGGATGCCGGATTGATCACTTTGACACTTATGGTCATTTTCTTGCCCGATCCGTCCATAAGGCTGCATGTCAGCTTGGCTGTTCCCGCTTTTATACCTTTAACCTTGACCTGACTGCCTCTGCTCACGCCATCCGAGAAATCAAGGATATCTGTATTGTTTATGCTCCAGTTAAGTGCACCTGCCCAAGCAGATTCACCGATCCCGTCATTAACAACTGCCTTAAAGGCTATTTCATTTTCCTTCTGAGGCATATCCGGATGATCCAGCGAATAGATCTGTGCAGTCTTTAAGCGATTACTCTTTTTATCGTAAGTAAACTGTGATATCGGATTGTTGATCGTATCCTTATCAGTCTTTATCTCCAGTTTGTCAGCTTTTGCTCCTACCGTTACCCAAATGTATCCGTCATCAACATCACTTCCGTCCTTGGGACTTGCACTTACCGTAAGGATTGTTCCCTGCGCTACATTCCTGCCGACCGTCAGCTTGCCTGATGCACTTATGCTGACTCCTTCAACCCGGCTGTACGGAGGATCTTTTTCATATACATCCCACGTAACCTTCTTATTATTCGCATTCGAAGGAACAACAACCGCCTTGTATACGGCACTCGATCCGGGTGCGATCATAGTCTGTCCCGTGACATGGATATTATCAACAAGCCTTGCTACTGTCACAGTACAAATCGCAGTCTTTTTAGAACCGTCCAAAAGCTTAAGTGTTATCTTGGCCGTTCCCTTGCCGGTTGACGTGACCGTGGCAACACCGGGTGAAGTCTCTTCAACTGTCGCAACCCGGGCATTACTCGTCACCCATTCATGCTTGCAGGATATAGGATCGATCGGAACACCCGAGCTGTCTGTCAATGTCGTGATGCTTATCGTTCCTTTGTTGTTACCCGGATCAGATGTATCTCTGTACTCAAGGCCGAGCTTGGTCTTATCCAGCTTGACAGTCTTGGCAGTTAGAACTGCTTTCACGGTTTTATCAAAGGTCTTGACCTTTAATGATGCAATCTTCCCGACTGTACCAACCTCACTGACTATCAGTGCCTTTACAGTGATCACCGTAGCGCTCGGAAATGCATCGAGCATTATCTTACCTTTATACACTTCACCACATACGATCTCTCCGTTCTTAACAACCGGATTCTTTCCGTCTGTCGTGTAGATTATGTAATCATCGCCCGGAGTGGGATCCTCCAAAGCATCACGCTCTATCTTCACATAAGCCCCCTCTTCCACACCCGAAGACGGCTTTTTGATCTCTGTGTCAAGGGAATCGTAAGCTTTGATGATCGGAACTGCTTTTACGGAAGCAAACATTTTGCCGGCGTTGATGATGCCCTTTCCCATCTTCCCGGAAGCAGCCTTATTGGTGCTTGCCTTGAGGATCTTTTCCATTGCGGCAGGGCCCGGATTACCGAATTTACTCATGTAGAGAGCCGCAACACCGGATACAACTGGTGCAGCCATTGATGTACCGCTCATCAGATCATATCCGTTATCCGGTATGGTTGACATGATATGTGAGCCCGGAGCAGCCAGATCAACCCACGATCCGTAATTCGAAAACTCGGAACGCGTGCCGTCTCTGTTAACCGAAGCAACACTAATAACATGATTAAATGCTCCGGGATAATCCTTTCCGTCACAGTTCTCATTTCCTGCAGAAGCTATCACGGTTATTCCTGCATTATATGCCTCGTTGATCTTCTTCTGTATGTCTACGCTATAGACAAAACTGCCCAGACTCATGCTGATGATGTCCGCTCCCTGTTCTATGGCTATCCCTATAGCCGGGCCTAGATCATAATTATTATACCTGTTGCTCTCTCCAAAAATATTCAGGGACAGGATATTAACATCCGGGGCGATACCCGCACCGCCCTTACCGTTGTTAAGACTGGCTGCGATTATGCCCGCACAATGTGTTCCGTGGTCCTGCTTCTTACCCGTAGAATAATTAATCTGCGGTTCCATACTTATCGTATTAACCTGTACCTGCCTGACTCTCCCTCCGAGATCCTCATGATCCTTATCCACACCTGTATCTATCACCGCAACCAGCACATCACTGCTGCCGGTTGTTGCTGTCCAGGCCTCATATGAATTGATCATCTCATGCTGCCACTGGTATGCATCGTTATCAAAAGTATTCATAAGATAAGGATCAACATTGTCAAGGATAGGGGCTTCACCGTCCCTTCCCCTGACCCAGTCAATATAACTGTCTGCATGCGGCATCTCAAAATCACCGCTGCCCAGCATATCTATATCTTCATCTGCAGTATCTTCAACCGGTTCTTCAAGTTCGACCGAACAATTAGCCTCAACAAACGGAATGGGATACTGATCGCTCATTCCGACTTCGACTGCTTCAAGCACCGTAAGATCATCCGGGAGTTTTGCAACACCCAAATTATATGAATAATCGATCAGCACGGCATTATATGCATCGGCTATCAGTTCCGCCTCTTCCCTGTTCTCTGCCCAGAAAAGGATCTCATCTTCTACATAATCTACTCCCGGAGTGAGTGCTCTAAGTGAATCAAGCACATTGTGAGTACGGAGTTCATACTTATCCTCCTTCTGCTCAGGACTCAACTTATATCCTTCCGGCATACCCTTAAGTCCATAGGGCAGATCACTCTTCTTTTCTGCAGATTCCGGATCAGTCTCCTTCTCAGTTACGGCTTCTGTCTCCGTCTCTTCGATCAGTGATCCCTCCTCATCGGATAGTCCTTCCGTCGGCTCCTCAGAACCGGCAGTCTCTTCTTCGACTGTATCCTCAACGCCTGTCTCATCCGTCTCTGTCTCAGACTCAGTCAGAGAATCCGTCTCAGACACGGAACTTTCCTCCGAAGATATATCTTCCTGCGAGGTTGCCTCTACATTTGCAGCATCCTCCGGGGTATCCGCCAGTGCTGCAATACTCGTATTGCCCGCAAGCATTGCCACTGTCAGCACTACACTTAAGGTTCTTCCTAACAGCCTTCTGATCTTCATCTCTTTCCTCCATCAAACAATTCACCTCTGCGAATACTCTTATTCAGCAGAGGTGGATCAGCCCAACCTACCGTATCAAAACCACTCTGTCTCCTGCATGTATCATGGTCTCTCCCCTGGGGATAATGGTATCATCATCCCTTAGGATCGATACGACCAGACTCCCCTTGGGAAGCTCTATCTCAGAGATCCTCTGTCCGGCCCAGTCATGGCCTTCGCCCACAGATATGATCTCACTCTTTACATTGTCATCATGAATATAGTTATCGCTGTGTCTTAGCTTGGTATACTGCTCCACGAATCCGGCGCTTATGATACCTGTTGGAATTGCCACCATTCCAACTCCGAGGAATGCCGAGATGATACCCAGGACCTTACCGGCCGTTGTTACCGGATATATGTCTCCGTATCCGACAGTGAGCAATGCCGAAACGGACCACCACATTCCCGAGAATGCATTCTTAAACACATCAGGCTGCGCCTCATGCTCCAGGCTGTACATACCCAGGCTCGAAGCAACCATCAGGATCAGCACAAGGCATGTGCTTGATATGAGCTGCGTCTTCTTGTCATTTAACACACTGGTAATAACATTGAACGCATCATACTGCGCATTGATCTTAAACAGCCTGAATATCCTGAACACTCTTAACAGTCTGAAAACCACAACACCCGCAGGGAATAACAGGGGAAGATAATAGGGCATAAAACTCAGAAGATCAATGATCCCGTAGAACGAAAAGATGAAGAATACCGCAGACTTTAACTTTGAGTATCCTCTGCCCTCATAGAGATATTCGGACGTCCATACTCTGAGGATATATTCAACGGTAAATATGATCACCGTCACCATTTCTATGACACCGAACAGTTCGTGATATCCCTGCATCTCCTCAAATGTATCTGCTAAGATCACAAAGAGATTGAGCAATATGGCAAGGACTATCACCACATCCGCAATACGACTGGTAACGTCGCCCTTATTCCCGATCTCGATAATGTTAAACACTTTCTTTTTGTACTTATTCATTCTGTATCCTTTCAGCTCCGGACTGTGTCGTATCCGATCAACCCTGCATTACTTTCTTAGAGTCATCACCGTGAGTGCCGGCATGGACAGCATGAGCGGATATGCATAGCGCAGGTCTGCCACAAGCGGTGTTGCGACCAGTATGGTAAGTGTAAGCGCAACAACCGGAAGATAAGTCAGCAGTCTTCTCTTATCTCCGAACGATATTATCGCCACACCCAGGATCAGCAGCATAAAGCACGCTCCCATACTGTACAATATCCCATACACGGGCAGGATGTTATGGAGCTTGTATACTATCTCATTAAGTTTGATCCTTACGGAAGCTCCGAGTACAGGCTGCGGCTCCAGATCGACATCATTAGCCAGTATCCCGTAGAACTCCGTCTGCTCAGGTGCCATCGTCGTATAGTAACCCTTGGTCTCATCGACGTAGGCTATGATATACTTACCCGGATACTTAAGTCCGAGCTTCACCCAGAGTGCCAGATACTCTCCCTTATGTGCACTGAGATATTCCGTATCGCCGAACACGAGCCACTGCATGGTAGGGTCTGCTCCGCCCGGAGTATATTCCGTACGAAGAAATTCGATCGTATTAAGTCTTTCGATCGCCGCTGCTTCTTCTTCCGTCAGCTCACAGCCGTCATGTACAACTCTTGCAACCTGCTGCAGCGGTATCGGAAGGTTGTGTGCCATATTTCCGGGCTCCACATCATATGCCTTCATCACAGGCCCCTTTACGGTCAGAGTCACAGTCAAAACAAGGGCGACTGACACTGCTGTCACAATCAGTTCCTTCACTCCTCCGTGCGAACCGTCATCCCCCTTATGTCCTTCTGCACCTTTAGTCCCGCTCTTCCTGTATCTCAATATCTCATACACTATGATCACGGCCATGGTTAAGACATAGGCATAGAATCCGTTGTGTCTTATAAGGCAGGTCCCGAGACTGCTCAATATGAATAAGAGGATGTCTCTCACAGAGAGGATCGAATATACATACATCCTGTATATTGTCACCGTCAGCACCAGTACCGATGCCGCAAAGAGAACATCCTTCCACATGGTAAATGAATAGACAAGATTATACGGATAGAGAACAAATCCGAGTAACATCAAAACCCGTATCGTCCGTCCCCTCCCGGCTGTCTCTGCAGAGTCCGCCCCTGCTTCATATGTATCAGTCAGGCTCACTGTTGCATAAGCAACAGACATGGCCACGATGATCATCTGAAGCAGCGAATAGACCGCTATGCCTCCATATACACTATGGGTCATGCCGTAACCGATCGAATAGAAAGCCTTGATGATAAGTGTGTGTACCCAGGGATGATGGTCATCGAAAGGCACTAAGCCTCTTGCCTGAGATAACTGATCAAAAGAATCTACTGTAAGTGTTCCGGGAAAATTAAGTAAGAACAGGGGAAGCATGCACAGGAAGATGATGCCCGTGTGGATAAGCCATCTCTTCCACGGGAATCCGGTTGACATAATCTCTCTCTGTTTTATATGATCTGCTGCATCTACCGGATCTAACTTGGTTAACATAATCCTAGCAAGCAATGCCCTTACCGCTGCATACAGAACTATGTATAAGCCGGTTACAGTGAGGATTATATAGAATGCTCGAAACAAGGGATTAGACAGATCCCTGTCAATACGCCCTTCCATGTAGATAACATAGAGAATTGTCCAGACAAATGACACGATGGCTGTTGCTCTCTTCACCTTCTTAAGATCCGGTCCATTCATGTCGCTGAGCTTACGGATCTGTGTATACAGTGAATCCTGAAGAATCTCTGTGGGACCTTTCATTCCGTCAGGCAACAGTCCCAACAGCATATATATACCCGCGAACAATACGCCCATCAGTATATCCGTGGACTCAAAACCTCCGATGTTGTATACGGCAAAGGTTATCAGATATGATATTAACAGCCTGATCCATATTTTCATAATACCGTGATATTAACTCTCAATCAGTTCCAAAAGTGCTTCTGCTTCATATGCAGACGAATCATTTTCTGTCCTGCCTGATATAATGTCAAAGAAATGTGTGAGTTCCGCAGTCTGATAATCGTCTCGTTCTTCGTCAAATTCTACCGTTCTGCCTGACTTAAGATATGTGATCTTATTGGAAACAAAATCGCAGATGACGGTATCGTCAGTCATGAAAAGCTCAAGCTCACGCCTTGTGCTCCTGCCGAAATAATCAAGATGCACCTCTGCGATCATATTCTTATATTCTCCGATATATACTGCTATATCTTCCACATCAAGATCAAGATCGGAGAGTTTTCTCTCCAATGAGATGATCCTGTCCGGTCTGCCGAAGAGATATGAGATGTAATCCCATTCATGTATAAGATCGGTGGCTACGCCGCCGCCCAATGACCGTATTGCGGAATAACACTTGGAATAGTCGGTCCCCGGTCTCCACTCGGGGAGATAACTTGATGACATGGCACGGATACTGTATACGGAAGAGATATCTATATTATCCTTAAGCCACTTCACTATCTGAGTGTATCTCATGGGACAGGCCACATAATATATCTTATTATCGGGAAGCTTGCCAAGTATGTCCCTGTCTTCCCTGATCAGACCGGCTGCCTCACCGGAAGAAGAACCTGCCGCACCCAGGACATGTGCATCATCATGCAGGATGGGGCGTAAAGGCTTCTCTATAAAGAAAGCATCCGCCCTGTCAGCCAGAGACTTAAGAGTGCTCATATGCATGGTCGTCGGATTGGTGATAAATACCGCATCATAACGGCTCGCAAGTTCATCGTGAGAATATACTTCTCTGCCGTATTCCGAAGCCTCAGCACCTGTACCGTCTATAACCGCAGTCACGCCGTCTCTCTTATGGCGCAGTATGTCTATCACTGCGTCGGGATACAGCTTATATATATTCTTAATATGTCTTTTGGATATGGAACCGAGTCCCACGACACATATCTTCATATGTTTTCTCCGTCTGTTGATATCCCTGTCTTTATGACATCTATGTCACTTTACTTTCTTACCCGTTATCACATCCACAAGTTCAAGCGGGGTCGCGATCGTATAATCCGGCTTTTGTACTCTACCGAATCCGTAAGATGCATATACCATAGGCACGCCTGCCTCCGCACATGCATCCGCATCCATCTGCGTATCTCCTACATATACCGGATTCTTAAGTCCGTTCCTGTCACATATGATGCGGATATTCTCAGACTTAAGCTTGTCGTTATCGCCATAGCAGATATGGTCCTTGATATATTTTGCAAATCCGGTCTTCTCAAGCATGAGCTCTATATATCCGGCCTGGCAGTTGCTCACAACAAACAGAGGATACATCCCGTAGAGTTTCTCCAGCATCTCGCCGAATCCGTCATACACAACACCGCCTGTCCTGTTCAGGTATTCATGTTCATATCTGTAACAGTAAGGTGCGAACTTCTCTCTCTCCAGAGCATCGGCTTCCGGAAGTATATCGGCTATGATCTCATCCATAGGAAGGCCAAAGAGCGACTTAAGCCTTAAGGCCGTAACCCTGGCCGAATACCCTGCTTCATCAAGTGCCCTGTTCCATGCCTGTTCAACGACCGGAGTCGAATCCCATACAGTTCCGTCAACATCAAAAATTATCCCATCAAACGGCATATATATCTCCTCTTCTTTCCTTCGGCCGGGCCGGTCATAAATCTTCCGGTCTAACCTCTCCCCGGCCAGGTCTTAAGCATCCGCCTGACCGCATTATCCCATCTTAATGAATCCCTGTCTTCAAGCATCGCCACCTTGAAGCGTGCGCGCATGTCTGCATCACCATATATCTGCTCCGCCGCATCCAGCCAGGTTTTTGTGACCATATTCTCCGGAATCAGTCCGTTACGGCCGTTCTCTATGAGGATATCCGCCCCGCCGCACCTGCTAGTTATGACAGGCGTGTCATAATATACCGATTCATACAGTACAGATCCCCACGGATCATACAGCACGGGATTAAGTACGCAATCCGTGATCTTATATATGGTTGCCAGTTCCTCTCTGCTCACCCCGGATGCATAGATGATACGGCCTTCCGCGATCCTCTTCTTCATCCTGCTTAAGTAACCGGCCTTATACTCTACCTCTCCGTCACCCAGTACGATCAGTCTGACATCATCATGAGAACTTATGAGCTGCTCTGCCAGGTCCAGCACAAATCCGATATTGTGCATCGGATCAAGATGTCCTCTGAACATAAAGGTAAATGCTTTTCCTTCTCCCCGTATGGCAGCTGCCCTTCTGTATGCTCTTCCGAATTCCGTATCCAGATCGCCTATCCCCGTTACCGGAACAGCATCTTCTACCGCCTCATCCAGACTGTCCGTATCGGTACCGGAACCGGAACGGTATACATTCTTAAATCCCCTGCTCCTGAGATAATCAACCGTCATATCACTTACTGCGTAACACATGGTGTATGGAGCAGATCTGTGCCGAAACAGTGTTCTGTCAAATATCTTCTGCCTCAGTCCGATCCTTCTAAGTCCTTCGGCATCATAATTCTCTTCATATATGACAGCCTTATCCCTGTACTTCCTGTTACTGTAGCAGAGCCATGACGTCAGTCTGTCATATCCGCGCAGCATTATATAGTCATAATTCTCAGCCATCCCCCAGAGGGAGAAGAATATGCAGCCCTTGCCCAGTCTGAGTCCGGTCAGGCTGTATACCGAGATAAATCTGTCCGGATCATCCCCGTCGATGCTTCCCTCGGTGACATAAGCGTCATCTCCAAGCAGCCTCTCATCCATTCTGATGACACCGGTATCATCAACCGGCATCAATGTAGTACTGTCATCGGACAGGCCTCCGTACAGTACAACATCTGCCTGATGTCCGGCCCTGACAAATGCCTTGGCCAGCTCAATCTCAGGGATATCATATGCACTTGGATCGATCTTAGGTCCCTCTGTCCTGACTATCAGTATATTCATACCTGTAATTAATCCCGGCCTTCATAAACCGGTGAGCATATCCTATCGTCCGGAGAACAATACATCATCAAGAGCATCCACCATAAAGCGGAACAGTCTCGCTCTAAAGCCCTTATAGGCATTGCAGTCAAATGTCTGCTCTTCGCTCCCGCCGAAGCTTAACTTAAACTCGGTGATATTGGCCACATCCTCTGTCTTGCCGGCTCCGCCCCAATCATATTTCTTAAGTCCCATCTCCTTAAAGTGGAGCATATCAGCATAGTGAAGATATCTGTTCGCCATTCCTATCAGATTACGGCTGTCACTCTCTTCAGCAGACATAAGCCTGTATAATGATGCCGAATGAAAAAGCCGCGCTCGCTCATCATCTCTTATATGTGTGTGATAAACCGCATCCTGCCCCTTAACCGAAGCTATGGATACAGACAGCGCTCCCGCATCCCTGTATCGCTTAAGCTCATCCTTAAGCCCTGACATATCCGTAAGTTCGCTGTCCTTTGTCTCCCAGAAGTCCTTGAAAAAAAGAAGGAACTTATCGATCTCCTCATCCGTTACGGATGCATCATCCATCATACGGACACTGACATCCTCGCGTTCCGCCCTGTTGACCTTATAGCGGCAGCCCTTGGTAAAAGCCCCCTTGATCTCTTCAGGCGTCCCGGTGATATCGGATATGAGCGAGTCAAAGGGGATGGAGTCCTTAGTATTGAAAAATGACTGATGATACTCGATGACACCCTTATCCTTAAGCGGCTCGACTGCCCACCACACCTTGATAAAATCTATACCGTGTTTTCTGCTCTTAGTGACTAACATACCGACAGCCTTTCATCAGGGAATATTTCTGTATACTTCCGAAAACTCAGGCTTCTTATCATACAGATAACGGGCTATGACTTCCATGAGTTCAAAATCACTCTCATGATCCAGGTCTAAGACCGCCGTATCATACATCTTTATCGCCTCATAATAGCCGCCGTCAAATCCGCCGCCGCTCTTAAGATGATCGGGCCTGTATGCATAGAGCGAAGCATTCATATCATAGACCTCCGGAGCCTGCTGCCTTGCAGTAAATCCCGAAGGAACCGCGATCTTATATCCCTTCTCGGTACAAATAACCTGGTTAAAGTAGGGATTACGTCTTGAGTCGGTAACTGAATATGTGATATCCGCACCGGTCCTCATATGTGTCTCGATGAGATTCTCTATGTCATCCACCGTTCGTAACGGCGATGTGATATCGAGATCCACAACCACATCATAGGTGCAGTCATTTTTCTCTTCCATCTTTACAAGGCAGTCCCAGATCACATCCTTCTTGGCTGCGGTATCAGTGCTTAGAGATGTACTTCTGTCGATCACATCCACATTGAAGAACGGATTCTCCTTAATGAGTCTTATAAGCTCGGGGCTGTCGGTGGACAGAACGATATCACAGACATCACTTCCGTCAGCTGCATCCGCGGCTCTGTCAGAGAGAACAATGCCCTTTCTCTTAATATAGAGGTCCAGTGCCGAGAGCGAGTAATAGACCAGAGGCTTACCGTCAAAATCCCTGACATTCTTGCTCTTGATACCCTTAGAACCCGCACGGCCGCATATAGTAAACAATATATTCATCATTTCTCTCCTTATCACATCCTAAACTATAATTTTAATGGAAAAAACGCTTCTATTCAATAGCATTTTGCTTGTATTGTCATATTCTATGGGTTATATTTATGAATATCGAGGTAAGGAAAAATGAGTAAGATAGCATTCCATCTTAATTGCCTTGCACAGGGCGGCGCAGAGAGGGTTGTTTCCTCTCTGGCAAGCGAACTGGCAGCCGAAGGCGAGGATGTATATATAGCAACAGAATGGCAGGATGAAAACGAGTTCAGCGTGGACCCGAGAGTCAAGAGGGTTCATGTGGGGCTTAGGGAATCTGATGAAGCCAAGAGCAGAGTTACCAAGTTTTTCTTAAGGATCAGGTATCTTAAGGAGTTTCTTAAGGAGACTAAGCCGGATATCCTCATAGCCTTCGCCCAGAGAGCCAATTACAGGGCACTTATGGCGGCAGGCAATTCCGACACACCGGTTCTCATATCCATACGTACGGACCCTGTAGGCCATTATGATGCCATATCCGATAAGGTCCAGATACACTGGCTGTTCCCCAAGGCTGCAGGCTGCGTATTCCAGACCACAGGTCAGAGAGAGTTCTTCCGTCCGTATCTTCAGGAGAATTCAAGGATAATACTCAATCCGATCAATCCCAAGTACATCGGGACACCTGTAGTTGATGATTCAGACAGGGAGAAGGCAGTCGTGCATCATGCCAGACTTGTCGACTTCAAAAACCAGCCCCTGCTGCTTAAGGCATTCATAAGAGTCCATGAGAAGCATCCGGATTATGTGCTGCGTCTCTACGGCGGAGATTCACGGGACGGTACCAAGGAGATACTTGATAAGATAATCGCGGATAATAAGGCTGAAGATTATATATTCTTAATGGGACCGAGCGACAGCCTGGAAAAGGAACTCCCCAGGGGAATGGTCTATGCTTTTACATCAGACTGGGAGGGACTTCCCAATTCGCTCTTAGAGGCCATGGCTCTTGGTATGCCCATCGTGGCAACCGACTGCCCCTGTGGCGGCCCTGCAACCGTCATGAAGGATGGCGAAAACGGATTACTGATCCCCATAAAGGATGAGGATGCACTTGTCGACGGGATCAACAGACTTATAGAAGACAGAGAACTTGCTGTAAGACTCGGCACGGAGGCGCGCAAGATCGCAGAGATCGCCAATGCGGAGTCTGTTGCAGCTCAGTGGAAGGATTATATTTCAGCATTGGTCGGCTCGAAGTGACGGTAACTTAGGTCAACCGATCGCTCAGTCGCTATAGTTTTTACAATAAGACCATATAAGGAGCGTACCAGAATGTGCGGTATATGCGGATTCATATCGAGAAAGAGAATAACTGTAGACGAGCTTCGTAAGATGAACGATACGATGTATCACAGGGGTCCTGATGATGCGGGCGTGGAACTCTATACGGGCAAGGACGGCTACACTATCGGTCTGGCGCAGAGACGTCTGTCGATATTGGACCTGTCTCCCAAGGGACACCAGCCGATGCACTCAGCGGATAAAAGGCTTACGGTTGTTTTCAACGGCGAGATATACAATTATCCGGAGCTTAAGAAGGAATTAAGCGATTACCCCTATACCTCGACCTGTGATACGGAGATCATCCTGGCCGCCTACCTTAAATGGGGCATCGACATGGCGAGCCATATCCACGGGATGTTCGGGATAGCCATATACGACAGGGAGACCGGCGCGATATATCTTATCAGGGACAGGATCGGCAAGAAGCCTCTCTACTACACGTTTACGGACGGAGATCTCTACTTTGCATCCGAGCTTAAGCCCCTTATGACATGCCCTGCGCTTGATCTTGAGATCAATACTGATGTGATCCCCAGGTTCATCTTCCAGCAGTATATCCACGGCCCCGAGAGCATATATAAGGACACATACAAGCTTGAGCCCGGCGGGATACTGGAGTTTAAGGCAGGTCAGATACGCAAGTGGAAATACTGGGATATTGCGGATGTTTATGCCAGAGAATCAGCCAACCCCGTGGCGACCTATGAAGAAGCCAAGGCTACACTTAAGGAACTCTTAGGCAAGGCCGTTGCATCCAGGATGATCGCGGATGTGCCCATAGGAACATTCTTATCGGGCGGATACGATTCATCACTTGTTACCGCCATTGCGCAGTCACAGTCGGATAAGCCGGTCAAGACTTTCTGTATAGGATTTGACGTTAAGGAATACAATGAAGCCGTCTATGCCAAGGAGATCGCGGCTCACTTAGGAACAGATCATACCGAGGTATATATAGACGAATCGCAGATGTATGATATGGTGGAGTCTATCGCAAGGTTCTATGATGAGCCGATGGCAGACAGCTCCCAGATACCTTCAATGCTGGTATCACAGGTTGCAAGAAGAGATGTGACCGTAGCCCTGTCGGGTGACGGCGGAGATGAATTCTTCTGCGGCTACAATATATATGACAATGTAAGGCAGGCGCAGAAGCTTGATGCTCTGGGTTCGATCGTTCATACCGTAGGCTCGATACCCGCTCCGGGCGGAAGGCTTCTTGATAAGCTTCCGTTCAGGGTCAGAGTCGTTGCGGATAACAGAGATCCCGAGACCAAGACTCAGATCGCGGCAGACGGATATATTAAGGCTGCCAACAGATTCTTATCTGCAGAGAATGCGGCCTCTCCTACACTTCTGCCCATCAAATACCCCATCGAGAGCAGGTATGGCGCAAAGGACTGGCAGATAAAGCGTATGCTGCTGGATATGGATACTTATCTTGCAGATGACATCCTTGTCAAGATGGACAGAGCGTCCATGAAGTATTCTCTTGAGAACAGATGCCCTATCATGGATACGGCAGTCATGGAATACTCATTCAGGATCCCCCATGAATACAAGTATCATAACGGGGATAAGAAGCACATACTCAAGGATATAGCATATGAATATATACCCAAGGCAATGCTCGACCGTCCCAAGAAGGGCTTCGGCGTGCCCATGGATCTGTGGTTAAGGGGTCCTCTTAAGGAAGCCCTTATGGAATATTCAAACAGGGATCATCTTATCAGACAGGGAATCTTCGATGCGGATTATGTATCGGGATTTGTGAATGATTATCTGACAAACGGAGATGCCGGTCCAGCTACGGGAGGCAATTACAGCAAGCTCGTTTGGCCGTTCTTCATCTTCCAGCAATGGTATGAGTTCGCAGAAAAGATCAGATAGTATCTAGTATCTCCAAAGCCAGTTCGGACGGGGTTTTATGAGCTCCGCCCTCCGAGTTTATGGCATCCATCTCTATTATCTTAGGATCGATATTACAGAGAAACTTGGTCTCCATCATATCGGGTGAGACCGTATATATATCTATGCCCTTGGATGCATATTCTGCAGCCAGGCTCTTAACATATCCCATCAGTGCCGACTTGACGGCGACATACTCACACATATACTTGGGCGTGCCCTCACCTGTTAAGGAAGTTATACCCGCCTTGGGGTCATCACCTGTAACGGCACTGGTTAACATAACTGTGACGCTGCCCTTCTTTGCCTTGGACATAACAGGAAGGAATTCTCTGCATATGGCCGCAAATGAATAGAGTCCCACTCTCATCTGCTTATCAACGCTTTCCTCGTCCCAGTTCTTGATCTTGACATAGTTATAGGGCACTGCTGCCAGATGAATGATATGAGTGGGCGTAAGACCGCTGTTAGTTACCGCATCTATAAAAGCCTGCGTATCTTCAGCGCGCCTTAAGTCTGCCCTGATCGGACGGATATCGATGTTCGTCCGGGTCGTATCGATATCATGGCTTAAGTATTGGGCAAATACGGTTATCTGCCCCTCAGCTCTCTTATCCAGTTCTTCAAACAATGCGGCGGCTATATCAGACGAACCGCCTGTAACTATCCATACTTCGCTCATATCAATATCCTTACAATCCATACAGACTCACTAAGACGGACACATCATCATGATGTGAACCCTACCTGCATCTTGCCGCGCAGTACCTTCTCGCCCTGTCCGTCTCTTATCTCAACCTTCATATCAAAAAAGCCGAAGTCCTTATTGATCTCACGCACCTCACCCGTGACGGTGAGCACAGCTCCTGCATAAACAGGCTTGGCGAACTTGACCTCAACGCTCCTTATAAGGCTGTACCGGCCCGGGAGATAAACTCCTGCCAGAGTCGAGAGGAATGAAGCCGTCAGCATCCCGTATGCTACCTTGTCCGGATGCCCTGCCGCATGTGCAAACGATACATCCGTATGAAGCGGATTATCATCACCCGTGATCTCCTTAAAAGCCTCGAGCATCCTGTCGGTGACGGTGACTTCAAAGCTCTCCTTCATGCCCTCATATATATCTTCAAGCTTATATTCGTTCATTGTATGTTTCCCTTCTTATTACCCGAAAACCGGTCGAGCCATACGGTACTGCACCGTCCGTCTAGAATCCCTGATATATGAACTCTGCCGCACTGTATCCGGGTCCGTAGCTTCCGAAGATCACTACGAAGAACAGAAGTCCCAGATATATGGCCCATCTTATGGCTATATTATAACCCGCGATACTGGCTCTTACATCACATTTTTCTCTGAAATACGATACCGTTATGAGCATGATCACGGACAGGGTTATGACACACCAGTCAACTCTGCCAAGCCCGAGATCAAGCATCGACCCGTCGATCAGTATCTTAGGATTGTATACGGTGAACATATTCCTGTATGCCAATAATCCCGAAAGCAGATCCCTGGCTGCAAAGAATATAAAAGCTGCAGACACAAGGACATATGTCCTTACACGTCTTAACACAACTGTGACCCTTCCCTTGACACCCTCAAATGTCTTAGGAGGAAAAGCCTCTTCTATCACGATAAAGATCCAGTGCATAAGCCCCGAACCGACTATGTAATTCCAAGCTCCTCCATGCCAGAGACCGACCGTGAACCAGAGGATAAGAAGTGCGAGCGTATTAACTCTTCTCTTGGCCTTCTTCTTTCCAAGCTTATCCTTAAGGCGTTCGCCGAGCTTTGTAAAAGCATTGGTCCTGAGAACGGGATAGAACACAAAGTTTTTCATCCACTCGCCCAGAGTCATATGCCATCTGCGCCAGAACTCCTGGATCGAAGTGGCAAAGAACGGCTGCGCAAAGTTCTCGGGAAGCGTGATGCCAAAGCACTCCGCCGTACCCATGATGATGTCTATGGAACCCGAGAAGTTCATATACAGCTGCAACGTAAATGCAAGGGCAGCTATGAGCACATAGAAGCCCGGATATCCATTTGTGTCGGAACATATCTTATCGGTAAGGATCTTAAGCCTTGATGAGAGGACCAGAACCTTGCAGAATCCCCACAGTATCCTCTGAGCGCCGAAAGTGACCTTCTCATAATCAAACTTATGCGCAGTCTCAAGCTGCGGCTTAAAGAGGCTGTATCTGTGGATGGGGCCGCTCAATATACAGGGGAAGAATGTGGTAAAGAGCAGAAGCTTAAGATAATTATGCTCAGCCTTCTCCTCACCAAAGTATACATTCCTGAGATGATCAAGCAGCGACAATGTATAGAACGATATCCCAAGCGGGACGAGGAATGATACGGGTTTAATCAGATCAGTTCTTCCACTGATAAGACCCGCTATCCCGTTATATGTATTGATCGGGAAATTAAGATACTTAAGTGTTACAAGAAGTCCCAGCACAACAACCGTTCCGGCGGCCATCCAGGCCTTTTTTGCCCCGCTCTTATCCTGCGAAGCATTGCGCTCCATCATGATACATGACAGATATGTCACAAATGATGCTGCGATCGGATAGGCAATAAGAAAGTAATTGCCGTACGACAAAAAGAATGCAATGCCTGATACAAGCAATACCACCCATTGCATTTTCTTAGGAATAATATAATACAGTATCAAACTGACGATCAAAAAGCACAGATATGCAAGAGATGTTATCTGCATGTCCTATCTTCTCCCGATCAAGCCAACTTCCCGATGATAATATCCACCATCTCACCCACATTCTGCATGCCGGTGACCTGTGCAATATTGAACTTTACTCCGAATTCCTTCTCAACTGCAGATATGAGATTGATGTGCTCCAGCGAATCCCAATCCTCTATATCATCGGAATTGGTAGTCTCTGTGACAACAATGTCATCATCATCAAATATATCCCTGAAGATGGAATTAAGTCTCTCGTAAATCTCTTCCCTGCTCATATTATTGTCCCTCCATCAGTTCTTCCTCGGTGATGCCGGAATAATTCTTCTTCCAGTCCACATGTGCATACAGCGGTTCGTACTTCTCCATGAACTCATCATATGCCCTGTCCCATGACGCCCTGTCCAGGTCATCATGAGAAGCCGTTATATCATAATTCTTCTCTATATAGTCTCCAAGATACCTTGTACAGTTATAGGCTCCAAGGATATTGACATGGACTCCGTCAAAGAAGTACCATCCGTACCAAAAATCCATATCCTCAAGGTGATGATTGAGATTGAGGAAGTCATATCCGTATTCTCTCACAACACTCTCGATATAGTTCATATTGCCTTCGTATTCCTGCTCTATGACTCTGGGCGTTGAAACGAAGAGCACATTAAGATCCTTCTCCCTTGCATAGTCAAGGAAGTCTCTTAACACCTCCTCACCCTCTGCAGATATCGGAATCACCTTGTCCATATCCACGGACTCATCACGCTTGTAGTATCCCACTCTCTCTTCATAACTGTATCCCTTGCTGCTGCTGGGATGACTGTAATCAAAGCGGCTCAGCTCATCCTTATCAAAGAGCATACCGACATTGGAATGATACTTGATAAGATCTATATAATACTCGATCTTATTATCCTCATCTGACAGGAGTGCATCGATAAGCTTAATCCTGAGCGGTGAATATCTGAGGTTGTCCGTGACCTCCCTGATATGAGCCTTGTCCTGCAGATTGGCCTCTATATCGGATGCAAACATCCTGGGCTCCACTATAAGAAGCTGCGGATGCTGGTACTTATATGTCTCATCGATCAGATATCTGATTGCCTTGGCACTCTGGCTGTTGGATGAGAGCGAATAGGATGTGATTCCCTTCTCATGCCACAGTACACCGGGAACAAAGGTTGCATTGGCAGGAGACGCGCCGTAGATCATCACATCTATGGTGTCCTTATCCTCTGCATAGAAGCCCGTGAATCTGTTCTTGACATCACCGTTGCCCCTTAGGATATAGGACAGGCATACAGTGATCGCCAACGCTATTATGATAAAAACCAATGCCCTTAAGGCCTGTTTGATATTCATGTGATCCCGTTATTCTCCGAACACCTTACGGCTTATAAATGGCATTATTGTCAAAGTACTCCCTGAACTCAGAGAAGTCCTTGCATTCCCTGTCGATACTGTCTATGATCTCGGTCTCTTTCTCGCTCACAAGATACTTATAGTTCTCAAAATTGTCATATCCCGTCTTAGTCCATCCGAACGGATGAGTAAGGATCTGTACCTTGGGATTATTAAGGATATTGTCCCTGTCGGGATAACCGTATCTCCAGATATGATTGGCATCCGACATATACTTGACTTCCACAGGGGTATCCTCTGTTATATCTTCCGCAAATGTAAAGAACTCATCCTGATAGGCGTTGAGGATCTCGGGCAGCTTGATATTCTCCCGCAATACATCCTTGGACGGTCTGTGGATCGAGAATGTATCGACCGTAAATCCGAACATATCCGACAGTATATCCATCTCCTTGATGATCTGGAGTCTTATCTGCTGTATATCCGTCATACCGTTAAGGGCAAAGTGGAGACCTATGTTCTGTCCTCTCTCATGCATATCACGGATCATGTCCGTATTCTTCTTGGACAGAAGGTTATATGAATTGTTGGTCCACTGGAAGAAGAAGTTGGATGTAAAATCCATGCTCTCCTCAACCTTGCTGAGTTCATATGCCCTCTCGACACTGTATTCCACATCATGACGCATTATGACAAAGCTGTCTCTTGTAAGCGCGGTCTTATATCCACAATAACGCCCTGATTCCTTGATGATCCTTATTATCTCTCTGTAATCTTCGTACGAAAACATGCTGCCTCCTAATAGTTACCCACAATCCCGTATAGTATAGCATATTAGCATATAAAATGGTATAATAAAGCGTCCGGCGGACACTCTGTCCAACCGGCAATTAAAAGCATCGCGTACATTATATGATATTATATAATGTCGTTAGAGGTTATATATGTCGACAAAAATGTTACGAAAACTATCTGCCATATTGGATAAGGGGCAAAAACTGAGGATCGCAGGCCTGATGGTGCTGATATTTATCGGCGGTCTTATGGAGATGGCCAGTGCATCGCTTATCCTGCCTCTTGTCAGCGCAGTATTGGACGAGGAGAAGTTCTCGTCCAATAAGTATGTGGTATCGGCCATGTCCATAACGGGGATCAGTGATGTAAGATCATTTACTTTTCTCCTGCTGGGTGCGATAATCGCAGCTTATATCATCAAGAATGCATTCCTGATATTCCAGACTTATCTGCTGGCGCGCTTTGCCAACCGCAACAGAGCCAGATGTACTACCAATCTCTTATGGCAGTACCTTCACAGGCCGTATGAATATTATCTCTATGCGGAGACTTCGGATATAATCAGGACAATCTACGGAGATATGGATAATATATTCAATCTCCTTCTTCAGTGCATGTACTTTGCATCCGAAGTAGTCGTTTCCCTATGCCTTGGAATATTCCTCCTTGTAATGGACTGGAAGATGACCATTCTGGTAGCAGGTCTGCTTGGACTGCTCACATTATTCAATACCAAGGTCATCAAGAAGCATCTGAATATTGCAGGCGAAGGATCAAGAGTGACCCAGGCAGGCATGTATAAGTGGATCCTGCAGTCCGCATCAGGCATAAAGGATGTTAAGGTTCTTAAGAAGGAATACTATTTTACGGACAGATACTCTGTAAGTGCTGAAGGATATGCGGACAATCAGATAAAATACAACGTACTCACCAATCTCCCCAGACTCCTTATAGAGACTGTAGCCATAGTGGGGATCCTTGTCTATGTGATGATACGAATGGCAACCGGAACCGATATAGCGGCTCTTCTGACGACACTGTCGGCTTTTGCGATAGCTGCCATGAGACTTCTTCCAAGCGTCAACAGACTAAACACATATATGGCCAATATCGCTTACTTTGAGCCTGCTCTCAACTACATTTATGAGAACGTGGATACCAAGGGCCTAAGTGAAGAGAATGTGCTTAAGACACATGCAATCGACAGTTCGGCTGAAGTAGACAGGACACTTAAGATCGCCGATAAGTCTGAGGCGGCCGGTTTTACAATGAACGAGGCTATAAGGATGGAGGGCATCACCTTCGCATATCCTAAGACCGATAAGTTCATATTCGATAATGCGGATATGGAGATACCGATCGGCAAGTCGGTCGGCGTCATGGGTGCATCCGGTGCTGGCAAGAGTACGATCGTCGATATCCTTTTAGGACTTCTCAAGGTACAGAACGGCAGGATAACCTGCGACGGCAGGGACGTGAATGAACATTATGCCATGTGGCTTGGTAACATCGGTTACATACCGCAGAATATATATATGCTGGATGACAGCATAAGGCACAACATCGCCTTCGGTGTAAGGGATGAGGACATCGATGATGAGCGTGTATGGGCGGTCCTCGCAGAGGCCCAGATGAAGGAGTTCGTGGAGGAACTGCCTGAAGGGCTCGATGCACAGATCGGCGAGCGCGGTGTCAGGATCTCAGGCGGCCAGAAGCAGAGGCTCGGTATCGCCAGGGCTCTCTATCACGATCCGGGATTACTGGTATTCGACGAGGCTACATCAGCGCTTGATAACGACACGGAGACGGCCATCATGGATGCCATCGAGAGGCTCCACGGACGAAAGACTCTGGTCATCATCGCTCACAGGTTAAGGACTATCGAAAACTGCGATATAAGATATGAGGTTAAGGACGGAAAGATAGTGGTGAACAGATGAAG